>OBLU010000380.1_pt1 | contig 42719 bp, 28 predicted proteins | sample 1518681 | NCBI WGS metagenome assembly OBLU01 (sample SAMEA3539304, study PRJEB22396) | soil metagenome | biome: tundra; feature: field; material: soil | place: USA | collected 2010-05 | depth 0.15 m
CGATAGCGACGGCGATGGCCAGTTCGAAATTGTTGGACGAAGCCGTGAACGAGAGTGTGGTGGCCTCCGGATAGTTCGCGCCAACTTTCTTGCTCATCCAGAACGAAACGAAGAACATCACCACGAAGTAGATGGTGAGCGGGATGGCGACCCGAACCACGTCGAATGGCAACTGCACGATCATCTCGCCCTTCAGGCTGAACATCACCACGATCGTGAACAACAAAGAGATCAGCGTGATCGGGCTGATCTTCGGGATGAAACGCTTCTCGTACCACTGGCTGCCCCTGGCCTTCAGCAGCACGAAGCGAGTGAGCATCCCGGCGATGAACGGGATACCCAGGTAGATGAACACGCTCTTGGCGATTTCGGCCATCGAGATGTCCACCTCCACCGCCTTGAGCCCCAGCCAGCGGGGAACGGTGGCGAGGAAGAAATACGAATAGACCGAGAAAAACAGCACCTGGAAGACCGAGTTGAGCGCGACTAGGCCGGCCGCGTACTCGCGGTCGCCGTGCGCAAGGTCGTTCCAGACAATGACCATGGCGATGCACCGGGCTAGCCCGATCAGGATCAGTCCGGTCATGTATTCCGGCTTGTCGCGAAGCAGCAGCACCGCGAGCGCGAACATCAGAATGGGCCCGACCACCCAGTTCTGAATCAGCGACAGGAGCAGAACGCGACGGTGCTGGAAGACGCGCCCCATCTCTTCATACTTCACCTTGGCCAGCGGCGGATACATCATCAGGATCAGCCCGATGGCGATGGGTATGGAGGTCGTGCCGACGCTGAAGCGGTCGAGAAATGGCACAACGCCGGGAACAAGGTATCCGAGGCCGACGCCTACAGCCATGGCTGCGAAGATCCACAGCGTGAGGTAACGATCCAGGAACGACAACCTGGGACTTGTCGAGTTCTCCAAACTACTTCTCCTTGATTCGAGCATCGACGATGGACGATGCAATAGGGCACGAAAAAACAACCTTGCGCTAGATGATGGCTACCAGAGCTTTCAGGCGGCGCAGGCCATCGAAATTGATGCAATAACCCACGCGGGGTCCGTCTTGTGAACTACGCACTAGGCCGGCCTCCCTCAAAATACGTAGATGTTCAGAGACGGTGGATTGGGCTAGCGGAAGTTCGTCCACGATCTGGCTGCATACTCGAGCCTCTTTTCGAGAGAGCATCCTCAGGATGCGAACTCGCGCGGGGTGACCGAGCGCCTTGGCCAATCTTGCCAGCGCTTCGTCGGCTTCGGCTCCTTCCAGCGTGAGCAGGCTCAACTCGGGTGGAACCGGCTCCGGCGGGCAACATAGGTCGCCGTTGGGTGGTTTGGATGGCATAGATATCGTCGATTAACGATATCTCGAAAGCGACGACCTTGTCAAGGCTTCTGTTGCGCACGATCGAAAATCGCCACAAGGAGTGGGTTCCTTGGGATTTGTCATGCCTTGGCCAGATAATCAGCCATTACCTGTCCTTCTGCGCGAATCTATAAACACCCAGCGCCGTTAGCGCAACGACCGACACCACCATAGAGATGCGCGGATCCCACATTGCGCTGAAGAGGACTAATAATGCCGCAAGAATTGCGACAGTGCCTTCTGTTCTAGTCTTCAAGACGATTTCCTTTTGGCTTGAGCATGGTTCTTTGCTCATCGAGACCATTTCATGGTTTGCATGCGCCGCGCGGGTCAAGCGATAGGGATCGGACGCCGGACCATGAAGAGGAGCGAAATCAGATACACAATCACGATCACGGCGGGGACCGCGAGCATCCGGCGATCCGGGAAGACGGACCAGGCGGTCACGACCAATCCCGTGCGCAAGATCGCGTGCATGAGTCCCACCGGATGCTGGATGATCCAGGAATAAACGATCCAGTGAATGCCCAGTCCGATGCCCAAGCTGAGTGGGAAAAAGCGTGGTGCGCCCATCAACAGAGGCAGATGGACGGCCCAGAGCAGGTTGACCATCAGGACGCTCATGCCCATCAGTCGGGAGAGTGGATTCAACCGGTCGGTCAGACTTTCACGACGGAGCTTTGCAATCAGAAGCGCCACGGGAAAGATGAGCCCTGTTCCAAAGAGCATGACCACAGTTGCCCGATTCTCCGGGAGCAGGTAGCCGAATATGGCGATCACCAGCCAGACCAAAGCCCCGGACATCGGCATAGCGAGGGAGCGGTTAGTCTCCCGCTCGTATGCCAGTCTCAGCTCGCGCAGAGTCCCGTTCATTTGCGGACATTCTAACAGCCGGCGCGGCTGGGTGTACACTGAATAGGGCCAAAACATCTGAAACCGGCAAGCCCGGAATAGACCCCTGGGCAGCCGCGACCGCTACATCGGCTGGAGCGCGGGAGCGCGACGGCGGAACATCCGTTTCATCGCCTGTAACGCGCGTTTTTTGATCCTGCCCTGGGTTCGCGTTCCGCACCCTGGCGTCGCACATTCTGGGGAAGGTGACCCGCGCCCTGTCCGACGACTGGGAACGGATGTATGGTGACAAGCGGACGGGGACCTTCACGAGCGGCATCGTATCGATGGTTGGTGCATGGACCATCGCGCTATTCTTTTACCGGATGGAAGTCAGCAGACGCTGACGAAGCAGGGGCGTGCGATGCGGGAGTATGCCGCCCGGCGCGGCTGGACGATCGCCTTGCAGGTCCGCGAGGTGAACTCCGGGGCGGCCCGGCGAGAAGCCCGCGAGAGAGTAATGGAGGCCGCACGTCGGCGGGAGATCGATCTGGTGCTGGTGTGGCCGCTGGACCGCTGGGGCCGCTCGGTAACGATCTGCTAGCGACTCTACAGGAACTCGAGCATCTGGGCGTCGGTTTCGTCTCCCTGACGGAGGCGCTGGACCTGACTACGCCAGCCGGTCTGGCGATGGCCGGCCGGCTGGCCATCTTTGCTGAGTTCGAAAGGGAGGTCCTGCGGGAACGAACTCGAGCAGGTTTGGCGCATGCGCGGGAAAACGGGAGGCGGTTGGGTCGACCGATGACGGCGGGACTCAAAGCAAGCGAGATCCGGAACCTCCACCGCGCTGGCGTCACCAAATCTGAAATCGCCCGCCGGCTACAAATCGGTCGGACTTCGATCCGGCGCACTTTAGAGCGCCCCTATTCCTCGAAGAGGTAGAGGCAATCCCCCGATCCACGCTCACAGATAGGACATAGTACGATGAGTGGATCACAGAGCGACGGATGTGCGAGACAAATTGTGTTAACTGCGCGCGCCTGACGCTCAGCCGCAGGTGCGTGCTGGGCATCGTCCCGGCCGTGCTGTGCCAGGCATGCCGGCAAGAGCACGCGAACCACGCCCCTTCGATCACGTTCACCCGTATTCCGCAAGCGGTTCCTGATGGATCCGCACGCAACGACATTATTGAAGGGCGCGTTACGGGGGCGTCGCCCGGCCAGAAGATCGTGCTGTACGCCAAAACCGGAAAATGGTGGGTGCAGCCACTCATCGATCAGCCCATCACCGACCTGCTCCCGAACTTCAGTTGGACGAACGCGACCCACCTCGGCACTCACTACGCGGCCCTGCTCGTAAAGGATGGCTACCGGCCACAAAGCGCCACCGACTCGCTGCCCCAGACTGACGGGAACGTTCTCGCGGTGGCGGTTGTGTCCGGCTCTGCGCAGCCTCCCTCTCCCGTCATTGATTTCAGTGGTTACCAGTGGCGCTTGCGTGACGCACCGAGTTCACGCGGCGGCCAGAATATCTACTCCCCGTCGAATATTTCGGTAGACGAAAAGGGCGCAATGCACTTGCGGATCACTAAGCTGGAAAAGGACTGGAGTTGCGCGGAAGCGAGCATGACGCGAAATCTTGGCTACGGCACCTACGAATGGGTGGTCCGCGGCCTGGACGCGCTGGAGCCCGCCGCCGTCTTCGGAATGTTCACCTATGATTATGCGAGTGGCGCGCTGCATAACCGCGAAATGAATATCGAAATCAGCCGCTGGGGTGAACCCACGAAGAAGAACGCCCAGTATGTGCTGCAGCCATATTATGTCGCTGCCAACGTGCACCGGTTCAATGCGCCCGCGGGGACGGTCACGTTCTCGCTCCACTGGGAGCAGGACCGTGCCACCTTTCGCACGCTACGCGGGTCGACCAACGTTTCGGAGCACGTCTTCACGGCGGGCGTGCCATCTCCGGGCATTGAATCCATCCGTATCGTGCTCTATGTCTACCGCGGATCCGTCGTAAGTCTGCAGCATCCAATGGAGGTTGTGATTGAGCGGTTCACGTATTTCCCGTGAGATTCGCTGGGCTCTACTGCTTTGCACCTGCGCCGCGGTAGGTCCTCACGCCGTCTTTGCGCTCGACCCCCACCGCACCATCGACCAGTACATTGTTACTCGCTGGGGCTCGCGCGAGTCGTTCCCCGGCGGACCGGTCAATGCCATCGCGCAGACTCCGGATGGTTACCTATGGATCGGTGCCGAGAACGGCCTGGTGCGTTTCGACGGCATCAGCTTCCGCCTGCTGGAGCACGACAATACACCCTCACTTCCCGCTGGTCACGTTCTGGGGCTGGTCGTGGACTCCGAGGGCGTGCTGTGGGTGCGCATGGACAGTCCTCACCTGATGCGCTATCGCGGCGGGAGCTTTGAGCAGATGTATCCTGTGGAGCTCCCGCCGCCGTTTTCCCCTGCCCGCGAGTTGGGTGCAACCGCCGCCGCTCGCGGGATTCGTGGCGATGCTCTGATCGCTACTCCCGGTACGCCCCTGCGCTCGATCGCTGGGAGATTCAAGAAGTTCGTGTCTTCGGGTACCGTCCGTGGCATCCCGATGTCGATTGCGGAAACGGCGGATGGCGCCGTCTGGGTAGGGATGCGCGATACCGGCCTGTTCTGCGTGCGAGACGGCCGCGGATCGCAGGTTGGCCTGACGGACCAGAAGGTGAATGTGTTGCTGCCGATCGCAGGTCCGGAGTTGTGGATTGGAACGGATTCCGGCCTCCTGCGTTGGGACGGCAGCGAGATAACGCGCCGTGGTGTTCCCGCCGCACTCGCGCGCAGTCCGATTCTGGCTCTGGCGCGCGACAGCGATTCCAACCTCTGGACCTCCACTCCGGCCGGCATCACCCGCGTCGATTCTAACGGCTCCGCCCTTCATGAGACGGTCGGAGGTTTGCCCGGCGCGGTACAGGCGATTTTTGAAGACCGTGAGGGCAACCTGTGGTTGGGAGGAACCGAGGGGCTGATGCAGCTTCGCGATGCTCCATTCCTGAGTTATGCCGGCGTGGCCGGTGAGGGCGGGTCGTTGTATATCGATCCTTCAGGGCGCACCTGGATTGGACCCTCGTCCGGAGGGCTGCTCTGGATTCGCGGAGCGGAACATCACTTCATCACCACACCGGGCATCGATCGCGACGAGATCTACTCCATCTCTGGCGGACCGGGCGAACTTTGGGTGGGTCGCAAACTCGGCGGCGTCACGCAACTGCGAGAAGAAGCCGGGGTACTGCACCCGCGAACATATACCGCACGTGAAGGCCTCGCGCCCGGAGGCGTTTACGCCGTGCATCGGGGTCGCGATGGATCCGTTTGGGCCGGGACTCTGAGCGGCGCGGTGAGCCGTATCGAGAAAGGCCGTATCACGACTTTTACTGCCGCCAACGGATTGAGCGCCGATGCCGTAGCCACCATACAAGAGACGCCTGACGGAGTGATCTGGGTCGGCACCGCGGGAGGACTGGAGGCGTTCCGCAATGGGAAGTGGCGGAAGTACGGCGGCGAGGACGGATTGCCTCCCGGACGCGTGAACAGTCTCGCTGTCGATGGCGACGGAGTACTGTGGATCGGATCCTCTTCGGGCCTGCTTTACTGGTCGGGCGCGCGCATTGAGAGCGCACGAAACGCTCCGGATTCGCTCCAGGGAGAAATCTATGGCCTGACGGCCGACGATTCCGGCAACCTGTGGGCGGTCACAGACCGCCACGTGGTCAGCATAGCGTGCGCCTCGCTCCTCGGTGGGCAGTCGAAGGGGCCGGCCGCGGTGCGCCAATTCGGCATGGCAGACGGTCTGCCTTCGACGCGAGGAATCCGGCGCGATCATTCCGTCGCCAAAGATCCTTCGGGGAGGATCTGGTTCTCCCTTCAGGGCGGATTGTGCGTTGTGAATCCGTCGCTTCCTTCGGCAGTGGCGCCCGCATTAGTAAAGGTGGAGTCGGTCGCCGTAGATGGTCGTCCCCTAAGTACGGGAGCAGCCGCGCGCTACCCTTCGAGCGGCCGGCGCGTGGTCTTCAACTTTATCGGCGTGAGCCTCACGCTTCCGGGACGCGTACGGTATCGCTACCGGCTGGACGGTTACGATACCGATTGGAGCCCCGCCAATGAATCCCGCGAGGCGGCGTACACGAACCTTTCGCCCGCTCGCTATACCTTTCGCGTCATGGCCAGCAACAGCGAGGGGCTGTGGAACGGAACGCCTGCGAATGTAACGTTGGAGGTGGAGCCGCAGCTCTCAGAAACCTGGTGGTTCCGGATGACTGGATTATGCCTCACGGCCGCGGCCATTTTCGCCGGCTTCCGCTACCGAATGGCCCGCTTCCACGCCGCCACAAACATGCGCTTTGAAGAGCGTTTGGCGGAGAGAACCCGTATCGCGCGCGAATTGCACGACACGCTTTTGCAGAGTTTCCAGGGCCTGATGCTTCGTCTTCAGGTGGTTGACGATTTGCTACCGCCAGGAAAGGCCAAGGAGCAACTCGAACAGAGCCTCGAGCGCGCCGATCAGGCGATCGCGGAGGGGCGCAGTGCCGTGTATGACCTACGATCTTCCGCCACAACTACGACTGACCTGGCCCAAGCGGTGAGGGCGCTGGGTGACGAACTGGCCACGCAAGATTCGACAGCGTTCCATTTTGTGGTGGAAGGTCCACCGCGAGACTTGCACCCGATCATTCGAGACGAGCTTTACCGCTTCACTCGAGAAGCACTCCGTAACGCGTTCAGACACGCGGCAGCCCGTCATATTGAAACTGAAATCACCTACGGACAACGGGCACTCCGGCTGCGCATCCGGGACGACGGGAAGGGTATTCCGCCCGAAGTGTTGGAAGCGGGCCGTCCTGGCCATTACGGTCTTTCCGGAATGCGGGAACGCGCCCAGCAAATCGGCGCCAAGTTGGAGATCTGGAGTGGAGCTAAAGCCGGTACGGAAATTGGATTGAGCATCGCCGGTTCGGTCGCCTATCGTACGTCGCCAGGCCGGCCGCTCTTTGGTTTGTTTCGGAAAAGGCAGGTTAACCTTTGATTCGAGTGCTGTCAGTAGATGACCATCCCCTTTTGCGTGAAGGCATCGCCGCGCTGGTTGGGAATCAGACGGATATGCGGCTCGTGGCGGAAGCTTCCAATGGACGCGAGGCGATCGAACTGTTCCGAACGCATCGTCCCGACATTACGCTGATGGACCTGCAAATGCCGGAAATGAGCGGCATCGATGCGATGATCTCCATTCGTGGCGAGTTCCCTGACGCGCGTATCATCGTTTTGACAACCCACGCCGGCGATGTCCAGGTTTCGCGCGCTCTCAGGGCAGGCGCAAGGGCTTACTTACTGAAGGGCTCGCTGCGAAAAGAACTGCTTGACACAATTCGCGCGGTCCATGCCGGCCAGAAGCGCCTGTCCTCGGAGGTCGCCGCCGAAATAGCCGAGCACGCGACCGATGATGCCTTGACTCCACGAGAAATCGATGTGCTGCGTTTGGTCGCAGCTGGCAATCCGAACAAAGAAATCGCGGCACAGCTATCGCTCACCGAAGAAACTGTGAAGAGCCACATCAGGAACATCCTCGCCAAGCTTGGCGCTAACGACCGGACCCATGCTGTCGCGATAGGATTGAAGCGCGGAATCATCGATCTGTAATTGCACGACATCCCCCGAAAGAGGGACGCCAACGAGGCCTTTCGAGGGTGTCGAAACCCAGCGCGACCTCCATACGATTGAGCTGGGAAGTACTCTGCAACGTCTATTCTCAACTTTTCCGAGTAGCTGGCCCGGCGTTGGCCTGCTGCTGCTCCGGCTTTGCCTCGGCGTATCTCTGCTCTATTTGGCTACCGCTGGTCTCGCGAATTCTTCGGAAACGATCGACTTCGCACAGGACTTGATAGCCGCGGCAGGCGGTATCTTTCTGCTCGCCGGCCTGTGGACGCCACTGATAGGGACCCTCGTCGGCGTCGACGAGGTCTGGATCGCGCTATTACACCACTCTTCGCAAAAAGAGCACACCTGGATACACCTCTTCCTGGCCATCCTGGCCGTTAGCGTCGCGATGCTCGGCCCTGGGGCATTCTCGGTTGATGCTCGCCTGTTCGGACGCAAGCGCTTTGATATCAATCGAAACAGAGGCAGGAGACCATCCCTCTAAATAGGTAAGAGTGCTCTCAACCATTGAGGGGTGTCATCGAGATCGATTTAGGGACGATTTCGAGCGGAGGAAGCGCCAGAATCAGGGACAGAAGAAAGCACTCTGGCAGAACCCGCAAGAGGCGGATGCAACATCGAACAAGGCTTGGGAGGAGTCTACGCCTCACTGACTGTCTAGGCTACATCCGAAAATGCATGAGCCGTGAGAGCGGGGCGCGTTGATGGAAGCGCATGGAACGAAGTCTTTAAATTCATGGAGGGATCACGTTGAAACACCAGGCAAGAGCAATGGAACTCAGAACACGACGAACTGTTTTCACAGTCCTGCCGATCATGGCAATGACGTTCGGCATGGGAAAGGAACTTATGGCACAAACAAACGCATCGACACCTGTAAAGAACATCGTTCTTGTCCACGGCGGATTCGTGGACGGGTCCGGTTGGGAAGGCGTCTACAAGGCGCTAAAGAAGGACGGCTACGCGGTCGCGATTGTACAGAATCCGACCATCTCTCTGGCGGACGACGTGGCGGTCACTTTGCGGGCGATCGCCGCGCAGAACGGCCCCGTGATTCTCGTCGGTCACTCGTACGGCGGAGCCGTAATCACGGAAGCGGGCAACGACCCGAAGGTCGCCGGTTTGGTCTACATCACAGCCTTTGCACCGGACAAGGGCGAATCGGTGTCGTCGCTGATCAAGGATCCACTTCCAGGCGCGCCCGTTCCGCCGATCCTGCCGCCTCAGGATGGATACCTATTCCTCGATAGGGCGAAGTTCCCGGCCGCATTCGCCGGAGACGTGAGTCCAGACGCGGCTTCGTTCATGGCCGACTCCCAAGTCCCGTGGGGCGTCGAGGCGCTCAGTGGTGCGATCAACCAGCCGGCGTGGCGAACGAAGCCAAGCTGGTACTTGGTGTCTACCGAAGACAAAATGATCCCGCCTGACGCCCAGCGGGCTATGTCCAAACGCGCAGGCTCAACAGTTGTCGAGGTCAAAGGCAGCCACGCCGTGTATGTGTCGCAGCCGGAAGCCGTCGCTCACCTCATCGAAAAAGCCGCCACGCGTGCCCTGGCGGCAGGGGAAGAAACAGCCGCACCGGGTGCATTGGCCGCAAAGTAGGCTAGCGGCATTCGACCAGGAGGAGGCTTCGGGTGCCGGACGCACCAACGAAGCCTCCGTCATGCCGGAACGTCTGAGAGGCAATTAGGGGAAACAGGTCCTCAGATCTCCCTGGCCGGCAAGTGTTTACCAGTTCTTCAGTCTGGTTCAAACCTTTAGTTTAGTTTAGCGGCCCGAGGACCGGGCGGAAGGCGGCGCTTGCTGCGATCTCGGCCACGCGGTCTGCGATCATCCGGTTGCGGTCCGCAGCGTTCACGCACGGTTGCCGAAAGAACACGGAATAGGTCGTTCGGATTCTCCCGGATGCCGCAAGCCGATGAATCGCCGGATCATCCGCATAGTGAGGCCCAACTGAATTCTCCGCCTGTTCACGGCGGATTCAAGCGGCAGGGACCAGGCATCGGCACTTTATCAGGACCGTTCCTATAACAGCCCCGCACATCCCGCGAAGGTCGGCGAAATTGTGGTGCTTTACGCAACCGGCGAAGGGCAGACTTCGCCACTGGGAGTTGATGGAAAGCCCGGGACTGTGCCTCTGCCGCTTCCGCTGATCCGTCAGACCGTCAAGATCGGCGGCCAACCCGCGGAGGTGCGGTACGCCGAGGCCGCATACGGACTGGTCGCCGGATTGTTACAGGTGAACGTTGAAGATACCGGACAATATCTCGCCCGGAAGCGCGGTGCCGGTGTTGCTTCAAGTGTGGCAGTGCCGCGAGCCGGTCCGGCGTGACCATCGCGGTTGCCGGGAACTAGATTGCCGCGGAGATTTTCACTCCCGGGCCCGTGGCGCTACGGGCGATGCGCGCGGCGTCCGGGGCGGTGAGGCCGTCATGTTCGGGCGGCTTAGCGTCTGGGAAATAGGTGCTGACTGTCGCCCAGCGCAGAGCTACGATCGCGTGCGGGGTTCGAAGAGTTCAGGTCGGACGGCGGCACACTCTTCCACACCTTCCCGCAATCGAACAAGGCCGAGGACACCATCCTTCGCGAACTAGTCCTCGCGCTACAGACGACGGCGGCGGCGCATGACGACTACAACTGCCGCGGCTGACGCTGCCGCGGCAATGAGGATGGCGACTGCAATTTGTGTGTCCATAGATGGCTATAACGTTTTGACCCGGAGTTTCCGTTTCGGACTCCCGGCTCCTCTTTACTATACGCCCAGCCCCGTCGTCTTGTTCCCTGCGAGTTGGTTGATCTACGCTCCTGCCCGGTGTGCCGCCCGGCGAACAGCAAGGCCCGTCCACCAGGTCGAGAGAAAAATGAGGGAAAAGGGCAGCCATGTCCCGAGTACGCTCTTAAACATGTCCAAGCTTCCCTCGATCCGGAGTGCAACGACAAAGACGTCCATGGCGACCACGGCGCCAAGAAATACGGTGGCAGTACGAAGGGGAGAGCATGAGCCCAGGCGTCGAAAATAGACGAGCCAGAGGGCGGTGAAGATTACCGGCGCAGCGAATGCATGGAGGATCAGAGCGGTCTCAACAGTAGTCACCTTCATTCCCACGCCCATGGTCGCGGCGCACAGTGCCCAGCCCACGAGGGCCGTGCGCTATGGCAAAGGTCACACTATTAGTGGATGCGACTCCCGCAGATCCCGCAGATCGCATTGCGATAGCCTTCCACATCTTAATTCGGAAGTTCACGGATGGCAAGAAAGGAGAAGCAGAAAGGAGAAACAGCAAGAACAGCAAGTGGGAACGGCCCAGATCTGGATGAGGCCAGGTTTCGGACGAGTGTGAGGCTCTCCACAGTTCCTACAATGCCGAATCGTATCGTTATGACGATGTAACTCAGCTGAAATCCCCAGAGGGTAGACTTCCGTGAGTAAGGAGGGTAACCTTGGTCAATAAAATCAACGCAGCAGTGATAGCTCTGTCTCTCGCCGTACTCATCGCCCCGCGAGCGTATGCGCAAAACCTCAACCAACGCAACGGTATCCGCCGTGTTCTGTTGATCAGCGTCGATGGAATGCACGACCTGGATTATGAGAATTGCGTGAGCGGCGGGTTTTGCCCCACTCTCGTCGCGCTTGCAAAGACCGGTGTAAATTACACCCGGACTTCCACCTCGCAGCCATCCGATTCATTCCCGGGGTTGATGGCTCTGGTCACCGGGGGCACGCCCAAAACCGTGGGAGCATTTTATGATGTCGCCTATGATCGCGTTTTGGCACCGCCCAAAAACACGACCGGCAACGGGGTGGCTGGTGGGACGTGCACGCCCGGAGTCGCCAACGGAACCACTACTGAGTATGAAGAAGGCGTCGATATCGACCAGTCGCAGCTCACCGGTGGCGGAGCGTACAGCAACCCCATCGATGGCGGGATCAAGTCCATCGATTCCACCAAACTGCCCCGTGATCCGTTCAATGGTTGCGCGCCGGTCTATCCATGGAACTTCATCCGCACTAACACCATCTATGGTGTGATCCATGCCGCGGGTGGGTACACGGCCTGGTCCGATAAGCATGCCGTCTACGCCGCCGTCTCGGGCCCCTCCAACAACGCCTCCAACGTGGACGACTACTATGCTCCGGACGTCAATTCCAACGTGATCAACCTGCCCGGTGTCACCACGGCCGACGGGCTCTCCTGCGCCGTAATTCCAGACAATAATGGCGGTGCCTGGACCGATAGCTTTCGGAATATCAGATGTTACGACCAGCTTAAGGTTAACGCGATCCTGAATCAGATCAACGGCAAGACCCACCTGGGCCAAAGCAAAGCTCCGGTGCCCAACATTTTCGGCATGAACTTCCAGGCGGTCAGCGTGGGGCAGAAGCTGATCGAAGGCGGCGTGAAGGGTGGCTACACGGATGCTGCCGGAACTCCCACTCCCAACATGAAGAGCGAGATCGAGTTTGTCGATGCCGCCCTCGGCCAGATGGTGAATGAGCTAAAGCACCAAGGACTGCTGGACTCGACGCTGATCATGATCACCGCCAAGCACGGCCAGTCGCCGGTCGATACCCACCAGTTTACCGAGATCAACGCCAATTCGCCTGCCCATTTGCTGGCAACCGCGGGTCTGCTTCCGGCATCGGAGTCGCCCTTCACCGCAGGCGGCATCGGACCCACGGAAGACGACATCTCGCAGTTGTGGCTGACCCATTCTACGGACCTCGCGACCGCGGTCGGCATCCTTGAGTCGAACGCCGCCGCTGCCGGCGTCGGCCAGATCTTCTACGGACCCTCGCTCGAAACGATGTTCAACGCACCCGGATTGCCTCCGAACGGCGATCCCCGCACTCCCGATATCATCGTTCAGCCAAACGTGGGTGTGGTCTACTCGGGGAGTTCGAAGAAGCAAGCCGAGCACGGAGGCTTCGCACACGACGACACCAACGTGATCCTGCTGGTGTCGAATCCTGACCTCCAGGCCCGCACGGTGACCAGCTTTGTCGAAACTACCCAGGTCGCTCCCACCATCCTTCAGGCACTGGGACTCGACCCCGGTAGCCTCGATGCGGTCCAGAAGGAGGACACCCCGGTCCTGCCAGGACTGAACTTCCGTCGCGATTGAACGGCCAATAGAGGCGTTTCCAATGCAGGCGGGTGTCGGTCACGGCTCCCGCCTGGGAAGCCAATTAGATGCGAGTCTCGACGCAACTCAACGCCCGTCGCGTTGCGCCCTGATGCGCCGGATATACAGCGCGAGCCGAACCGTCGCGTAGGCGAGCAAAACCGCCACGCACACTTGCACTGTGATCGCGACCCTGCCGATCAGGGACGTTCGTGAGATGAACCCGCCATCGAAAAGGCCCGGCAGATTGCCCAGATTCGCCACCAGCAGAATCGCCAGCACGACCAGCAGACTGCGGTACTTGCCCGCTCGCGACTCCGCATCGCCGAAGAGCTCCGGCGCCCCGGCCGAGACAGGCCTCCGAAAGTAGGCCAGTGCCGCCAGCCGGCGGCACTCCAAGACCACCACCTCCAGGCCCAGCGGCGTCAGACAGTAAAGCTTACGACTTTGAGGGCCGACCTGAAGAAAGAACCTGCTACGATGTATGGCGGACAAAACGAAGAGGCTTATGCCACAGTGCCCGTCCTGCCATAGCCGTCTACCCCTAGGCGAGGTCTTTGCAGCGTCGAGTGTGACGTGCCCTCGTTGCCATCGTGAACTCAAACCTCAGCGTTGGGTGATGGTCGTCACAGTTATCTTGGTCATCTGGACTGGTCAGGGCGCGAGCTACCTGGCCGAACGCTCGGGATTCAACCTGGCTGTGAGGCTTATAGTGTCCACAGTTTGCGGTCTTGCCGCTGGGGCGCTCGGGCACGTCCTCCTCGCGCGATATCGGGTCAAGGATCCCCTCCCCTCCATTCTTTCTACTACGGACGCAGTGCAGGAGGACGACGCGCCACATCGGAAGTGAGGCCGTTGGTCGTATGGAGCTATTCGAGCGTAAGGTGGGTGCGAAAGAACGCGGTGATGCGGCGGCGGGCGTCGAGGGCAGCCGGCTCGTTGTACGCGATGCCGGCGAAGCGCAGGGCCTTGAAGAAAACGCTCTGGTGATTGTTCATGAAGGAATGGCCGGCATCCGGGTATTCCTTCACATCGTGGGCGATGAGGGCGCGTTCCAGCGCGCGCTCAAGCTGGTTGGCGACGCCCCGGTTCCAGCGGTCCTTCACGCCGTAGCTGGCCACGATGGGGCAGGCGGTAGCAAGGAAGTTATCAATGTCTGCCGGCAGTTTCCCTCCATAGTTGACGCTGGAAGCGGAGAAACCGCGGTCTGATGCAAGTAGCAGAGCAAATGCGCCGCCCATGCAAAATCCGATGATGCCGACGCGCCCGTTGCAGCCGGGTTGCGCCGAGAGCCAAGCCCGGGCGCATTCGATGTCAGCGCAAGCGGTCTGGGTGAAGGTGGGCCCGCTGCGCACGATGAGGTCGTGGAAGATGGTGCGGATACAGAAGGCGAGGCCGCCACGGTAGTAGAGGTTGAGCGCGACGGCGAGGAAGCCGGCCTCAGCGAGCCAATCGGCCTGGTTGCGGGTGTCCTGGGTCATGCCTCCGGCGTCGTGAATGACGACCACGCCAGGCACACGGCCGGCGCCGGGTGGAATCGCCAAGTACACCGGCATCTCGCCGCGTCGCATTGGGATTAGGATGTTGGGCAACGGGGACACCTCCTGCCTAGCGGCGGTTCTACCCGTCGGCTTTCCTGATTCTACTCCCTCGGACCAGCGATCCGGTGCGGAAACCTCAACGGAACCTGATGAACGGAGAGGCGCCGATCAGCTCTTACCGCGAAACAGGAACACCAGTTCAATGAGGAGAATGATCACCACCAGCACCTCCAGAACGAACGCTCTCCTCTGGTGAAACTGATCCATCATGAACTCGTACAGCTCGCCTGCGGTATGCAGTTTGCCATCGACCAGTCTGCGGTAATCTTCCACGCCCACCTTGGCAGCGGCCAGACGATACAGACGGGCCGAAAACATATCGCTCAGGAACTTGATCGAGGTGTCCACCCGTTCCGTGAGCTCGCGGACGTCCAGACGAATCGTGTTCAGATGTTGGGCCTGGGAAGCCAGCCGCCACCTCGTTAGAAAGCCGCCCTTTTTCTCCAGCGAGCGGTAGACCCCTTTGAGCAACTTGCTCAGGACCGCATCGTAATAGCGAAACTCGAGTAACTGCGTATTGGCGTACTCCAGCAACTGAATGGTCGGAGCGGCGTCCTCCGCGGTGTCATGAATGAAGGCAGCCGTCCAACCGACTACTAACAGATCGTCCGGATAGTAGGACAACCTGGAACCGAGAATTTCCTCGATTTCCCCTAGCGAAAGTTCCGCCTGCTCGCCGCGAACGATCCTGGCGATTTCGTTACCGTGTTCGGCGATTAATTCGGCTGCGGTCAGAGCGGGCTTGGTCGTGTCCTTCAACTGAATGATGTAGTAGTCTTCGCTGAGCCAGTTTTCGTGCGGCTTAATCAGAGTCGAACGCGCTCCGTCCAGGCAGCGGCGAACCGTCTGGATCGCTTTCGCTTCCGGTTCGGGGGTGGTCATCCAGCGGCTTGACAGGTCGGCGAGTTGCTGCCAATCGGCTTGGAAGGGCAGTTCCAGCTTGATACTCACCACGCCGTATTCGTAGTAGTTCAGTTCTCCGCGCAGACGGCTGCCACTTTCGAGCACGATCGGCTCGACCTGCTGCACCACGGGAGGGCGCTCGAAACGGACATATTCCGGAGACGGATGACGGACCCGAGGTTCGCGGGGCGCCTGCACGCCAAGTATGGCCCGCAGCGCGTCCAGGTCGATCTCCTCACACACGTCGTACAACCAGAGAGTCCAGAGCGAGCCGGAAATAGGAGTACCCGCCATCGTGAGCCGATTATACCTGAAGCGATTTTGGCGCCGCGGGGACGGGTGCCCTACGTGTCCGGACGTCGGCCCACGGTCATAACGCAATCTTGTCCTTTCTGTAATGGTCTGTTTGCATGAGATTGCTATTCTCCGCTTTATGCACCCCTTCAGAAGGATCGCTCTCCCGTTGCTTGCCCTCGCTACACTGGCAGAGCTACACGGCCAGGGGCTACTCGGAACCGTCCTCGGTACGGTCACCGACGCCAGCGGAGCCTTGATCAGTGGCGCCGCCGTCAAGGCCAAGAACCTCGCCAACAACCTGGAGGTCAGCACTCTCACCAAGGACAACGGCCTGTTCCAAGCCTCGAACTTGCCCATCGGCGCCTACCTCGTCACCATCTCCAAGGCCGGATTCCAGACTGAAGTCCACCCCCAAATCGTGGTGCAAGCCGAGCGGTCCACTACCGTCAACGCCGTGCTTCAGGTTGGCGCCGTCACTCAGACGGTCGAGGTCAGCGCCACCCCGCTGCTCAACGAGGTGGATACTACCAATGGCTACGTGCTCGATGAAAACGTCATTCGCAACACCCCGCTCGGCACCGGCAGCTTCACCCAACTCGCCATCCTCGCCCCCGGCGTCAACGCCGATTTCCTCGCCGGCACCGGCTCCAACTCAGGACTCGGCAATCAGGCCATCTGGGCGAACGGCCAACGCGATTCCTCCAACAGCTTCGTCGTCAATGGCATCAGCGCCGACAACCTGTTCAACGGCAAGTCCGGCAGCCAGGTCTCATCCTCCCGATTTACGCTGAATACCGGCCAAGGCGCCACCACCGCCGGCACGGTCGCCACCAGCACCTCCACCTATGACGCCATCGGCCAGGGCCTTCCCACCCCGCCCGTCGAGACCCTCCAGGAAGTGCGCGTCAACACCTCCATGTACGACGCCACGCAGAGCGCCAACTCCGGCGCCCACATCGCGCTGATCACCAAGTCGGGCTCGAACCAGCTGCACGGCGAAGCATATGAGTACTTCCAAAACAACGTTTTCAACGCTGCACCTTTCTTCCGCAACGCCAACACGTCGATTGCCGCCAGCCAGAAGGTGCCCGCGCTGCACTACAACCGCTTCGGCGCGACCGTCGGCGGCCCCATCGTCAAGAACAAGATCTTCTTCTTCGGCTCCTGGCAGAGCCACCGCGTCAGCGACCTTCTCGGCGGGACCTCCACCGTCACGGTGCCGCAACACCTTACCGACGACCGGAGCGCCGGCGCGCTGGCGGCAGTCGCGCAGCAGGATGTCGGCGTTGCGGTCGATCCCGCCAAGATCGATCCCGCGGCGCTCAAAATCATGAACCAGAAAGTCGGCGGCCAGTTCTTCGTCCCCACGCCGAACATCACCGACCCCGCGGTGGCCAAACAACTCGGCTACAACACCACCATGGCCGGCCACGCCAGCACATCCCAGTCGGACCTCTACAACGCCAACATCGATTACAACTGGTCGGAGCGCGAGAGGCTGGCCTTCAAGTACTTCTATCAGGACTCGCCCACCACCAACCCTTACGGCAGTTCCTCTGTCAACGGCTTCGCCAAGGCGCTCCAGGCCGGCTCGCAAGTCGTCTCGCTGGATAACGCCACCGTCGTCAAGCCCAACCTCACTTGGGAGAATCGGGCCGGCTTCATCCGCCAGCGCGCCTACGCCTCCACGACCCAGCCCTTCACTCCCTCCGATATCGGCATCAACCTCTTCGGCCTCACTACCTTCCCGGGCATCAACCTCGGAACGACAGACAACGCGCTCAACAAGAGCCTATCCATTGGGCCTACCAGCAACTTCGCCAACACGGGCAGCTATCAGAATCGCTGGGACTTCACCTCCAGCGCCAATTGGGTAACGGGGCGGCATACGGTATACTTCGGCCTCAACTGGAACCATACCCAGCTCAACATCATCAACCTGAACACGCAGGCCGCCTCCATCGCATTTACCAACTTTGGCCAGTTCCTCCTCGGCAACATCAACCCCTCCAGTTCTACCTTCTATAACGGCTCTAGCAACCGTTACTATCGCGCCGAACAGATCGGTGCCTACATCCAGGACAACTACAGGCTCCGCAGCAACCTTACTCTTAATCTCGGACTGCGCTGGGACGATCAGGGTCCGCTCTCCGAAGCCCGCGGCAACCTCGTCAACTTCGACACCTCTGCGTACCAGTACAATGCCTCGACCGACGCCATCACCAATACCGGCCTCGTCTTCGCCGGCAATTCCCCCTATGCCACTCCAGGCACCAGCAATTCCACGCTGAAGAACAAACAGTGGGGCTTCGGTCCCCGGGCCGGCATCGTATGGAGCCCAGGCTTCAGTAAGAACCTCACGGTGCGTAGCGGCTTCGGCCTATATTTCGACCGTGGGGAGGTATTTACCTACTTCTCCCCCGGCGCGGGCCGCGGCTTCAGTGGTCCTTTCGGCGTCACCATGCAGTTGCCCTTCACCGTGCCCGTTACTCCGCCCGCCGGCGCAACCCTATCCAACCCCTTCGGCACCACCGCGCCCGCCGCCCCCGGCGACCCCACCGTCCTCGCCCGCCAACTCCCCAACCAGGCGCAGATGATCGCTGGCGCCGCGCCCTACATCTTCGGCGGCTACGACGCCCACAATAGCCTCCCTTACACCACCAACTGGAGTTTCGATCTGCAATACCAGGCTTTTAATTCGTGGCTCCTCAGCCTGGGCTACGTCGGCAACCACGGCAGCAATCAGATGCTGCCCGTTCCGTTCAACCAGCCCGGCATCGCCACTGCCTCTAGCCCGATCAACGGCCAGATATCGTCCTACGGCTTCAACATTGTCCCGGCCGAAAGCGTCGCTACTTACGAGGGCGGCAACACGGACCTGCGCGTACCGTATCTGGGCTACTCCAGCAACTCGGTCCTGTACCGGACCTCCGGATCCTCCAATTACAGCGCCTTGCAGGCGGGCATCCGCAAGCGCTTCAGCCGGGGTTTCCAGCTCACTGCTTCCTACACCTGGAGCCATTCACTGGATGTGCAGAGCAATCTGGGCCTCTTCTTCAACGGCAACAATCCGCTGGAGCCGAAGCAGTCGTATGCCACTTCCACCTTCGATCGCACACACGTCTTCACTACGGCCTACTACTACGAGTTGCCGAAGCTGAAGCAGAACACTGGCGCCCTCCCCCTCTTCGCCAACGGCTGGACGCTGAACGGAATCGTTTCCTTGCAGAGCGGTCAGCCTTACAATCTGTACGACTACTCGGGCGCCGTCGCTGGCCTCTACAACAGCACGACCATTAACATCGCCGATCCGATCATCGGCTTCACTCCGGGCACCACCTACTCGCAACTCAAGACCCAAGGGACCACCGGCGTCGATCCCCGCCTCCCGCTATTCGATGTCTCCAAGCTCTATATCCCGACCGTCCAGCCGGGTACCCTTGGCGTCCCCGCCTGCGCCAGCGTGAACGGCTCGCAGGTCTGCGACACCTACGAATCCGGCTTCTCGGGCAACGGCCGCAACACGTTTCGCGGGCCATTCCAATCGCGCTTCGACCTCTCCCTAAAGAAGAACACCCGTGTCAGCGAGCGACTCAATCTGCATTTTCAGGCCGATGCGTTCAACATCTTCAACCACCCGGATTTCGACGTGCCCAGCAACAGCACCAGCTTATACAGCACCGCGAAGACGGGGAATGCGATTACCAAGATCACCGTCCGCGCGCCTTCGACCAGCCTCGGTCTCATCACGCAAACGCTGGGCAGCCCGCGCACGCTCCAGCTTTCGATGCACCTGGTGTTTTGAGCCTGGCAACAATAATTCACCGATCCGTTATCCGTCTGAAATGCCTTGACTGCCATGCTCATTGGTGAATGCGGCTTTTGCTCATCTTCTGCGCGGTGGCCGTCAGCCGGGCCGAACAGTCGTCCGCGGAGGGACTGATTGAATCTGGGCATTGGAAGCGGGCACGCGCCATCGTTGAGGCTCGCGTACGCGACACCCCTGGCGACGCATTGTCTAACTTCCTGCTTTCCCAGGTTCGCGGCGCGTTCGGCGACCGGTCGACGCCGCTGGCCCTCGCCGAGAAGGCTGTGGCGCTGGACGGGCGCACCGCGAAGTACCACCGGCAGATCGCCGAGGTGTTAGGCGTCACGGCGCAGCATGCCGGAACCATCCAACAATTGTTTCTGGCTCGCCGTTTTCGCAAGGAGATCGATACTGCGCTCTCGCTCGATCCTCAGGATGTCCAGGCGCTGCGCGATTTGCTGGAGTTCTATCTGCTCGCTCCTGGCATTGCCGGTGGGGATCCGCACAAAGCCGTCGAAGTCGCCGGCCGAATTGCCGCAATCGATGCTTCTGAAGGACTGCTGGCCCGGGCGCGCATTGCGGACTCTTACAAGCAGGTCGCTGCCAGGGAGTCCCTGGTGCGCCAGGCAGCCGAGGCGCGGCCGCCAACGTATAAGGCACGCATCGCGTTGGCGCAATTCTATCTGGAGAGCGGTCATTCGAACCTGAGCGCGGCGGAAGCGGAAGCGAAGACCGCGATGAATGCGGATCCGGGACGCGTGGACGCATACGCGATACTCGCGGCGCTTTATGCGGATCGCGGCCGGTGGAGCGAACTGGACTCGACGCTGGCGGTCGCCCTTCGCGAGGTGCCGGACAATCCCGTGCCGCACTACCGGGCCGCGGAGCGTCTCCTGGCTACCGGGCGCGATCCCGTCAGGGCCGAGCGTTACCTGCGCGTGTACCTGGCACAGGAGCCGGAGGGTAGCCAGCCCCCGACCTCCGAGGCGCGTTGGGAACTTGGCCTGGCATTGCAGGCGCAAGGCCGCGCGGCAGAGGCCCTCGCGGAGTTCAAGGAATCCGTGCGTCTCAATCCCGAATCGAGAGGGGCACAGGAATTCAAGCGCAATGCCCGTGTGTCGGCTGCGCCCAATTCAGCGGGGCCCATATGAATCAAAAGATTACTCTCATCTATATCGATGCCGGCGGCGGGCACCGCGCCGCCGCCACGGCTCTGTGTGAAGTCATCCGGGAGCAGCAGCGCCCCTGGGACGTGGAAATGGTCTCCATTCAGGACCTGCTGGACTCCATCGACTTCATCAGGAAGCACACGGGCATCCAGTTCCAGGACGTATACAACATCATGTTGCGGCGCGGGTGGACGCTCGGTACGGCTCAGTTGATTCCGCTCATGCACCTGGTGATCCGGCTCTCGCACGGCAAGCAGGTCGGCGTTCTGGACCGCTATTGGGCGCAACACCGGCCGGACATGGTGGTCTCGCTGATTCCTCACTACAATCGCGCGCTCAAGACCACGCTGGATCATGTATGGCCGGATACGCCATTTGTCACCGTGCTGACCGATATCGCCGATTACCCGCCGCACTTCTGGATCGAACCGCAGGAGCAGCACTTAATCTGCGGGTCGGAGATGGCTGCACGCCAGGCTCGGGAACTCGGGATCCCGGCGGACCACGTGCTGCGAACATCCGGAATGATCCTCAATCCGAGGTTCTATGCGCCGCTGAATCTGAACCGGCGGGCCGAGCGGATGCGACGGGGCCTTAAACCGGACCTCCCCACGGGGCTGGTTCTGTTTGGAGGCGAAGGCTCCAGCGAGATGTTGCGCATTGCCAAAGCGCTCAACCGGGATAACAGTGGAATCCAATTGATCCTACTCTGTGGGAAGAACGAAGCGCTGGCGGACCAATTGCGCGCCATGAAGCCACGCATCCCGATGTTCGTGCAGGGCTTCACACGCGACGTGCCCTTGTATATGGAAATCGCCGATTTCTTTATCGGCAAGCCCGGCCCGGGCAGCATCAGCGAGGCACTGGCGAAGCGGCTGCCGGTGATCGTGCAGCGCAACGCGTGGACCATGGCGCACGAACGGTACAACGCCGATTGGGTGGAGGAGATGGGTGTGGGCCTGGTCGTACGCAACTTCACGACGGAGCTGGCCGGCGCCGTCCGAACGATGCTCGCTCCCGAGAACTACGGGCGCTTGCGTGCGCGCGCGGCGGAGATGCGCAATTCGGCGGTGTACGAGATCCCGGACTTGCTGGAAGGCATTCTCTCTAACCGCCCCCCTCAGAGCGTCCGCCTGAATCCGGAATCCAGTTGCCTCTTGCGATCTCTCCAAGATAGTAGGCGCTCGGCTTGATCGTGCGCTCCTGCGTCTGATGGTTCACCCCCACGAGGCCGAACTTCGGCCGATAGCCCATGATCCATTCGAAATTGTCCAGCAGAGACCAGTGGATGTATCCGCGGACGTCGATGCCGCTCGCCAGGCAATTCAGCACGCCCGCCAGCGCGCGCCGGATGTACTCGATGCGCCGCGTATCGTCCTCCGTGCTGACGCCGTTCTCCGTCACGTAAATCGGCACGGATGCGCGCTCGGCAGCATAGCGCAGGCAGGTTTCGAGAGCTTCGGGCCAAAACTCATACCCCATCTGCGTCAACTCGATTCCAGGTTCCGGCCCCAGGTCGCCACCCTTGCCGACACGGCAGCGTGTGTAGGTCTGCACACCCAGGAAATCGCTTTGTGCGGCGGCGGCAAGCCACGGGTCGTATACTTCCGCGCACTTCTTGTCACGCTTGCTCTTGGGCCCCACCGCCTGTTCGTCCTGCAGCGAGATGTTGACCCCAACTGGGTAGTCTCCCGGCCCCGACTTGATCGCCGCCCGCGCGCGGTGATGAGCGGCGATCATCGCGTCCTGAAGTTTGTGCGCGTCTCCCAGGAAGAAACATCCGAAACTGCCGGATCCCACCGCCTTCGCCGCCTGTCGGCCCGTGCGCAGCACGGTGGTAGCCGGAATGTCGACGTTTGAGATCCAGCGCAACTGCATCGGCAGATTCGGCTCGTTGAAAGTGGAGGCCATGCCGATCAGATCGCCCAAGTGCCGGGCCGCGCGCTCGCAGTACCGGACGAACAGATCCGCATTCGCCGCCTTCTCCCATCCGCCCGCTGCGGCGAACCAGCGCGGTGAACTGAAGTGGTAGAGAGTCACCATTGGAGTGACTCCGTTCTCGTGGCAGGCAGCTAACATGCGCCGGTAATGGTCGAGCTCGGCAAGAGAAAAGTGGTGACGCTCCGGCTCGATGCGAGACCATTCAATCGAGAAGCGATACGTGTTCAAGCCCAGGTCGGCCAACATCCGGATGTCTTCCCGGAAGCGGTGATAGTGGTCGCAGGCATCCAGCGACGGTTCGGCGAACAAGGTGGGCTGTACGTGCTCCAGCACCCAGAGGTCGCTATTGACGTTGTTGCCCTCCACTTGATGCGCGGCCGTGGCTGCGCCCCATAGAAACTCCGGGGGGAATACACTCATTGTGCTGGAATCCCCAGTTGATGGAAGCATGTCCGCCGGCGTCGCCGCAGAGCGCAGGATAGGGCGATGTACAGCAGGATTCCCAGTGGAAGGGAGATGCAAAGCCACCCGGCGATCGCCTGTCGAGTGAATTCGCTAACCCGGGACAGGATGCTGTCGGATGCCGGGGCAGGCGAGCCGAGGATTCGCTCGCCCAGCCTCGCGAAGGGGATCAGCAGGACCAGTTGCAGGGGAGAGAAAAGCTGATTCACCAGCTGAAGTGCCGGTGCATTTAATCGAAGTACCAGGGCCGCCAGCAAACAGAAGAAGGTCGGAACCCCATACATAGGAAATGTGCCCAGAATGAGGCCCACCGCCAGGATGATCGCTAAGGAGTCGCCGGACAGGCACTGAAGCGAAGCCGCCAATCGCACCGCAACTGCCTTCACGGCAGAAGCTCCGCGCGGTCGGATAACAGAAGCCGTAGGGCCGGCCGTATGCCGCGCATCGCGCAGAGTTGGAGCATGCCGGTGACGGGCTTGACTATCCAGGGAACCCGGTCCCTCCAAACCGTCGAGAGCGGTTGCGAGACACCTTCTTCATTGCGATAGAACACTCGATCGGTCCAGCGTTCGCGGCCCCGGTATTCGAGATACGGCCGCAGGATCTGCCACGCTGCCTCAAGGATGCGTACAGCCATCGGTTCGCGGTAATGAGGCATGAACAGCACCGTGCCTTTACCGGCCCGGGTCTCCGACGCGAACTCGCGGAACGAAGTCGCATTGGTGAGGTTCAGGCAGGCGGCCGGCTCGCAGGCGTGGCGGTCCCCGCCCGAGATCACCGGGCGCGAGTACTCCCGCGCCAGTTCGATAGTCGCGGCGTTCTCGTGCCACTTCCTTGTCCCGTTCAACTCGAATGCGTGAAAACACTCTGCGCATTCGCGCAACAGGCGATCGACCGCGCGCCGGCGGTCCGACTCTTCGACGCCTTCCTCGAGCCAGAAAGGATGATTGAGAATGATCAACAGGTCCGGAATCGAAGACAAGGCGCTTAGGATCTGCGGCAGACGCCTTACGTCGGGAGCCGATGTGTACGCCTCCATAACGGCCATCCATCCGCGAGCCTCAGCCGCCGGCAGGTTGTGAATCCTCAAGTGCAGGATCGCCCGCTGGTAGGGTACAGTCCATTCCACCGATACCGGGACTTCCTCGCAGGACGCCGTAACCTGCAGGGCTATCGGCGCTTCGATACTGTCGTGGTCGGTGAGCGAAACCATGGGGCGCAGCCCCAGACCCACGATCTGTTCCTGTTCCAGGCGTAGCGCGGAGGCCGGGGTAAGTGGGGGCGTCCAATACGCGCGCGCGAAATCCACTGAGCCACGCCGCTGGTATCCACTGACGAGTTGCGAAACTCCGGGAACATGCTTCAGGTGCCGTGGCAGGAAGTCCAGGCACTCCTCGGAATACATCGTGTGACCGTGGAGGCATACCGCCGAGCGGAACCGCCGGACGGAATCCGAATCCTGCCACAAGAACGCTACGGTGGTTTCTTTCACAGGTTTTCTCCTGTTCCTATTCGTCAGCTTCGGTCATCAGCGGTTACAATCCGTTCGCAGTCTGGTAGTCGTTTGACCAAACATTCTGTGCTAAAGATGTTTTGAACTGGGAAGCTACGGAAAGGGCCGCCGGCGAAGCAATATGGGGGAGGCGCGGCTTTCGCCGGAACACCGATTGTGACAAACGTGTTATAACGAATGCCTAGGAGCAGTAAATGAAAGTAAAAAAAGCTCTTAAGCGGCTACAGCGTGTCGAGACGATACTGGGGACCGTCATCGACCAGTATGACTCGGGTACCACCGAGGTGAACGACTTGCTAGACGCGGCTAAATCGAGCGTAGCGTCTGCAACCCAGGCACTCGCGGCATCGCCGGCTAATACGCCACCGGCCACAGCTGAAAAATCTGGAACACGCAGGTTATCGAACGCCACTCGAAAACGACTCTCGGGCGCGGCCAAAAAGCGCTGGGCGGATGCCAAACGCGAAGGCATGAGCACCCCAGCCAAACACGCGCGCAAAACACACGCTGTACGCTCAGCCGCGGTCGCTTCCTGAATTTCGGCTCTCGATCCGGACGAACCACTTTATATCGGTCGTTCGCAAATCCATCAAAACGTCACCACAGTGTCACGGCACGGAGGTAAGCTACCGGTGTGCTCTTAGAGCGGACCCGATATGTGGTATTCGACCAATACTGAAACCAAGCAGACCATACCGTCAAGTGACACGACAGCCGAGAAGCAGTCCGATTCTCTCCTCGAGCAGGCTGCGAAAGCGACTCTTCCAGAAAAAACTCGCACCGCTACGGCTCCAGGTAGTGAATACTGGCTGCCCTGACAGAGATGTATAGCAGTCCGACAATCCGCGCGTAGACTTACTTCTACAGGTGCAACCGGCCCCTACCGACACGTTTCGCTCCTTTCCTGGCTGAGTAACGGGACTGTAACTCGCGCCTGATAGGCTTGGGAGTTCGGGAAAGACTATGGCGGATACCCGCGTCTCGGTTTTGGATTCGAAGATCACCCGCAAGCCTGGACGCATGTCCCTGGCGATCTTCATTGGCGTGCTGCTGGGCGGCGTTGTGTATACAGGCGGCAGCCTGCTGTCGGACCTTTCTCCGCTACGCTCCACCCCCAGCTTCGAGTTCGTGCTGCTTGGGCTTACGCTCGGGATCGCGCTGGGCTTTGAATTTGTCAACGGTTTTCATGACACGGCCAACGCCGTGGCTACGGTAATCTACACGCACTCCCTGGAGCCGCATCTCGCGGTGGTGTGATCGGGCTTATGGAATTTCATCGGCGTGCTGACATCGAGCGGCGCCGTGGCGTTTGGTATCGTCTCGCTTCTGCCCGTCGAACTGATTCTCAACGCCGGCACGCACGCGGGCTTCGCGATGATCTTCGCCCTCCTCTTCTCGGCCATTCTGTGGAATCTGGGGACGTGGTATTTCGGCTTACCGAACTCCAGTTCCCACACGCTCATCGGTTCGATTCTCGGCGTCGGCCTGATGAACCAGTTGATGGCGACGCAGCGCACGGGCACCAGTGGCGTCGATTGGACACAGGCCATCGGTGTGGGGAAGAGTTTGTTCTTCTCCCCACTCATCGGTTTTCTCTTTTCCGCGCTGCTGTTTCTGCTGATGAAGCGGTTTATCCACAACCACGCCCTTTACCGCGAGCCGGTGGGCAAGGAGCCGCCGCCCTTCTGGATTCGATCGATGCTGGTATTGACCTGTACGGGAGTCAGTTTCGCGCATGGGTCGAACGACGGACAGAAGGGCATGGGGCTGATTATGCTGATCCTGGTCGGGACCGTGCCGGCGGCCTATGCCCTCAATCATGCGGTCCGTGGACCGGAGGTGCAGACTTTTGTCGCCGTCTCCGAAAAGACCAGCCGGGTGTTGATGCGGTATGCGAGCCCCGGCGCCACCGCACCCGTGAAAATCAGACCGCTCCTGGAGCAACTGGTCAGCCAGTCGCGGATCGAGCCTGCAACGCTTCCCGCTCTCGCCGCGGCGGTGGAGCGCATCGCAGCGGATGTCGCTCCGTATGGGGGCCTCGCGAGCGTGCCGATCGAACTCTCGGGCAATACATTGTGCTTGCTGCTTGTTCCGCACTAGTGATCGCACACATGCTCACGTACTGTCGGCGCGGGAGACGCTGGGGACGCATTTGAGGCCCCGACAAGTAACTGCGACCGGGTGCTGGGCGATTTCGGCAAGGGCAACGGCGACCCGAGCCTCACCGTCTTGGGCGAGAAAGTCACACCAAACCGTCGCGAGTCGGCCCGGCCCAGACATCGCGAGGGGCGAGAATCGCTTCATAGGAACCGCCAGAATATCCCGCCTCTGATGCGCTGTAGTGACAGCGGGGTGACAAGCCGGCTATTACGCCACCGCCAGATCTCTTTCCGAATGCCGGGAAGGGACCACCGCCGTGAAGACTTCCCGGAATTCGTGGCTGAGGATGCGTAGCGCGGTGCCTCTGCCGCCGTTACGCACGACGGACCCGATCACGAGCAAGCGGACCCTTGGCCTTGCCGTGGTATAGACCGAGCCAGTCGATTGCAAGCTCCACCGTCGAGCCAACGGATAAGGCTTCGGGAGTGTCAATGAGGATGCCGCCCACACTCATGTCGAGCGTCTGGCCGCCCTTCCAGGCGGAGTAGAGTGCGCCGGCGGAGATGCGATACTGCATGGTTGTCCGCACAGCGTACCGTTGGGTATTCCTCCTGCTTTTGCCTTTGAAAGTCTGTGATCCTTGTTGGGCCGTCCGTGTAAACACCGAGGTCATGACCCGATTCTCGCAAGCCCATGTATATACCAGATGAAGCCTGCAATTCGGCTTGGTTAGCACGCTCGTGTCGCACAGTGTTCCTTGAACGTTCTGTGTGATTCGCCACTCCGATGACACCGGGAGACGCCCTGGGTCCCCGTCATGCAACTGTGTTGTCCTGGTCATCAGCCTGTATCGCATCAGGCCTTAATATCTGTTTTCAACCTATATTTTCCGCGATTCACTTAAACACTCTGATGAAGCGATTTCACATCCTGCTTGCCCGACTTGCGTTGTCCTCGCTCTGCCTGGCTCCGTCGGCGCTGCTGCACGGCGCGTCGATACCCGGCGGTTCCATACCATCCCGGATTATTCTGACCTGGTCGGGCGATCCGGCCACAACTCAATCGGTCACGTGGCGGACGGATGCCCTCGCGCAGTCGCCGCAAGCTCAGTTGGCGAAATTCACGGCCGACCCCGGTTTTGAAGCCGGAGCCGCCAATGTCAAGGCTACTGCGGTAACGGACGACTTAGGCAGCGGACTAACGGCCGCGCACTACCGAGTGGATTTCCGCGGGCTGGATGCCGGCTCCAAGTATTGCTATCGCGTGGGCGATGGAAAATCCTGGAGCGAATGGAGCTTCTTCCGGACGGCGTCCGCCACGCCGGAAGCGTTCCGCTTCATCTACCTCGGCGACGCGCAGAACAGCATCCGTTCGTTGTGGTCCCGGACCATTCGCTCGGCGCTGTTGACGGCGCCCGATGCCCGTTTCCTGGTGCACGCGGGCGATCTGCTGGCCGAAGGCTATGACGACCGCCTCTGGGGGGAGTGGACGGACGCGTTGAGCTTCATCAGCGCGACCATTCCCAGCATCCCGGTGCCAGGCAACCACGACCTCCACCGTCCGCCAGGCAAGCCGGACTCCAAGTTCGTCTTCAGCGTATCGCCGCTGTGGCGCTCTCACTTCGCTTTTCCCGCCAACGGCCCGGACATCGAAGAGATGCGCGGCCAGTCCTACTATGTGGACTATCAGGGAGTCCGTATGGTGGCGCTCGACGTCAACGCATTCGCCAACGAGGACTTCGAGGCCGCGGCGAAACAACGCGTGCAGGAAAAGCAACTGGCATGGCTGAACGAGGTATTGGGCAAAAACCCGAACCGCTGGACGATCGTGGTGCAACACCAGCCCATCTACGCGGTCGCCAAGGGCCGCGAGTACGCCGAAATGCGTGCCGCCCTGGCGCCGCTCTACGAAAAGTACCACGTGGATCTCGTTCTACAGGGGCACGATCACTCCTATGCACGCAGCCACAAGGTAGCCGCCGGCAAAGTCGTGGAGCCGGAGGCGCCGGGAGTGATTTATGCCGTGTCGGTGAGCGGTCCCAAGATGTATCAACTCGATGACCTGCACATGAAGTTGATGGCGCAGACGTACGAGAAGAAGCAATTCTTCCAGATCATTGAGGTCGCGCCGGATCGTCTGAAGTACGCCTCTTATTCGATCGACGGCGTGGTCGCCGATGCCTTTGAACTGAGCAAGCAGGGCACAGTTTCCATGTACGTCAATCACGCGCCGGGGAAGACCGGCGCAAGCAGCGCCAACAAGGGAACACAACAATGAAACGAGTCATTTGGGCTTTGGCGCTGGCATGCGTCGCGACGGCCGCCGGCGGTTACCGGCTGCTGAAGAAGTACCCGGCTCCGGGAGGCGGCGGGTGGGACTACCTGACGGTGGATGCGGCAGCGCGGCGGCTGTACGTCTCGCACGCTACCCAAGTGCACGTGCTCGATCTGGACTCCGGCGCCGTGCTGGCTTCGATCCCCGCGCAGGGCGCGCACGGCATCGCGGTTGCGCCGCAGGCGGGGCGCGGCTTCATCACTAACGGTACGTCGGACAACGTGACCATGTTCGATCTGAAGACATGGCAGGCGATTGGCACGGTGCCCACCGGAAAAAAACCCGACGCCATCGTATACGACGATGCCACCAAACGCATCTTCGCCAACAACGGGGGAAGCGCGAGTTCGACGGTAATCGATGCCGCCGATGGAAAAGTGTTGGGTACAGTCGAACTCGGCGGCGGCCCGGAATCTTCGGTCGCCGACGGGAAGGGATTCGTCTTCACCAATCTCGAAGACAAGAGCGAGATGGTCAAGATCGACGCCACTGCGATGACAGTCGTAGCACGCTGGAAACTTGCCCCGTGCGAGGAGCCATCCTCCCTCGGCATCGATCGCGCGACACGCCGGCTGTTTGCCGGCTGCCGTAACCACCTCATGGCGATGGTCGACGCCGAGAGCGGCAAGGTGATCCAGACGGCGGAGATTGGCGATCATGTGGACGCTACGGCAGTTGACGTGGAGACCAGGATGGTCTACTTTTCCAATGGCGATGGCACCGTCAACATTTTCCACGAGGATTCTCCGCAACGGGTGAACGCGGTGGAGACGGTGCAGACCCAGTCCGGAGCGAAGACCATGGCGCTCGATCCCAAAACGCACCAGTTGTTCCTTTCCGCCGCCGAATACGCGGTAAGCGAGGGACAGAAGAAGGGTAAGTCCATGAAGCCCGGCAGCTTCGCCGTGCTCGTGTTCGCCAAGTAGCTCGGCGTGCGATTTCCCCGGACAGTTCCTGGCCGCTGTAACAATTCTGTGCTGCAAAACTCATTATCGATTCACTGTCGGCGTCTTAACCTTAAGCCACAACGTTGGTTTCCGCCAAGGAGTTCTGAAAATATGAAACATCTCTTTGCATTCCTTTTCCTGCTTGGGCAGGCTTTGCCGCTGGCAGCACAAGTCGACTACGCTTCGGTGAACGGTACCGTCACGGACCCCACCAGCGCGGTGCTTCCGGGGGCCCGGGTCGCTGCGGTGTCGGCCGCCACGGGTTTCCGCCGCGAGACCACAACCGGTGCCTCCGGCACCTACCAGATATCCGGCCTGACGGTGGGAACCTACACGATCACCATCTCGCGGGATGGCTTCAAGGCCGCTGAGTTCAAGGACGTCGAATTGGCCGTCGGCCAACCGCGCACCATCGATGCTCGTCTGCAGGTCGGTTCCGTAACCGAGTCGGTGGAAGTAACGGCGACGCTCGAAACGCTCAACAGGACGTCGGCCGAGGTGGGCGGCTTGATCGAAGCGGAGCAGATCAAGGAAATCCCCGTCAGCGGTCGCAACTGGGCCAGCCTGATGCTGCTAGCGCCGGGCGCGGTGAATTACAGCGACGGCTCGCAGCGCAACATCCGCTTCAACGGCCACTCCATCGACGACGCCAACTACACTTTCGACGGCATCGACAATAACGGCGTGCAGGAGCAGACGCAGAAGGCCGAAACGCGGCTCAACATCGCCCTCGACTCCATCGCGGAGTTTCGCGTCAGCACGGCGGTCTACACAGCGGAGAGCGGCGCCGCCGGCGGCGTGCAAGTCCAGGTGGTGTCCAAGACCGGCAGCAATCAGTTTCACGGCAGCACCTTCTACTCGCTGCGCAATGACGCTCTCGACGCCCGCTCGCCCTTTGACGGCGCCACCATCCCCCCGTTTACCCTGCATCAGTTCGGCGCCAACTTCGGCGGTCCAATCAAGAAAGACAAAGCTTTCTTCTTCATGAATTACGAGGGATTGCGGCAGATCCTGGGAATTACCCAGATCAGCTACGTGCCCAACGCCGCGTTCCGAGCGAAAGCGATTGCAACCTCCCCTGCACTGATACCGCTGATCAATGCCTACCCCGTGGGCCAGACCCCGCTCGATGCCACCACCGACCAGATTAATCTGGTGGCCAGCAACACCGTGCGCGAAGACTCCGGCATGATCCGCTTCGACTACCGGTTCAACGACCAGAACACGCTATATGCGCGCTACAACATCGACGACGTCTATATAGATAATCCGACCGATGCCCTGGGATCGCATAACGTGGTGCCCCACGTTCCATCCAACGGGGTCGTGGCCTTCCAGCACATCTTCACGCCATCCACCATCAATGAAGCCAAGTTCGGCGTGAATCGCGCCAATTATCACAACTGGAGTTACGGCATCGCGCCGGTTGCGACCACCGTTTCGTCGGCATCGTTCAGCAGCCTGACCAGCAACTCGCTGGATACCGAAGTGGGCACTACCTTCTCCTACATCGACAATCTGACTGTGGTGCGCGGACGTCACGCGCTCAAGTTCGGCGCCAATGTGATGCGCGTGCGCCTGAATAACTCGGGCAATACCATCACCACCCAATCGATCAGCTATGCCAGCGCGGACGATTTCATCAACAATAAGGCTTCATCCGGCAGCTACCTGCAGGGCGAGGGAGTGGTCGGCAACCGCCGCACGTTCTACCAGGGCTATGCGCAGGACGAGTGGAAAGTCAACCCGAACCTGACTCTCAACCTAGGTCTCCGTTATGAGTTCTACTCGGTGTCGCACGAGATCCTGAACCGCTCCGCCGTGGTGGATATCGCGGGTTGCGGCGGTTTCTGCCCCAAAGGCACGCCGTACTACGCGCCCAACACCACAGACTTCGGACCGCGCATCGGCATGGCTTGGGCGCCGGCCTTTCTGCATGGCAAGACGACAATCCGCAGCGGTTTTGGCATCTACTACGGCGGCAACCAGAACGACGATTTCAGCGACCCGGCGGAAAGCTACGTGCCGCGTTATTCGCTCACGTCCTCCGATTTTCCCGCCTTGTCATATCCCCTGCTTGCGTTCCTGGACCCGAAGAACCAACTCTACAGTCCCAAGGCCATCGACCGCCACCGCAAGGACCTGTCGTATAACAACTGGGACTTCGTCATCCAGCAGCAACTGGGCCACGATTTCGTCGGCCAGGTTTCCTACATCGGCGGCGAGGGCCATCACCTCTTCAGCAAGTACACGGTGAACCTGATCAATCCGGCAACCGGCACGCGTCCGCTGTCCGGCTTCAGCTCCTTCGGCCTGAAGGCGAACGACGGCAACAACAATTTCAATACGCTGCAAGCCTCATTGCAGCGCCGCTTCATCCGGGGCTTGCTGTTCCAGACGAACTACATGTGGTCGCACGGCATCGGCGACGCTTCCATCGGTTCGGGAGAATCGGTCGCCTTCCAGAATATGAGCTGCCGCGCCTGCGACCGCAGCAGCACCAGCATCGACGTCCGCCACGTGATCACCACGAACGCCGTCTATCAACTGCCCTTCGGCAAGGGCAAGCAGTTTCTGAACGACAGCGGCGCACTTTCGCGATTCGTGGGTGGCTGGGAGCTGGCCGGCATCTTCGCCGCGCGCACGGGGCTTCCGGTGAACATCACCGTGTCGCGGTCGGCGTCGGCGATGCTGGATGGCAACACTTCCGGGCAGCGGCCGAACCTGGTGCCCGGCGTGCCAATCTACGCCGCCAATCAGACCATCAACAACTGGTTCAACCCAGCAGCGTTTTCGGCGCCCGCCAATCTCGTCTGGGGAAACCTGGGCCGCTACATCGCGACTGGTCCGGGCGCTTATGAGATCGACTCGTCCTTGCAGAAGCGCTTCCACGTTACCGAACGCGTGGCCCTGAACTTCCGTGCGTCGGCCTTCAACCTGCTGAACCACCCGGAATACAAGACTCCGGGCGCGAGCATCGGGTCGGTGAGCGGCAGCGGAACCAACCTCACGATCAAGCCTTCGGCGAGTTTCGGTCGGATTACCGGAATCCTGAACACCGGCGCGACCGGCACTGGCGCTCCCCGCCGCATCGAATTCCAGTTTCGCGCCGAGTTCTAATGACGCGTAAATTCCGCCCCGATATCCGCTAGAACGGGCCGTGTGACCGTAAAACAAAAGACATTTGCCTCAGCCGGAATGGTCGAAACTGTTGCCGAACTGTAGCGCCAGCGTCATATTTCATCGATAGAATCTAGACTCCATGTCAACACACAGAATGCGAGTAGCGCCTTTGCTATGCGCCTTTGGCTTTGGCGTTTCGGCCTTCGCGCAATCCTTCAACGGCTTCACATCGGGTAATATCGTGGTGAGCCGCAGCGTCTATACCGGCACTGCTTCCACGCTCGCGGCCGGTCAACCCCTGCCGCCGGTCTGCCCATCCACCGCAAAATGCGGCACGGCCGCGGCGAGCGACAGCGGCGCCTACCCGTCCAACAACAGCGCCAATAACGTATTCAAGAACAATACCCTGGATGGCAGTTTCGGCGTAACGTCTCCCGTCTTTCTCGACCAGGTGTCGGCCACCGGAACCCTGGTGAACACGCTCGCGATTCCGACCACGATGGTCATTACGAGCTTCAGCTCCAAGTCCGAACTGGCCTTGAATCTCTCCACCGACGGTACGGCGATCACTTTCATGGGGTATATCGCTCCCGCTAACACGGTCGATGTATCGAACTCGAACACCCCGGGAGCTTACGATCCGACGAATCCGGCCGGCGGAAGTTACTACCGTGCTGTGGTACAAGTCGGAGCCAACGGCGCGATCCAGGGGACTCCCACCAACTCCTACAGCGGAAACAACGGGCGCGCCGCGATTCTGGCCAACGGTATCTACTACATGGCCGGCAACGCCAATAACGGGAGCGGCACGCCGGCGAACATCATCGATACAGCAGGCGCCCAGTTGGCCCTCCCCGGGCAGAGCGCCGGCACGCCGCCCGTAAAGATCGGCGTGTTTTCGATCAGCCAGGTGATCAACCCCGCCACCGGATTGCCTTACCCTCCGGACAAAGCAGGCAAGGACAACAATTTCCGCGGCCTCACTATCTTCAACAACACGCTTTACATGACGAAAGGTAGCGGGGGCAACGGAATCAACACGGTGTATCACGTGGGCGACAAGGGAAGCCTGCCCACCGTGGCGAATGCCTCCAGCGCCGCCATCACGACCCTCAACGGCTTTCCCAACACGCTCGCCAGCGGCGCCAACCCGGCTAATCCGTTCGGTCTGTTCTTCGCCAATGCGAACACGCTGTACGTAGCCGATGAAGGCGACGGGACGGCTGCAAATGCGGCGACCAGCACTATCGCGGAGCTGCAAAAATGGGTACTCAACAACGGCGTGTGGACCCGCGTTTATGTTCTTCAGAACGGCCTCAACCTCGGTAAGCCGTACGGCATCTCCAACTACCCCGCCGCCCTGAACCCTGCCACCGACGGCCTGCGCAATATCGCTGGCAAGGTCAATAGCGATGGCACGGTGACGATCTGGGGGATCACATCGACGGTCAGCACGAATGGCGATCAGGGAGCCGATCCGAACCAGCTCGTCTCGATTACGGACGTGTTGGCGAACACGGATCCGGCCGTCGCGGCGAAGCAACAATTCACCATTCTGCGGACGGCCAACGCCGGCGAGGTGCTGCGCGGCGTCTCGGTGACTCCCACCGCAGGCTCGACCGCGGCCGCAAATGTTCCCCTCATACTTTCCGCCGCCAATCCTGGCGCCAACGCCATTGCGCCCGGTTCGCTGGCTACCGCGAATGGGCAAAACCTGGCAAGCGCCACCATCTCGCCTGCGGCGCCGCCATATCCGGGATTGCGGGGGGTGGAACCGCCCTCACCTCGGTTACGATCAACGGACTTCCCGCGACGGTGATTTACGCGGGCTCGGCGGGCGTGGGTTCCGGCCTGGATCAGGTGAACGTCCTGATTCCGGCGAAGGTTGCAGGCGCGGGCAACGTGAACGTGCAGCTCGCATCCGAGGGTGTGGCCGCAAACCCGCCGTCCCGAAGAGCACCAGGTACGTGCCGCCGCCGGCCCCGACCGCAATCGGGTTCGCCACAATGGCGCCGGAGCTGTTGGTCATGGATACCTGCTGCAGGCTCTGCGTCCCACCGGGTGCGACCTGAACAACATTGGCAGCGGCCAGCCCCGAGCCGTTCAAGGTCAGGACCGCCGGAGCGACCGTAGAGATCTGGACGTTGTTGGCTGTTTGGGGGAGGTTCCGTTCGTCACGATGACCTGCGCGGTGCCGGGAGCGGCCGACGCCGGAACGAGGAATACGATCTGATTCGGCGACACGGATACAATCGGGGCAGCAGTGGTCCCGCCCGCCGCGTCAACGATCGAGATGGAAGTGCCGGAGACTGTCATGGGGTGCAAATCATCACTCAATAGCGGGCTCCGCCCTGTTGGGATTTCTTACCGCGGCGGTATCTATCGGCTGCGGCGGACGGCGGACATGGCCCTGAACAGAAACGCTATCCTCAGAGAATAGCGGCACAATGGCGGAAACACTGAACTGCAGCCTGAGATGCAATTGGAGGGTCCTCGGCCCGGCCTGTTCCACCAGTTGCCGATCCGTCTCGTGGCGAGGTGAACGATACCGGGCTGGGGCGGGCCATCGCCAAATGGATCGCCGACGCGCAACATGCCACTCTCGCGGTGCGGAGCAGAGAGCGGGAGGGCAGCGTGTTCACGGCGGAATTCCTCTTGATCGATCTCTCCCGCCAGGCCACAACGCTACCTCGCGATGCGGAATGAGTCGACGACTTCTCCGGTGTCCGACACCTGTTTAAATCGCAGACTCTTGCCCTCGATATCGACTACGCTCAGCGAATGTACTTGCGAGATGAACTTGTTGGTAAAGCTCTGCCAGCTCGCCGGATCGGTCTGCTGCTCGGGATTGTAGAGTTCCGCCCCGCCCGCGCCGCTCACGATGTAGATCACGCCGTGAGGCTTGGCGCCGGCGCCATCGGCAAAGACTTTGTCAAGCTTCCATTGGCCCGCGACTTCCCCCTTCGGACCGACGGGCTTCCCATCCGGCTGGTGCGCCGGGGCGAAGGTAAGCGGGAAGCTGCGCTGGTAATTGTGTACGTGTCCCGCGAATACGATGTCCACGTTGTTGGCTTCGAAGATCGGCGAAAGCAATCGCATGTATTGCTCGCTGAAGTGATCCTTGGAGGAGTTGAAGCCGGGCTGGTGAAATGTCACGATGCGCCATGTCGCCGATTGGGCCGCGGCCAGATCTTTCGTCAGCCACTCGCGCAACGCGGGGTTACTCCAATCCATATAAGTATTGGCGTCGAGCACGGTCCAGTGGCTATTGCCGTAGTCGAAGGAGAAGTTCGCCATGCGCGGATAGCGCGGTTTGGCGCCGTCTAGGAAGGTGGGCTGCGCCGACGCACTGCCGGTGAGGATATGCCCGGCTTTCACGGCATCGGGCGGAGCAACTGGCCCATTCAGCGGCTGATCCCAGTAGAGGTAATAGGCAAGCGCGTCCGGGAAGCGCTGATAGTTGTTCAACGCCGTATCGTGGTTGCCCGGCACCGCAATGAACGGCAAGGAGCGCAGCAGCGGCGCGCCATCCTTAGCCGAGGGCTCGTCGGAGTTGTAACTTGGAAAAAACTTCGTGCGGTATTCGCTGATGCGTCCCGATGAATAAACGATATCGCCGGGGATGAAAATGAAATCGGGCTTGGCGAGGTAGGCCTGATAGGCCACGGCATTCTCTGCCGGCGTTCCCTGTCCGCAATCGCCGAAGAGCGCAAAACGAAAGGGCTGTGCGGGCGACTTGCGAGCGCGGGCCGTAGCGTCAAAGACCGGCTCGCCGGCTTTTAGTACTCGGTAGCGAAACTCCTGGCCTGGAACGAGCGCCGTCAGGCGAGCGCGGTAAACCAGATGAGGCTTGATGGCGGGAGAGGCCTGCGAGTCCTTTTTGGCTCCGTTCTTCCCCGCCACAGCCGGCTCGCCCGCCGGCGCCGACACTGTCTGCGACGTTGGTTGCCCAACAGCACGCCAGGCTGAGTCTCTCGACGTCCGCACTTCGACCGCCCATTGTGCCGGAGTTGTGTCGGTATGCCACATCAGTACCAAGCTCTCCGAAGGGGATATCTTGGGTGCATCGCCGAGTTGTAGGTAAGGCTTTTCCAGAAATGGCTCTGAGCCTGGAGGCGTTTGGCTCAATAGGAGGGCGGCGGCTAACAACGATGCCGCCGCCGGGATCAATTTTGACATGGCCAAATTATCGCCCGGGGAAATTGCAGCTTCGTGACGAAAGCAAGTGTAACCCGCCGCCATACAGGGGCGGGAACTGTAATCTTCGTCGACCTGTCCTTCCTCGACGGGGAATGTCACCGGACATTGCCGGTCTCGCCGTGCGGACCAGAATCCCACTGCCAGCCCCAGCGACCCAAACACAATCCCCAGCGTCCGGCCGCGGTCCGGCGGGTACCGTTCACCACATGCACACCTGCGTTGCATACCAGCGCTCGGAGCGGCGACCGCGCCTCGCCCCTCCATTCAGCCGCAGAGTTTCGAATTGAAGCGAAGGACCCGAGGTCCAAGGCCAGACCGGTCACGTCTTGATGCCCGCTTTCACGCCGGATCTTTGCCGCCGCCATCCGGGCATTGGTGCCGTTCCGCCGGTGATGAACATGCCAGCCGTCGCTGCGGTATTAACTAAATAGCAATTGAATTGTCATATACTGTAATTGGTCGATAAGTCGTTCAGGAAGAGTTCACCTCGGTTCGCGGTATTCATTCCGATGGTTGGACTCCTGATTGCACTGGTACCCGGTCCGGTCCGGGCGGCGGAAGCGTCAGCGAGTGCGGTAGGGACTTTCTCTACACTACCCTCCTCGGTATCCACCGCTGCCCGCGCCCGCCAACTTCTGATTGCCGGACAGCGCGATCAGGCGGAACGACTGGTGAGCGCCGCCCTCGCCGTCGGCGGCCCCGACGATTCCCTGCTCTGTCTCTGGGGCGAACTCCACTTCCGCCGCGCCGACTTCGCCGAAGCCACGCGCGCTTTTGAATCGGCCATCTCGTTGAACCCGGACAATGCCCGCGCCTGGTGGGGACTGGGACGAATCGAACAGGCGAATTTCCGCGGACAGCGCGCCCGGGACCTTTTCTCCAAGGCGTTTTCGCTGAATCACCGCGATACCGACATCATTCTGGCCTACGCCGATTTCGTAAACGACGCGGCGTCCAAAGCCATCCTGCTCGACAATGTGGCGCGTCTGGCGAGGTTCGATCAGCCGGAACGCACGGCCCGCGCATTGGCCCAACTCCAGATCCAGGAGCGGTTGCAGGGCCGGGCGCCCTCGCGGCTGGCGAGCCCGTACACCGGGCTGTTGGTGTCGTTGAACGGAATGCCATCCACCAACATGGTGTACTGGCCGTCGGCGAAACCGCGGGAATAGGTCTTGCTGTCGCCCAGGCCCACTCCGTTGGGATTGACGCTGAACGTGCCCGGCGCCATGTTTAGCAACTCGGTGTAATCGGCGACCGGCGACGCGAAGTTCTGGATGAATTCCGGGCTGATCTCGGATTTCGCGGACCTCGCTTCCAGGGTGCTCTGGGACGGCTCCATCTCCGCCGCCACCATCACCGTTCCCTCCACCGTCACGGTCTGGGATAGCTCCCCCACATTGAGCGCGATGGCTGATGTCTCTGTTTCACCGGCGGGCAATTTGCCGCCCGTGCGGCGGCTGGTGGCAAAACTGGGGGCCGACACCTCGATCAAGTAGGTGCCGACCGGCAAACTCGTGATTGAGTACTTGCCATCCGCGCCGCTCATTGCTTGGCGGGCTGCGCCCGTCGATTCATTTCTCACCGATACGACAGCGTTGGGGATCCAGGCATCCCGCGAGTTGGTCCAACGTCGCCAGGCCTGGCCTATTTCCCTTTAGAGGCATTCCGGGCCGCGGCCCGCATTTTGGCGCGAATGGCGGCAACTCGCTTGAGGAGCGCTTCTGCTTCCTGAGCGCGGCCCTCTTCCTTCAAAAGGTGAGCGAGGTTGTCCAAATCAGCAGCGACCAAAGGGTGCTCCGGCCCAAGAGCGGCCTCATCAATCGCTATCGCTCGTCTATAGAGGCTTTCCGCCGCCGAAAAGCGCTGTGTGTCGGCGTAAACAGCAGCGAGATTGTTCAGCGAAACCGCAACGTCGGGGTTCTTCGGGCCCAGAAGTTGTTCCCGAATTTCGAGCGCCTCATGAAATAGAGACTCCGCCTTCTGATACGATCGACCCTCATAATACAGTTCCGCGAGGTTGTTCAGGGTCGTGGCAACGCTGAGATCCCGGCGCCCGAATCGTTGCTCGTTAATGTGCAGAACACGCTCATAGCAGGTTTCGGCGTCACTATAACGTCGCTCGGCGGTGTACAGCAGTGCCAGATCGTTCAACACAGTGGCTACGTTCGGATGGTCTCGGCCAAAACCAAGCTCGTGAATCGCGATGCTCTCCTTGAGGAGTTGTTCCGCGACACGCAATCGACCCTGGGACTGCAGCACCAATCCCCGGTCTCTCAATGTAAGAGCCCTATTGATACTGTTCAATCCTTCGGTTGTACGCCAGATGGCGTCAGCCCGCAGCAGCGTTCGATCCGCCAGCGCAAACTTGTGCTGTTCGTAGTAGACTTCCCCGAGGTTGGTAAGGCTCGCGGCTATCTCTTTGTCCTGCCGGCCTTGTTCCGCCTCACGGATGGCTGCGCGAAATTCAGAGGCAGCCTCTTCCAGTGCACCGCGCAACAGGGCATTCTTGCCGGCACTATTGTGAACGGACCATGGGTTTGAAACCAGCATGGTCAACAGCATTGAACATGTTGCGAGACCAAGCATGTCAATTCACCTTAATACCGGCAGGTTTCAGCAGGATTACGGTTTCGTTACAAACGCCGGCTGTCCGATCAGGTGTCTCCGGAGGCAAATGCCGCACTCCAACGAGTTTCGAGAGTTGCAGAGTTTCGAGACTGCTTCGCTTGGCGTGGTTCCCTGGGGTCAGCCAACGCTGGCCATGTAGGTCATCCTCCGCCGTGTCGGCTCTTCTCTCGGGCGCCTCGGACACGCCCAGGTCCCAGGCTTTGAGTGAGGCCGGAACGAATGCCCCTTATGTTCTTTCCGGAACTGTAGCTCTTTCTTCACCAGGTTTTCACGTTAGGCGAAGAATACTACTTTGGGGGGTACCATGACGACGTTCCAAGGTCCGCGCACTACGGCCGAAGCAATCGCGAGCGTGATCTTCTCCGCCGCATTCATGCTTCTGTGGCTGTGCTGTTGGCCACTGTATCGGCTGATCCGACGAGGTTGAGCTGAAGCGTCGGCTTCTCCCGCACGCTGAGGAAGCCACCGGCTTCAAGGCGAGGAATTGAAACCTCCGCGTCCGGGGAACCTCAGTGCCACCGTGGGACGATCGTCGCACCGACAATTCGTCGTTGTACAACGCCGGGGTGTAGGTAGCCGGGATCGCGGCCTCGCCTGGAGTTGCTATCATTGCATTTCGATTTAATTTAAAGGAGAGCTATTTGGCCAACCAAGACAGCGTCCAGATTGCGCCCGCAGAGGGCAAACTGGGTGTTTTGATACCCGGCATGGGCGCGGTAACCACGACTTTCATTTCGCGCAGCGTGCCGTCGGCGATGAATATCCGCGCCACCAGCTCTTACGGCTCCTTCAATACCCGCATGCTCGCCTTGGATTTCGATTCCGGGCAATTTGGCGGCGCGAACAAGAAATCAACCCTCGTGATCAACCTGCACCAGATGCTGTCCGACGGTTATCAGACATTTAACTATCAGAAGCGAGTCGCTGGATTTCTGAAGTATCAATATCGCCTGAGCGACCGGACCACGTTCACGGTCTTCGGCGGTCTCGTGGATCTGTGGACGAACACGCCAAACACCAAAGGGCCGACGCGCGCACAGGTGGCTCAATTCGGCGACAACTACCTGCTGAGCGACGACCCTTCCCAACCAAATTACTTTGGCTACAACTTTTATCACGTGCAGACGGATTTCGAATATTTCGGTATCAAGAGCGACCTGGGCCGTGGCTGGAAGCTGGATAACAAGGCCTACACTTACCGCTACTGGAACAAGCAGAACTACAACGGCGCGACTATCAGCAAGACCAGCGCGGTGGACAAACTCAACGGCTACCGCAAGGTCGGCGACGTGCTGGCAGTGAGCCACGAATCGGCAAGGGGTATCCTGCGCACCGGGCTGTGGTTCGAGTGGGCGTATACCGACCGCTATCAGATTCCGAGCGATCCCAGGACCTGGGTGGACGCAGCGTTGCCAAACTTCCACGAACACTACATCACGGATTCGTTTCAACCTTTCGTCGAGTACGAATACAAGGTCACGCGGGATCTTAGCATCACGGGCGGAATCAAGTTCGCCAACTACAAGATGGACTTCACCCAGTACGCCGACAACGGCAAGACCGTAGGCAACCTCAACGGAGCCCCCTACGTAATCCGCGACGCTACCTTCCGCTCCTGGATGCCGTCACTCGATGCGCGCTACAAGTTGAGGACCAACTGGACGGTGTACGCGCAGTTCGCCACGGGCAGCGTGATCCCGCCGACCAATGTGTTCGATACCAAGAACGGGACGGTTGCCGTCCTGCCGAAGCCCACCACCACGAAGACCTACCAGATGGGCTCGGTAGTGAAATTCAACCGCTTCACGCTGGACGAAGATGGCTACTACAGCCATTTCCAAAACCCTTACTCGTCCGCGCCCGACTCGTCCGGCGAACCCGTCTTTTACCAAACCGGCCCTTCGAACACGAAGGGCGTCGAAGCGGAAAGCAATATCCTGATCGGCCACGGCTTCAGCCTTTGCCTTAATGGAACACTCGGCAGCGCGAAATATGCTCAGACGGGGTTGTGGGTGGCGAACGCCCCGAAAAATACCGAGACGGTGGGCTTTACTTACCAGGTAAGGGGTTGGGATATGGGTTTCTTCAACAAGCGTATCGGCCCCATGTACAACGATAATGGGAGCACGAATCAGGCGGTGGCCATCGACCCGTTCAACGTCACCAACCTCTTCCTGAATTACACTGTGCGCGGCGACTCATACCTGCGCGGGACCAAGGTCCGGTTGGCGGTTAACAATCTGCTCGACAATCACAACATCGTCGGCGTTGCCCCAGCCTTGGCGAATTCCGCGGTGTCGCCCAACGACATCCTGACGCTTCTGCCGGCGCGCAGTGTTTCGCTGACTCTGACCTTCGGCTACGCACCCGGGCGCTGAGCCAGCTACCGCGCTCGTGACTGTACGGCGGAGCGTCCGGAGGGCGCTCCGGCTTCAGCCGGCGACGCCAGGGAGTCCGGCCATGCAAATCTTGCCCCGCAGCGGGACTGGAATCCACGCTGCGATTGCGCTGCGATAAGCGGCCGACAATGCGGCGAAAGGCCTCCAGGGCGGCTCATACGGCCAATACAATCAACAACGTAGAGTGGACACACCGCTTCACACGCAGGAGGTCACAGGTTCGAGTCCTGTCGCGCCCACCATTCAAAATAAAAGACTTCTGAGTTTTCA
>OBLU010000383.1_pt1 | contig 42586 bp, 33 predicted proteins | sample 1518681 | NCBI WGS metagenome assembly OBLU01 (sample SAMEA3539304, study PRJEB22396) | soil metagenome | biome: tundra; feature: field; material: soil | place: USA | collected 2010-05 | depth 0.15 m
ACTCCGCCCAGAGTTGCGCGGCGAGCGTCTTGTTCGGCGAGAGCACGAGCGTCGGCCGCTGCTGCTCCGCGATCACGTTGGCGATCGTGAACGTCTTGCCCGACCCGGTCACGCCGAGCAGGATCTGCTCGCGCTGACCTTCGGTCAGCCCGCGGTTGAGCGCCTTGATCGCCGCGGGCTGATCCCCGGCGGGTTCGAAGGGCGCGAGCAACTCGAGGGCGGGCACGCTTCGAGTCTAGTCGCTGCACGAGTCTCGCCGAGCCGGGGTCAGGTCACCGCCGCGTAGATCTCCTCGAGGCGCTTGGCGATGGCGTCCCAGGAATGCTCCGCCAGGACGACCTCGCGCCCGCGCGAGCCGGCCTCCGCGCGGCGCGCAGGATCGTTGAGGAGCGAGGTCGCGGCAGCGTTCAGGGCCAAGAGATCGCCGGCGGGAACGAGCACGCCGCCGGTGCCGACCGCATCACGGAGCCCGTCCACATCGAATCCGACCACGGGTGTCCCCGCTGCCTGCGCCTCGAGCGCGACCATGCCCAAACCCTCGAAGCGAGAGGGCATGACCACGATGGCAGCCCGCGCGTACTCGCGGTTCAGGGCCTCGCGGTCGAGCGCACCCAGGTACTCGATCCGCCCGCCGCTGGCGGCCGCGGCGCGCTGCGCGTCGCCGGCGAGGCTGCCGCCGCCCACGATGACGCCGTGCACCCGGGCATCCCCTGACGTCAGCTGCTGGAGCACCGAGATCGCCTCGACGACGCCCTTCTCGCGTTCCAGACGGCTGACGAAGAGCACCCGTCCATCCTCGTGCTCCACACCGGGGAGATCCACCGCGTCGACGCCGTTCGACAGCACCTCGATGCGTGATGCCGGGATCCCCATCTCCAGGAGGGCATTGGCAGTGGACCGCGAGACCGGGAGCACCATCGCAGCACCGCGGTAGGAGCGAGCTTCCACACCGTTGAGCAGGCGCTTGACCGAGCCCCGCGGGTGCGCCTGCCGGTAGGTGTGGTGAGCGGTGTACACGAGCGGCGCGCCGAGCCGCTTCCAGAGCAGGACCCCGCCGGGCCCCCCCTGCGCGTGGATCACGTCCGGCGATGCGCGCAGCAGGATCTGGGGATAGCGGTTGAGCTGCAACGAGAAGTCGAGCGGGGCGCGGCCGGTGCGGCGGGCGAACGCAATCGCATGCTCACCGCGGCCTGAGATGGTGTGCACGCGCGATCCGTGCCGCTCCAGGGCCGCACGCATCCCGTGCACCACGACACCCTGCCCGCCAAGCGGTGGATCATCGTCGTAGCTGGCGATCGTGACTCGCGTCACCGCTGGCAGCTCGTGCAGTACACGGTCGTCCGCCCCGCGGCAACCGTGCGGCGCAGTGTCGTCCCGCACTCGAAACAGGGCATGCCGCCGCGTCCGTAGACCTGGAGGCGCTCCTGGTTGCTCCCACGGGCATTCCAGACGTCGCGGTAATCGTCGATGCTGCTCCCTCGATTGACGACCGCCGCGGTGAGGACCTGGCGGATCGCATCGAGCAGGGCGGCACGCTCGCGACGCGTGAGACGGTGGCAGCGCCGGGTCGGCCGGACCCCGGCGAGGAAGCACGCCTCGTCGATGTAGATGTTGCCAAGTCCGGCGACGCCCTTCTGATCCAGCAGCGCCGCCTTCACCGTCCTCGTTGTCGTGCGGAGCACTGCGTCGAGGCGATCTTGCGAGAACGCCTCGGAGAGCGGCTCGACACCGAGACGGGGCAGCACGCGCGCCGCCGTGAGCGCTTCGCGCGAGCCGTAGGCGATGCGACCAAAGCGACGGGCGTCGTCGAAGCGCAGCTCGTGCCCGTCGTCGAGCGATGCGCGGAGGTGCGTGTGCTTGGCAACCGGGGCGTCGGCATCACAGACCAGCAGGTGTCCGGTCATGCCGAGGTGCACCATCAGCTCGTCGCCCGAGTCAAGCCCGAGCAGCAGGTATTTGCCGCGGCGTTCGATGCCCTGGAAACGCTGACCGGTGAGCAGAGCGGGAAGCATCCGGCCGTCGGGGACACGCACGATGTCGGGGCGATCCACGGTGACTCGCTCGATGCGCCGTCCCGTCACGGCTCCGCGGAGATCGCGGGCGACCGTCTCCACCTCGGGCAGCTCCGGCACCGTCAGTTCCTCGGGATGGGCGTCATGTCCCCCCAGTTGTCGCCGACCTTGACGTCAACATCGAGCGGCACCTTGAGCGCCTCGGCGGCGCCCATACGATCCCGGAGGAGGGGGATGAGTGCATCGAGCTCGTCGGCCGGAGCTTCGAGGAGCAGCTCGTCATGCACCTGGAGCAGGATCCGGCTGCGCAGCCCGGCTTCCCGGAGCGCCTGGTCGACCAGGATCATCGCCTGCTTCATGATGTCGGCGGCACCACCCTGGATCGGCATGTTCACCGCCATGCGCTCGGCCGCAAACCGGAGCTGACGGTTCGCAGCGCGGATGTCGGCGATGTAGCGGCGCCGCCCAATGAAGGTCTCCACCCACCCGTACTCCCGCGCGTGGTTGCGCACGCCCTCGAGATAGGCGGTCACTGCCGGGAAGTTGCGGAAGTACGTGTCGATGAAGACGTGCGCATCCTCGCGGCTCATGCCCGTGTCACGCGCGAGACCGAAGTCGCTCAACCCATACACCACGCCGAAATTGACCACCTTGGCGATACGCCGCATGTCCGAGGTTACGGCGTCGGGCTCGACCGCGTACACCTCGGCAGCAGTGCGCCGGTGGATGTCCTCACCGCGCTGGAAAGCCTCGATCAGCTCCTTTTCCCCGGTCACGTGGGCGAGCACACGCAGCTCCACCTGCGAGTAGTCGGCGCTGACCAGGCGCTGGCCGGTATCCGCGTGGAAGGCACGGCGGATGCGCTGCCCCCACTGCGTGCGCACGGGAATGTTCTGCAGGTTGGGGTCCGACGACGACAGCCTGCCTGTCGTCGCCACCGCCTGGTTGAACGAGGTGTGCACGCGCGAGTCGGCGGTGCACAACAGCGGGAGCGCATCGACGTACGTGCTCTTCAGCTTGGTGAGCTGTCGCCATTCGAGAATTCGTTCCACCACCGGGTGTTCGTCGCGCAGCGCTTCGAGCGTGTCCGCATCGGTGCTGCGCCCTGTCTTCGTCTTGCGCCCGCTCGCGAGCCCGAGGTCGTCGTAGAGGAAACGCCCGAGCTGCTGCGTGCTTCCGGGATTGAAGGTGTACCCGGCTACCTCCTGGACCTCGCTTTCGATCTCGGTGATTCGCTGGTGCATCTCGGCGCTGATCGACCCGAGGAGGTCGCAGTCGACAGCAACGCCCTCAACCTCCATCGCCGCGAGGATCGGCACCAGTGGGAGTTCCATGGTGTCGTGCAGCCGTGTCGCTCCGGCGCGCTCCATGTCGCGCGCAAGCACCTCGCCAACCGGGTCGAGCAAGCCCACCCAGACGCCGTAGTACGCGGCGGCCTCCTCGATCGGCACGTCGGCGATCCCGCGCTTGGAGCGACCGCTGCCGAGCAACGTCTCCTCGGCTTCGACACTCAGCGCCGACAGGTCGTGGGCGAGCACGGGCAGCGTCGGCACCTTGAGACGCGAGTTGGTGAGATACGCGGCGAGCAGCGCGTCGAATTGCAGTCCCTGTATGGCGATGCCGCGGCGCCGCCAGGCGAGCAACTCGCGCTTGAGGTCGTACCCCCGCTTGGGGAGAGTGCCGTCGACAAGCAGCTCCTCCAACGCTGCGATGGCGGCCGGATCCGCATTGCGCTCCAGCCCCGCGTGCCACACCGGCATGTAGTAGGCGATGTCCTCACCAGTCGGCGCGAATGCCACGCCGATCAGGTCACCCGTCCTCGGGCTGCCGTCGATCACAGTGCGGATCGCGATCGCTCCCGCAGCCCGGATCCGTTGCACGGCATCCGCGGCCTGATGCGCGTCCACCACGATCTCCACATCAGTGCCCGGCACCTGCAGATCGCCCGGAGGCGAATGTTGCGTTTCCGGCGCCACCATTGCCGATGCGGGCGGGGCGCTCGCGTCAGTGGCCCTGCCGGGGAGACGCGGGAGCAGGCTGCGAAACTCGAGACGATCGAACAGCTCGCGCACAGCGTTCTCGTCGTAGTGAAAGAGGCGTGCGCCCTCGAGCGGGAGCTCGACATCGATGTCGACCTTGATCGTCGCCGTCCACTTGCTCAGCTGTGCCTGCTCAACATGGGATTCCAGCGCGCGCCGCACCCGACCCTCGGGCATCGACGGCACCGCTTCCAGCACCTTCTCGAGCGGGCCGTACTGCTGCACCAGCGACATCGCGGTCTTCTCGCCGATGCCCGGAACACCCGGGATGTTATCGCTCGGATCCCCTTGCAGCGCCTTGAAATCGACCACCAGCGGCGGCTCGAAGCCGTAGCGCTCGCGCACCTTGTCGACGTCGTAGATGATCGTGTCACTGATGCCGCGCCGGCTCGCGAAGACACGGATGTGCTCGGTGACGAGCTGGAGCACATCGAGGTCGCCGGTGAGGATGATGACGTCGAGACCGGCGGCCTCTGCCTTCTGCGCCAGTGTGCCGATGACATCGTCGGCTTCGAACGTCGGGATCTCGACGATCGGAATGCCGAGCGCCTCGACGACCTCTCGCGCCCATGGGAACTGCGCGCGCAACTCGTCTGGAGCGCGCAATCGTTGCGCCTTGTACGCCGCGAATTTCTCGTGTCGAAAGGTCGGCCCCGGCGGATCGAACGCGGCGATGGCATATGTCGGCGTGGTGTCGTTGAGCGCCTTGAAGAGCATCGACGTGAAGCCGTAGGCGGCATTGGTCATCTCGCCACGACTGTTGCTCAGCGCGGGCATCGCGTGGAAGGCGCGATACACGAGGTTGTGTCCATCCACCAGCAGCAAGGTCTCGCGAGGCACATCGGCCATGGTAGCCGCGGGGCAGGGATGTCCTCGGCGGCGCACTCCCGGGGTTATGATCGAGGCATGGCCGACCTGGTGGAAATGACCGTCGACAGCATCAGGGTGCACATGCCGACCGGCCAGCACGTCGTCATCCTCAAGGAGAAGACGGCTGATCGCTACCTTCCCATCTGGATCGGCATCAACGAGGCCAACGCGATCGCCCTGAAGATCACCGGGATCACCCCGGAGCGGCCGATCACACACGATCTGCTCGCCAACCTGCTCAGCGCGGTCGAGGTGACCGTCGACCGAATCGTGGTCACGTCCCTGAGCAACGAGGTCTTCTACGCCCGCATCCTCGCCCAGGTCGACGGCCGCCGCCTGGAGATCGATTCCCGCCCGTCGGACGCGATCGCCGTGGCGGTGCGAGTCGGCGCCGGCATCTTCGTCGCCGACGAGGTGCTCGACAAAGCAGGAGTGCTGCCGGAAGCGGACAAGGACGGCGAACTCTCCGAGGCCGACCCGGAGAGCGAGGAGCGGCTCGCCAAGATCCGCGACTGGGTGAACACGCTCAACCTTCCCGACCTCGGGACCGGCGCCTCCGAGAGCTAGACCGGGTTCAGGCGCTGAAGAGCGACCAGAAGCCCGCGTCCTCGAAGCCGAGGCGCCAGGCGGCGATGCCGGCAAGTCCGTAGGTGTGGACCAGAGCTACCTTCCGAGCCAGGCTGTCAGCGTCGTCGAAGTACGTCGTCATCGAGCCGTCCGGGGACGAGATGAAGGGGGTTTGTGCGCTGAAGTCGTAGTCGACTCGAGCGCCCGGCACCGCGAGGGCGTTGTAGAGGACATTCGAATACGCCGCCGCGCCGCCGAGAGTCCCCCAGGCACGGCCGTAGAGGGGGACGCCGAGGAGGACGTGGTTCGGGGTGAGATCCGGCAGCGTCGCCTGCAGGACGGAGTTGTCCCAGTCCAGCCCGGCAACCGGTCCCGGGGTGCCGCCGTTGCCGTGCTCGTCGTAGGCCATCAGGTCCACATAGTCGGCCACCTTGCCGATGGCCGCGATGTCGTAGGCCGCCGAGTACAGATTGGTCCCCGCGAAGTCGTGCGGAACCACGTCGACGATGAGCTTTGCGCTTCGCCCGTGGAGCGCAGCCCCGAGCTTCTGGACGAAGGCGGTGAACGGTGCCTTGTCCGCTGCGAGCATCCCCTCGAAGTCAAGGTTGATGCCTTTGTAGCCGTCGTAGCGGATCGCCGCCCGCATCTCGTTGACGAGGACGTCGGTTGCGTGCGGGTTGTTGAGCAGCTGGTCGGTGGCGGTGGGATTGGTCGAGTCATTGGCGAGCGACGGCCAGATCGGCAGGTTCGCGGCACCCGCCCGGCCGACCGCCGACTGATCGGGTGTGCCCAGGAGCGTACCGTCCGCCTGTGCCTGCCAGCCCGTCGGGGTGACCTGTGCGACCGCGCCGAGGTGGAACGCCAGCGATGAGTTCGAGGCCCCGGTGTTGATGACGAACGCGTCCACCGCGATGCCGGCGACCCTGGGTGGCGCCGGAACGGTGACCCTGCGAATCGTGTGCCGGGCGATGCCGGTGAGAGCCAGCGTGATGCCCGGATCCAGGTGCGCGTCGCCGGCGGTGGGAATCGTCGCCGGGAGCGTGATCGAGGCGGGTGCCTGGCCCTGCCAGGTCACCCGGGCGTGCGTGCCGTCGCTCCAGGTGATCGTGGCTCCAGGAAGCGCAGCGGCGACCGCGGGCTGATCGGGAGCGTCGTCAAAGACCGCGTCGACCACCAGGCCGCTCGACGGATCGATGTGGGCCGCGATCATCGCCGCCGTGGGGGCGATCACTTTGAACGAGATGCTCTGGGTAGTCATCCCCGACACCGCGATCGAGAGGCGGTGGCTGGAGGCGAGTGGAAGCGGCTTGACCGTGGCGAGCAGGTCCTGGTTCTGGCTCGACAGGGTGAGCTGGCCCCCGTCGAGCTTCGCAGTCACGTCCGAGGCCTGAAGCGCTGCACCCGTAGCGTGGAGACGGAGGTCCAGGTTGGGCGGCACATTGGCGGAGCCGGAGCGGAGGCCGACGCCGCCTGCCGTGATCACGACGTAGCCGTAGTTGGGGGGTGAGCCGAACCCGCTGAAGCTGCAGCCGGAGACCAGCAGCGCCACAGCCAGGCACGCCAAGCGGCGGTGCATCGCCTCCCAGTCTAGTAAAGGAGGTGCGCGACGGATCCTCCGCCGTGGAGGTCAGTGGGTCGTGAGCGTCAGTTCAGCGGTGAGCGGCGGGCTCCCCAGCCCGGCGTAGCCGGCGGGAATGGTGGCGGTAACCCGAATCTCGGTGCCCGGGGCGAGTCCGGCCGGGACCTCGAAGCCGAGGAGCGGCCCCGCTCCTCCATCGGGTTGCAGCGCCGGGGTCGCGGCCCCCTGGCCGAGAGCGAGGGGGACCCCAAACGTCCCACTCGTGGCGGGAATGGCGCTGAGCCGGCCGTTCCGGTCGGAGACCCCGATCGACACGCAGGGCAGCACCGCGCGAGCGGGCGGCGCCGAGGCCGCCGTCCCTGGAATCGAGAGCGCCGCCACCGGGACCGTCAGCTGTGCGTAGACGAACGCCGGCCCACCTGAGCTCACGGTGAGCGTCGGTGCGGCGAGCACCAGGTGGTAGGCGGGCTGAGCGGCGTCGGTTGCCAGGTCCTCGTGGGTGTAGCCGACCGGTGGCGTCGCTGCGGCGATGTCGACAATCTGGTGCGTGCAGGCCGATTCGGCCGTCGCCGCACCGGGCACGTTCCCTTGGGCAGCCGACGGTGGGGCGACCGATCGGCCGGCAACGCTTGTGGGCGTAGCGCCGTTGCCGTGGACGAGCGCGGCGATGACCAGCACAGCCGCAGCGGCCCCGGCGATCGCCGTGGCCGGGAAACGGCGCACCAGGCCGAGGTTGAACCAGCTCAGTGCGATCCGCGGCCGGGCCGGCCGCTCGGCGACGGGTGGCGTCGACGGCAGATGCACTACGTGGGGCATGCGTGCCCGCGGCATCTCCCGCAGCGTCTCGATGCTCGCGCGGAACTCCGCGTAGGCAGCGGCGCAGGGAGCGCAGGACTGCATGTGCGCCTGGAATCGGGCCTCGTCGATCGGAGACAGCTCGTCCTCGTACGCGGCGGAGAAGAGATCGTCGAGGTGGCGGCGCGGGCTCATGCGTGCTCCTCGGCGAAGCCGGGCGCGGCGGCCGTCCCCCGGAGAGCCTTGGCGAGCATCGAGCGTGCCCGGCTCAACCGTGACTTCACGGTGCCGATGGGAACGCGCAGCGCTGCCGACATCTCCTCGTAGCTCAGCTCGTTGACGTCTCGGAGGACCACGACGGCGCGGAAGTCCGGATGGAGCGTGAGCAATGCCTCGCGGACGGCGGCAATCCGCTCACGGGCCAGCGCACTGGCTTCCGGCCCGAGCGCTGGATCGGGCAGCTCGACGATGTTCCCCTCGGAGTCCTCGAGCGGGTCTGCGGGCCGGCGGATGGTCCGGCGCTGGACGTCGTGACTGCAGTTGATGGCCACCCGGAACAGCCACGCCCGAATGGTCTGCCCACGGAGCACCGGGATCCTCACGTAGGCGCGCAGGAAGGTCTCCTGCACGACGTCGGCAGCATCGGCCGGGGTCCCGAGCATCCTGAGTGCCATCGTGTAGAGCTCATCCTGGTGGCGAGTGACAATTGCTGCAAAGGCATCGCGGTCGCCGCGGCGTGCCCGCTCGAGGAGCGCCTCGTCGTCCATGCAATTGAGGGTACGCGCCAGTGGGCGTTCCAGTTCCCGGCAGGAGCCGGTACGCTGTTCTTCCGGCCGGGGTGGCGGAATGGTAGACGCAGCGGTCTCAAAAACCGCCGAGGGCAACCTCGTGAGGGTTCGACTCCCTCTCCCGGCACGGCCGATTCCATTATGGGGTAAGGGTTTTCCGAATCCGTACCCCTTGGTGTACCCCGGAGCGCTTCGGCGTCCGCGCCCGGCCCAAAAAGTGACGGAGAGTCAATGGCTCGCGACATATCGCCGATACGACGATTGCGAGATCGTCACCATTATCGGGTAGCCGCGATCCGTGAGAGAATCGGCGCGTGCGCTGGCTGGCTAGTCGACCGTTGTGGCTTCTCGCAGGCGCCTTCGTGCTCGTGGTTCTCGGTCTGAAGCTATCCGCCGCTGTCCGCAGCATCGGCACCCTCGTGGTCGTGGCGTTTCTTCTCTTCTTCTCGCTTCTCATGGCCCTCACAGCCCGTCGTGGGACTCCTCGGCCTCCCGGCCCAAACTGACCCACGACCGTCCAGGCACAGCGGTTGACGCGCGCGGGCGCAAACCCAAACCGGCGCCGTTCGACGGCAGCGTGTAATAAGCGGGTCGCTACGCCGCCGTACATCCAACCTTTCGCCAGCGAATGGTCTTGCCGCACCGTGGCCGCGATGATCGACGTGCGACCTCGGCGCCCCCGCGTAGCCCTCCACGCAATGCCGAAAGGGCCGGCGCGAGACGGGTTGTGGCGTTGATCCAATGATCCGACCACGCGTACCCTGATGGTGAGGAACGGAATTACCGGCGACCGATTGGAGAGTGAAACCAATGCTCTTGGAGTACACCGCCAACAAGCCGTTCCTGAGCTAGTCAAGCCAGGTGAGGCGATGGCGGGCCGCGGTCACGCTGACCACGGCCGGCCGCTCACCGGGTGAATCAGTTCACGTGGACGTCGTGCGTCACGATCGGTGCGGCACCTGCTCCGGGGAATGCAGATCCCACCCCGCTGAACGCCACGAGGGTCACTTTGTAGGTGCCGGGTTTAGCATACCGATGCGTGGGTGTTGCCCCTGAACCGGTCGATCCATCACCGAATTCCCAGAGGTACGTGGTCACCGGCTGGTTGCTCACCATGGTCAGAGCGCTGAACGTCACCTTCTGACCGTCCGCCGGATGCGCCGGCGAGAACGTGAATCCAGCCGAGAACCCGTTCTGGCCGGTCGTGACGATCGCACCCGTGCCGGTCGAGAGCCCGTGCTGAGCGAAGATCGTCAAGCCGATGGAGTACGCGCCCGAGGCCGGGAACGTGTGCGAAATCGTTGGCGTGGTCTGCTCGATGGTCTGCGCGCCGAACGAGTCATTGAACTGCCAGACGTATTCGGCGACACCGCCGGGCCCCGTGGAGCCGGTGGCGTCAAAGCTCATCGCGAGCCCGCTGCCGGCCTTCGCAGTGAACTGCGCCGTAGGTTGCACGGGCTGGTGAATGAGCCGCTCGAGGCACTTGTGGCCCAGGTTGCTCCACTCCGTCTGGTACCAGTAGAAGTGCCCGTTGATCACCTGGTTGTACTTCGCGCCGTCGGGTGCCGTCCCCAGAACGTGGCCCATGACGCCGTCGCACAGGTCGCCGACCTCGAATCCCTGACCCGCACCCGCGCCGTCCGTCCACGCGTCGTTCGGGATCGGATCGCTGACCGACTCGTTCTGCTCGTGGCTGAGGCCGCCCACCAGCGCGCCATCCGACGGACCGTTGGGGTGGTTCCCGTCATCGCAGCCGGGGTTGCCGGTCACGAACGGATCGTCAGCGTAGAGGACCATCGGTGAGAGGAGGGAATTGGAGTGGTATGCGCAGTACGCCGCGAGCGTCGACGGGACCTCGCCCGCGGAGCAGCCACCGAAATTCTGCGTCGGATCGTTCGAGAAGCACCCCTCGACGTTCGGCGGTGTCATCACGAAGTATTCGTGGCGGAGGTCGGTCGTCAGGTGGCGGGCCGCGACGAAGCGCTCGACCTCCTGCTGCAGCTGGAGATCGGTGAAACAGTTGGTCACCGGTGCGTTCACCGGGCACTGACTTACCGGGTACGGATGTGTGTCGAGCAAACCCCCGCCGAAGGTCACGTTGTAGCTCGAATATGCGCCGGTGAGGTCCCGGTACTGCGCCGTCACCGAGTCGGTGTTCTGGTGGCCGCCGCTGTCATGGGAGAGGTCTTTGAACCACCGCTCCAGCCCGGAGACATACTCGGGGCCATAGGCACCGAGGCCGCCCGGGCTCCAGAACACGATGTAGTCCGTGTTCGACGGCATCACCGGGCCGCCGTTGTAGTCGACGTTCCCGAAGACCGTGTCGAACGGGAGGTGCCGCACCGCGCCACGGAGCGGCACGTATGACACCGAATGTGCGACCGGATGCAAGGGCGCTGCGGCCGCCACGCTCGGCGCGGCGACTGGGGAGAACGCAATTGCGGCCGTCGCGGACCCAACCAGAAGGCTCCAGCGCCGATTCATGCCCACGTGCCCTTTCCTCCTTGCGCCCCCCGGGTACGCGGGCAGGATCACAGCACCTGTCCCTCGGTTGGCATTAGCCCAGACGAGGGTAGTACGCGGGGGGTTACGCGGCGACCGGGGCGATTGACGCACCTCGGCGAGGCCGGCCGCCGGGCAGGCCCGGACTCGGGACCAATGCCTCTAGACACGGGCGCGGCTGAGGTGTTGGATGGGGCTGCGAACCAACCGTCGATGCCCTGAGGATCGGCACATGAACACGAAGAAGATCGTGGTCGGGGTCAATGGATCGGCAGCGTCGAATGCCGCTTTGGAGTGGGCGGTGCGGGAGGCCGTTCCGCGCGATGCCGAGGTCATCGCGGTCCACGTGATCAAGCCCGCGGGCGCCCTCGGGTCCGGTGCCGGTGTCACCGACGTTCGCCTCAGGGAGTTCGACTACCTCGGGGACGAGGTGCGCGCGCGGGTCAAGCGTGAGCTGTTCGAGCCGCTGACCACCTCCGAGGTCAAGCACCGCATCCTGATCGTCGAGGGTCATCCCGCGACCGGGATCCTGCACGTTGCTGACGAAGAGGATGCCGGCCTCATCGTGGTCGGCAATGGATTGCATAGCACGATGGAGGACCTCTTCCTCGGAAGCGTCGCCCACGAGCTGACGCACAAGGCCACTCGGCCCCTCGCGATCGTTCCGATGGTCGCTGATACCGGCGCCGTCGACACGATCGGGCGCGGGCAGCGGGGGACGAACGTGCCCCGCCAATCCCGGTCCCATCGCAGCGCGGAGCACAGCGATGAGGCCGGTGCGGTGACCCTTCACGCGGTCCGCTAGACGGGCGAGCCCGGTCACCGGGCATTCCGGTGGCAAGGAGGACGGCACCGCCTGCCGAAACGGTCTACCGGCGAACGCGTAGGCTTGCCGCGTGTACGCGCCGCAAGGAGCGATGCCGCCAGGATGGGGTCCGAATGCGGTCGTGATCACCGCAGCCGACTTCGAGAACGGCCGCCTCCCTGCGATCTGCGCGGTGACCGGCGCTGCGGCCAGTGCCAATCTAGTGCGACGGTACTCCACAACTCCCGGGTGGGTTGGCTGCATGTTCTTCATCAGCTGGGCGGCGCTTGCTGTTGCCTATCTCTTCACGCACCAGCGAGTCACCGGTCGCCTGCCGGTGATTGCCTCGATCGCAGCGCACGTCGACCGGCTGCACCGCACCGGCTCACGCCTGTTCGCCGCAGGGCTCGTCGCCTGGCTTCTCGCTGCCGTCCTGGGACTTGCCGCCGGCGGGACGATCGGGACAGTCGCGGCCACCACCGGCCTCACGCTTGGCGCACTCGCGTTCGCAGTCTCGATCGCCACCCGCGTCATGGAGTCGTTTGCGTTGGGTATCCGCGGCAGGGTGACCAAGGACGGCTTCGGAACGCGGTGGGTGCAACTGCGAGGTGTCCACCCGGCCTTCGTCCAGGCGGTCGCCAACACGCGCCGCTAGGGCCGCATCATTTCCCCATGGACCTAGCGCGCACCGGCGCGACCGCGCAGCAGCCGCTTTCTCCGCTGATCAAATGGGTGTTGCCCGGGAGTGTCGTGGCGCTGACCGTCGCGCTCATCGGTGGGTGCGCGTTCCACTGGACGTGGACCGGTGTTAATCCGAGCGATCAACTCTGGGATTGGCTGCGCTTGCTGCTCGTCCCCTTCGTGCTCCCGGCAACGCTGGCCTGGTTCTCCGCACGCGCTGAGTCGGAACGGGAATCCCGGGGTCGGGCTCGGGTCTGACCGGCGCACCGCCTGAGAACCGGGAGCGGTGGGTATCACCTGAAGAGGAAAGCATCGCCAGAAGGTTCAACCTCCAGGAGGCACGCCAATGCTCATCAGCACCGCCAATGACCTGCCCGGCTACGAGATCACCGAAGTCCTCGGTGAGGTCTTCGGCCTCACCGTCCGCTCCCGGAACATCGGCTCCCAATTCGGTGCCGGCCTCAAGTCACTCATGGGCGGAGAGCTCAAGGGCATGACCCAGAACCTCGCGCAGAGTCGCCAGGAGGTCATCGAGCGCATGTGTGGCGAGGCCACCGCCAAGGGCGGGGACGCCGTCGTCGCAATGCGCTTCGACACCTCGGAGATGGGCGGCACCTGGACCGAGATCTGCGCCTACGGGACAGCGGTCAAGGCTCGGAAGCTCTAGACGGTTGCCGCGAATCGATCGAGCCGGAACGCTGAGAGGTCCGCGTCGCTCGCTCCCGTCGTGATGCGCTGCGCGATCGCCTCGCCGAGACCGGCGGAGTGCTTGAACCCGTGCCCGGAACAGGGCGAGACGAGCAGCACCCCCTTGAGATCGGGGTGATCGTCGATCACGAAGTTCGCGTCGGGCGTGACGGTGTAGAGGCAGCGTGCCGCGCGCAGACAGCGCGATGAGACACCGGGGAGCCGGCGGCTGATCAACGCGGCATGGAGCGCGTGGGATTCGTCGGGGTCCACCTCGAGGGACGCCTCGTCGGCGGCGGTTGGCACGTCGAGTTGCTCGTCGGCGACCTTGATCTCGCGAGTCCCGTCGATGGCGGGGAACCCGTAGAACGCGTTGCCGTCGCTGAGGCCCCAGATGAACACCGGCATCACTCCCGCGGTGTGATCGACAGCATCCCGCTCCAGTTCGAACCAATTCAGCACCTGGCGGTACACGTTGAACAATCGGACCTGGTCGGCGCCGACGAAGTCGTGCACCCACGCGCCGACGGCCATGACCACCTTCTCGGCCTCGATGATCCCGCCCTGGGTGCGTACCCGCACGACGTTGCCGGCAGGTTCGATGGCGAGGACGCGCTCGTCACGGCGGATTTCGGCGCCGAGCCGTGTCGCCATGGTCAGTTCCGCGGCGACGCAGCGCTCCGGACGGACGAAGCCCGCGGTCGGCTCGTAATAGGCGGACTCGGTACCGTCGACCCCGAACTGCGGGAAGCGCGCCGCAATGTCAGCGGCATTGAGCAACTCGTGCTTGATCCCGTATCGATTCGCGCATGCGATGGTGCTGGCCAGGAACTCGTGGCGATGATGGCCCGCAGCGCCGCCGCCGGCGGACTCGACGATCAGCCCGCCGCACTGCGTGAGCAGATCCACGCCGGTGTCGGCTTCGAGCTCGCGCCAGATCGCATGGGAGCGCTTGACCAGCGGCGTGTAGGCCTCGCCCTCGCCGATGGCCTCGCGAGTGATGCGCGTGTCCCCATGCGTCGAGCCGTAGATGTGCGGCGGCGAGAATCGGTCGATGCCCACGGCTCGGACCCCGCGCCGGGCGAGTTGGTAGAGGGTTGCGGCGCCGGCGGCGCCCAGGCCCACGACCGCCACGTCATACGTGCTCACGGCCGCAGCCTACTACCCTGGGATGGTGGGCCAGGAACACTACTTCAGCGCTGATCCGAAGGTCGCGTCGCGTCCACGGACGATCCGTGTCGTCCTCCCCGACCGGTTCTTCGAGCTCGAAACCGACCGAGGTGTCTTCGCGCACGGGCACCTCGACTTCGGGACCGATCTGCTCCTGCGCAGCCTGCCCGAGGTTCCTCCCGGCGAGCTGGTCGACGTGGGGTGCGGATACGGGGCCATCGCCATCACGCTCGCGCTGCGCTGCCCCGACGCCCGCGTCTGGGCGGTCGACGTCAACCGGCGGGCGCTCGAACTCTGCGCCCGCAACGCCGAGCGCGCCGGAGCGGTGAACGTGGTCCCCGTCGAGCCGGACGCGGTGCCGGATCGCATCAGGTTTGCCGCCGCGTACTCCAATCCACCGATACGGCTGGGCAAGGCGGCGCTTCACGAGCTGATGCTCACCTGGATCGGCCGGCTCGAGCCCGAGGCGGTGGCCACACTGGTCGTCCAGCGACACCTCGGGGCCGACTCGCTGGCCACGTGGCTCACGGGCCTCGGCCACCGCGTTGACCGTGTCAGATCGAGGGGTGGCTATCGCGTTCTCGCGGTGCATGCCGCCACCGGGAGCCCGCATGATGGCAGCCGTGTCCGCTAGCCCCGGCCCCGTCGGCTTCATCACGATCAACGTCGACCCGGTCCTGAACCTGGGGCCCGTGCCGATCCACTGGTATGGGGTGATGTACGCGGTGGCCTTCCTGTCCGCGTATCAGTTCGGCGTGCTGCCGTACGCAAAGCGGCGTGGCCTGCCCAAGTCGGTCGCCGAGAAGATCTGTGTCTGGACGATCATCTTCGGGCTGCTCGGGGGGCGCCTGTACTACGTCGTGCAGCAGCCGAATCTCTGGCAGAACTACATCCTCCACCCGATCAACATCATTGCGTTCTGGCAGGGTGGGATGGCGTTCTTCGGCGCCATCATCGTCGGCTTCGCGACGCTTGCCATCTGCGCCTGGCGTTACGGATACAACCCCTGGATCGCGCTCGACGGTGGTGTGCTCTTCGCGGTCGTCGGTCAGCCCATCGGGCGGATCGGCAACGTGATCAACGGCGACATCCTGGGTGCACCGAGCACGCTGCCGTGGGCGACGGCGTACTCGAATCCACACGCGATCCTGCAGACCGGGTTCAACCTCTGCACGCCGGCACAGTGCATCGCGTACCAGCCGGCGGCGGTGTATGAGGCGCTCGGCACCATCTGCATCGGTATCGTCCTGCTCATCCTGATGCGGCGGAAGGTTCGTGCCGGTGTTCTCGCGATCACGTACGTCGCGCTGTACGCGATCAGCCAGTTGATCGTCTTCGAGTTCCGCGCGAGCGAGCCGCCCGGGCCGCTCGGGCTGCGCGAGGCCCAGTGGACATCGATCGCGGTCCTGCTGCTGGGCGTTCCCTTCCTCTACGTGTTGTGGCGGCGGACGAACACGCGGCTGGAGAAACGCTCACCGGACGAGCCCGCCGCGGTGGAGCACGCGGCCGTTCAGTGAGCCAACTGCTCCTCTACAACATCATCGGGTTCATCGAGGGGGCGTTGACCCTGCTCATCATCGCGCGCATCGCGGTGTCCTGGATCGGGCTCAGTCCCTGGCATCCCGTCGTCCGCTGGCTTCGAGTGATCGTCGACCCGATCCTCGCGCCGTTCCGACGCATCCTCCCGAGCTTCAGCGGCATCGACTTCTCGCCGATCCTCGCGATTGTCGTCATCTACTTCATCGCGCAGATCCTGCAGACGCTGGTCCTCGGTGGCGGTGTCAATCCCGCGTTCACTGCCGTATCGCTGGTCGAGCAGTTGGTGGTCGATATCGCGATCGCGATTGCGATCGTCGTGTTCATCCGCATCCTGCTCGCGGTGTTCCACGCCGATCCGTGGCACCCCATGGTGCAGATGGTACGGACCGTCACCGATCCGCTGGTCGCGCCCTTCGCAGGACTGCACCGTGGCCGCACGACCGCCGGCTTCGACTACCCGGCAATTGCCGCGCTGGTCGTGTACATCATCCTGATCATCGCGATCAGGATCGTGTTCGGATTGCTGCTCGGCTCGATCTGAACGGCGGTACGGGTCAGCGCCGCGCCGCTGTGCGCTCGCGCTCCGGGGCACGCACCCGGCGCATCTCAACGCGATATGCGCTATCCCCGACCAGGAGCTCCACGGCGCGTTCGAGCGCGGGACACGGGTCAACCGCGAAGTCAACGCTGAGTGTGATCTCGTCGACGCTCGTCCCCGAGTCGACGTGCAGGACCACCGAGCAGTCACCCTGATGTTCCTCGAGCGCCTGGCGGAGTGCTCCGAGGCTGCCGATCTGCGACGCGTTCACACTGATGTGGACCGTGCTGTCCCTGCGCCAGGTGGCGAGACGGGGATCGTCGTAGGGATACACCGCTTCCGCGAGGATCTGCGGGGGTTCGAGATCGACGCGATCATCCTCCTCGCCCGCGGGCGGCGCCACGCCGCCGCTGGTGGTCCGGCCCGCCTCCACCTTGCCGCGCACGACGATGACGGCGTCTGGTCGCAAAGCTGACACGCACTCTTCGAAGACGCGGGCAAAGACCACGACCTCGACGCTGCCGGTCAGGTCCTCGATCTGGAGCGCGGCCATGCGCTGACCCGTCGTGCTGCGCCGAGGCACGAAGGTGCGCATGTCGCGGATGGCGCCACCCACTTGCACGATCAGTCCGTCGAGATGCGCACCGAGCTCGTTGATGGTCGTGTCGACACGCTGCTGCAGCTCGCCGGCAATCCTGCGCAGTGGGTGGTCACTCAGGTACATGCCGAGAAACTCACGCTCCCAGCTCAAGCGTTCGTCGGCCGCGATCGCGAAGGGTCCATTGACGTCGCGGCCCTCGAGGTCGTCCGCGGCCTGCGACACCGGCTCGATCAGCACGATCGTTTCGCCGAACAGGGAGGTCTGACCCGACTCCCGTTCGCGTCGGATCGTCGCGGCGCGATCGATGACTCGGTCGAGCACCGCCAGCATCGCGCCGCGCTCGCCCAGGGAATCGCACGCGCCACTGCGGATCAGCGCCTCAACGACGCGCCGGTTGAGATCGCGGCTCGCCACGCGGAGGCTGAGGTCGAACAGCGACACGAACAGACCGCCGGCTTCTCGTTCGGCAACGATCTCGGCCGCGATCCGCTCGCCGACGTTCTTGATATGGCGCAGCCCGTAGAGGATCTCGCCCTCCGCCTCGGCGCCGAGGCTGAAGGCTGATGCGCTCCGGTTCACGTCCGGCGGACGGACGACGAGCCCGCGCGCGTGCGCATCGAGGATCGACTGCTTGAGCTTGTCGAAGTTGTCCGCCCTGCTGTTGAGCAGCGCGCACATGTACTCGCGTGGGTAGTTCGCCTTGAGGTACGCGGTCTGGTACGCGATCAGCCCGTACGAGATGCTGTGCGCGCCGTTGAACCCGTATCCCGCGAAGAGCGCGATGAGCTCGAACAGTTGCAGCGCGGTGTCAGCAGCGACACCGCGCGCGGCCGCACCGCTGAGGAACTGTTCGCGCTGCTTGGACATCTTCACCTTGTCCTTCTTGCCCATCGCGGCCCGGAGGATGTCGGCTTCGCCGAGCGTGAATCCGGCAACAGCTGAGGCGATCTTCATCACCTGGTCCTGGTAGAGGATCGCCCCGTACGTGTCCTTGAGGATCGGCTCGAGCTCGGGAAGCATGTACGTGACCGGCTCCTCGCCACGCTTGCGTCGCATCCAGGTTGCGGTGGCGCCGCCCTCGATCGGACCGGGGCGGTTGAGCGCCACCGCGACGCCGAGATCCTCGAGGCACTTGGGCTGCATGTCGATGAGGATTCGCTTGGCGAACGTCGCCTCGAGCTGGAAGATGCCATGCGTGTCGGCCTTGCCGAGGAGCTCGTAGGTCTTGGCGTCGTCGAGCGGGAGGTGGTCGATGTCGAGGTCGATGCCGCGGTGCGCACGAACCATGTCCGCCGCCTCGGCGATGACGGTCAGGTTGGACAGCCCGAGGAGGTCGATCTTCAACAGACCGATCTGGGATACCCCGTTCATGTCGTACTGGGTGACTGCCGTGCCGTCACCGGCAGTCGAGCGTTGCAACGGCACGATATTGGCGAGGGGCTCGGACCCGATGACCACGGCCGCCGCGTGCGTCGACGCGTTGCGACAGATTCCCTCGAGGCGCTGAGCGTTGTCGATGATGTGCTTCGCCCAGTCCTCGTGGTCGTAGAGATCCTTGAGCTCGCGGCTCTCGCTGAGCGCTCGATCGAGGGTGATGTTCACCACCTGCGGCACCAGCTTCGCGAGCCGGTCGACATCCGGAAGGGGCACATTGAGCACGCGCCCCACATCCCGTATCGCCGCGCGCGCCGCCATGGTCCCGAAGGTGATGATCTGGGCGACGCGATCTCGCCCGTACTTCTCCTGCACGTAGGCGAGCACTCGGTCGCGGCCTCTGTCATCGAAGTCGATGTCGATGTCGGGCATTTGGACGCGCTCGCGGTTGAGGAAGCGCTCGAAGATCAGCCCATAGCGGAGCGGCTCGATGTCGGTGATGTGGAGCACGTAGCTCACCAGTGACCCCGCGGCGCTGCCGCGTCCGGGCCCGACCCGCACCCCGTCGCATCGTGCCGCCCTGATCAGGTCCCAGACGATCAGGAAGTACGCCGAGAACCCAGTCTCACGGATGACGTCGAGCTCCATGTGGAGGCGCTCGCGGACTTCCGCGGTCACCGCGTCCGCGTAGCGCTCCTGCACCCCCGCCTCGCAGAGCTCGCGGAGGTAGGTATCGGCATCCAGGCCTTCGGGAATCGGCGAGTACGTCGGCAGCAGGTTCTGCCCCAGCGGAATCTCGACGTGACACCGATTCGCGATCGCCATCGTGTTGGCGACGGCCTCGCCGTACGCGGCGAATCGATCGCGCATCTGCTGCGTGCTCGCGAGGTAATACTCAGGCCCCGAGAAGCGGAAGCGCTTCTCCTCCTCGCGCCGCGCACCCGTCTGCAGGCAGAGCAGGATGTCGTGCGCCTCGGCATCTTCGGGCTTGATGTAATGCGAGTCGTTGGTGGCCACGAGCGGCAGGCCGGTGCGACGCGCGATCTCGACGAGGCCGGCGCGGACCGTGTCCTCCTCGGGGATGCCGTGGTCCTGGAGCTCGAGAAAGTAGCCGTCGGCACCGAAGATCTCGGCATGGTCGCGCGCCACCCTCTCGGCGGCGGCCATGTCGCCGCGAAGGATCGCCTGCGGCAGCTCGCCGCCGAGACACGCGGACAGGCAGATCAGGCCCTCGGCGTGTTCCGCGAGCAGCTGGCGGTCGATGCGCGGCTTGTAGTAGTAGCCCTCGAGGTGTGAGGTGCTGACCAGCTTGATGAGGTTGCGATAGCCGGTGTCGTTGCGCGCGAGCAGGATGAGGTGGTTGGGGTCGCGGTCGGTCCGGCCCTCACGATCGTGGCGCGAGCGCGGCGCCATGTACATCTCGCAGCCGAGCACGGGGTTGATCTTTGCCGCGCGCGCGGCGGCGTAGAAATCGACGGCCCCATAGAGCACGCCGTGGTCGGTGACGGCGATCGCGGTCTGCCCCATCGCCTTGGCGCTGTCGATGAGTTCCTTGACGCGCGAGGCGCCGTCAAGCAACGAGAACTCACTGTGCGTATGCAGGTGGGCGAAGCCTCCCGACTCGATCTCGTCGCCGGTGGCGGATGGCTCCTGCACTCTGCCTCCTGGGGGCTGTCGATGACAACGAACAGACGTACGCTACCACTCCACGGCGACCGGCCGCCGGGTGCTTTGAGGGTACTGCTCAGGGGGTCGCGGAGGGCTCCGGACCCTCGCCGTCGGGGGGCGCCTGGGTGCGGGTGAGTTGCACCACGGTCTCGACGTGATAGGTCTGCGGAAACATGTCCACGACGTCGAGTGAATCGACGCGATAGGGCCCCGACGCCACCAGGGTGTGCAGATCTCGCGCGAGCGTCGCGGGATCGCACGACACGTAGACGACTCGCTCGGGGCCGGCGAGCGCGAGCCAGCCGGTGACGCGTCCCGAGCAGCCTGCACGCGGCGGGTCGAGGATGACCATGTCGGCCATCTCGGCAGCGCCGACACGCGGCAACGCATCCTCCACTGGCGAGAGCACGAAATGCATGCGCTCGGCGACGTCGTTGACGCGCGCGTTGAGCACACCGAGTTGCGCGGCGCCGCGGTTGCTCTCGATGCACACGACCTCGCGCGCGCCGGCAGCGAGGTGACACGCGAGCACGCCGATGCCGGCATACGCGTCGACCACGCGCAGGCTAGCGTAGTCGCCGAGCGCGTCGATGGCGCACTGGTACAACACGTCCATCTGCGCCCAGTTGACTTGGATGAAGGCGTCAGGCGTCACTCGAAATGTCATGCCGCGCCAGCGCAGCGTCGTCGACGTGGTGCTGACGCGCCCGGCGTCGGGGAGATCGAGACCGCCATCGAGTGCGCCGGCCGCTAGACCCTTGGCCGGCTTGGCGTGGATGAGCAGCTCCTGGCCCTCCTCGCCGACTGTCAGGTGGAGGGTGCCGAGCGCGTGGGTGGCGCTGGAGTTGAGCAGGCCGCGCAGCGCGGGCAGCGCCGTCGTGATCCGTGGATGATGGATCAGGCAATCGTCGACCGCGATCGGCCGCCAGCTGCGCGCGCGGTTGAACCCGAGCGCCGGCGGCGTGGACTCGGTCCCGGGGATCACATGGAACTCGCCGCGGAGGCGATACCGCCAGGGGTCATCGACCGCGTGCAGGCGTGGCGCCGGATGCTCGATGTGCTGTCGGCGCAGGGCGTCGAGCACGATGTCCCGCTTCAGCTCCACCTGGTGCGAATACGCAATGTGCTGCAGCTGGCAGCCCCCGCACTTCGGCACATAGGGACACGGCGGCGTCACCCGGTGTGGTGAGGCTTCGAGGACGCGTACCACTTCGGCGAACGATGTCGCGCCCTTTCGATAGCGAACCGAGACCTCGACGTCCTCACCGGGGATGCCCCCCTCGACGAGCATCGTGGCGCCCTGCTCGTCATGGGCAAGGCACAGTCCACCGTGGACCATGGGTCCGAGACGCACCGGGGCTACTGCTCCGAGAGCCGGTCGCGAAGCAGACGGTTCACCAGTGGCATGTCGGCCTTGCCACCGGTCGCCTCCTTGACAGAACGCATCAGCTGGCCGAGCGCCTGTTGCTTGCCGGCCCGGAAATCGGCTGCAGCCGCTGGGTTCGCGGCGATGGCGGCGTCGACGAGCGCGGTCAGCTCCGCAGTGTCGCTGACCTGGGCCAGGCCGCGATCCCGGACGAGCGCCTCGGGATTGCCGCCGGCGACATAGAGCTCGGCAAGCAGCTCCTTGGCGGTCGGCCCGTTGATCGCGCCCGAGTCCACCAGACGGAGCAGGCTCGCCAGGCCCTCGACGCCGAGACCGCTGTGCTGCAGCGGCATTCGATGCTCGTTCGCCAGCGCAGCCACATCGCCGCTCTGCCAGTTCGCGGCAAGCTTGGCGGGAACTCCGGCGCCGACCAGCGCCTCATAGGTGTCCGCCTCCTCGCGGGTGTCGGTCAGCACCGCGGCGTCATACGCGGTCAAACCGTACTGCTCCTGGAAGCGATGGGTCCGGGCCTCGGGAAGCTCGGGAAGCGTCGCGCGCACTCGCTCGACAAACGCAGCATCCAAGCGAAGCGGTGGCAGATCAGGCTCGGGGAAGTAGCGGTAATCGTGAGCCTGCTCCTTGCTTCGCTGCGAGATGGTCCGTCCCTGCGCCTCCACCCAGCCACGCGTCTCCTGGACGAGCGTTCCGCCGGCGTCGAGCACACTGGTCTGGCGCTCGATCTCGGACTCGAGGGCGCGTTGCACCGCCCGGAACGAGTTCATGTTCTTGACCTCGACCTTCACGCCGAGCTCCTGCGCGCCTCGGGGACGCAATGAGATGTTGGCGTCGCACCGGAAGGAGCCCTGCTCGAGATTGCCGTCATTCACGCCGATGTAGGTGAGGATCTGACGCAGGCGCACCAGGTACTCGCGCGCCGCCTCCGGCGTGCGCAGGTCCGGCTCGCCGACGATCTCCATCAGCGGCACCCCGCAGCGGTTCAGGTCGATCAGCGACGACATCGCGCTCTGGAGCACGTCTCCCGCATGGTGCATGGTGCCGGTGTCCTCTTCGAGGTGGACGCGCGTGATGCCGCATCTCACCGTCTCGCCGCCGACCGGGAACGCGAGGTGCCCGTTGATCGAGAGCGGCAGGTCGTACTGCGAGATCTGGTACCCCTTGGGAAGGTCCGGGTAGAAGTAGTTCTTGCGATCGAATTTGGTGAATGGCGGAATGTCGCAGTGCAGCGCCAGGGCGGTGCGCACCGTGTACTCCACCGCTTGCTGATTGATCACCGGCAGCACCCCGGGCAATCCGAGGCACACAGGGCAGGTGTTCTCGTTCGGGGCGGCGCTCGTGTAGTCCGCCGGGCACGGGCAGAACATCTTGCTGCGCGTGAGCAGCTGTGCGTGCACCTCGAGGCCGATCACCACCTCATAGCGATCCAAGGCCGCGGGGATCGTGGCGGCCTCGGTCACGCCGCCTCGCTCGCGTACGGGGACAGAACCGTGTGGAAGCTGGTCGCCTGCTCATAGGCATGCGCGACCCGGAGCACACGCGAATCCTCGAAGCGCGGCGCGATCACCTGCAATCCGACGGGGAGGCCATCCACGAAACCGCAGGGGACCGAGATGCCGGGGACTCCCGCGAGGTTGGCCGGCAGCGTCACGACATCGCACATGTACATGGACAGCGGGTCGTCGCGCGATCCCATCGGGAAGGCGACGCTCGGCGAGGTCGGACAGACGATCGCGTCCACCTCCTTGAACACGCCGTCAAACTCCTGGCTGACGAGCGTGCGCACCTTCTGCGCCTGCCGGTAGTACGCGTCGTAGTAGCCGCTCGACAATGCGTACGTGCCGAGCATGATCCTGCGCTTCACCTCGTTGCCGAACCCGGCTTCCCGCGTCTGCAGGTACATGTCGGTGAGCGACGCGCGCTCCACGCGATTGCCGAATCGAACACCGTCGTAGCGGGCAAGGTTGGACGAGCACTCCGCCGGAGCGATGATGTAGTAGACGCTCAGCGCCACATCCGTGCTCGGCAGCGAGACCTCCTGGAGCGTGGCGCCCTGGGCTTCGAGCACCCGGAACGCGGCCTCCACCGCCGCGCGAACACCCGGTTCGGTGCCCTCGCCGAGGTACTCGCGTGGAATGCCGAGGCGCATGCCCGCAACGCCTGCGCGCAGCGAGGCGAGCGGATCGTCGACGGCCCGCGGGTCCGACGTGCTGTCGCGTGGATCGTGCCCCGCGATCGCCGAGTAGACCAGCGCGCAGTCCTCGACAGTCCGCGTGAACGGGCCGATCTGATCGAGTGACGACGCGAAAGCGATGAGCCCGTATCGCGAAATCCGCCCGTACGTCGGCTTGAACCCGACCACGCCGGAGAGGGCCGCGGGCTGCCGGATCGAGCCGCCGGTGTCGGTGCCGAGCGAGTACGGAACCGAGCCGGCCGCGACCGTTGCCGCGCTGCCACCACTGCTCCCGCCCGGCACGCGCTCGATGTCCCACGGATTGCCAACCGGACCATACGCCGAGTTCTCGGTCGACGATCCCATGGCGAATTCGTCGCAGTTGGTCTTGCCGATGCACACGGCTCCGGCGTCGAAGAGGCGCTGCACCGCGGTCCCGGTGTACGGCGGTTTGAACCCGCGCAGCATCTTCGACCCGGCGGTGGTCTCGATGCCGTCCACGCAGAGGACATCCTTCAGCGCCATCGGGATACCGCACAACGGCGATGCCGTCTCGGGGTGATCCTCGAGCATGTGCACCGCGGCGGCCGCCTGTTGTTCGGCGAGCTCGCGTGTGACGGTCAGGTATGCGTTCAGATCCTTGTCGCTGCGCTCGACATGGGCCAGGGCTTCGGCGAGCAGGGCACGCGGCGTGGTGCTGCCGTCGCGGAGGGCAACGCCAAGCTCGCTGATTGTTCTAGGCGTCAAGATCGGTGCCCTGGATCGCTCCAACGACGAAGTAGTTGCCGTCTGACGCGGGTGCGTTGCGGAGTGCCGCCGACGCGCCGATCGGCGCGTCGGGCTCGTCGGCACGCATCACATTGACGAGATCACCGACCTGTGCGGTCTCAGCAAGCGCCGACGTATCGACCTGCTGGAGCCGCGCGATGTGACCGAGAATCGCTTCCAGCTCCCCGAGGAGGCGATCTTTCTCCGCGTCGGTGAGACCAATCCGCGCAAGCGTCGCGACGTGATCGACGTCATCTCGAGAAAGTGTCATGGAGCGGCTATTATCCCGACCTCTCGACTCATTCGAGCGGGAGCCATGTCAGCACGGTCTGCTCGGTCGGCGAAAATCCGGCAGCGCTGTATGCGGCGAGCGCTGCGTTGTTGTCACCCCGGGTCCACACGCAGGCGAACGTGACCTCGCGGCTGCGAATCAGCTGCATCGCCTCGCTCATCAGACGATGGGCGACTCCCTGACCTCTTCCCTCGGGGCGGACGTACAGCTCCGCGACCTCCGCCTCCAGCCCCGTACCCGGGTCGAAAAGCACGACCCAGCACAGCCCGATCGCCGCACCGTCGGATGACCGGGCCACGAGCAGGTGATTCTCACCCGTGAATCGCGGGGCTGTGGCAAGCCGCGCGCTCAGCTGGTCGGTCGTCTCCGGCGGGTGGTCGAAATGGCGCTGCTCGGCGAGCGCCAGGTCGACGAGCATCCCTCGGACCTGGGCATCCTCACGATCCCCGAGGACTTCGATACGAACGTCATCGTCATCTCCCATGCACCGCCATTGTGGGGGCTCAGGGCGCGACGACCCCGGTGCCGGAGCCGGATGAGCCGCCGCTGCTGGAGCCCATGCCGCCACCGCTGCCGTTGCAGATCACGGATGGCGGCGCCTGCGTCGTTCCGGCCGCCGGCGCCGGCTTGGCGATGGGATTGCACGGCGGCCCCGGCGGCACGCTCACGGGCGAGGGGATCGGGATCGTGACGCTCGGGCCAGAGCTGCCGGCGACGCGGCTCCAGCCGGTGCCACCCCACGTCCACGTCTGGTCGTACAGACCACTTGCGCGTTGTGTGACCGCGATGCCCCCAAAGACCACCACCGAGCCGGTCGCGGCGTCGTATGCCGACGCTGCGCCAGTGGTCATCGGCGGCGTGGTGCCTGGGTGAAGACGGGTCCAGACACCTGTCCAGACCCAGGTCTGCCCATCAGCCGTGAACGCGAGATCGCTGTGCGCCGCCGGGTCGCCCACCAATGTGGCGCCCGCGGTCGAGGGACCGTTCCGGAACGAGGCGATCTGCTTCCAGGCGGTCCCGTTCCAGACGCTCTCGGTCCCCGTGCAGCACGCCGACTGCTTGATCGGCGCCCCGGTCACGCAGCCCTGACACGGCAGGGGCTCCGGGATCGGCGCGATGAAATTGCTGCTGAACGTCGCGAGCTTGCCGGTGACGGCGTCATCCACGATCGATGATCCAACCGTGTCGAAGGATGAGGTGGCCGGCGTCGACACCACGACCTTCCACTGCTGCCCATTCCACGTCCAGGCCGGCGCGAGCATTGGGAACACCGGGCAGCTCGGCCGGGCGCCGGGCGTTGCACCGGCCTGCATCGGGCAGGCGATCGCCGGCTGCGCGGCTCCCAGGGCCGATGCCGCAAACGGCCCCCGAGTGAGGAGCATCGCGCGTCCCGCTACCGGGTCGGTCGCGAGGGTGCCACCGCCGAAGACAATGTACGGCGTCGGGGCGGAGGTCTTGGACCAGTCGCTCCCGTTCCACAACCACGTGGCCGCGGATGGCGCGACGTAGGTGTTGCAGGCGGGCGGCGCCACCACGATGCCTCGTTTGGCGGTCCCGGTGGCGCTCGGCACCGGAGCGATCGCCGGAATTGGGTTGCCAGGCGGGACGATGATCGAGCTCGAGCCTCCCGAGCCCGAGGACGAAGCGCCTGATCCAGCCGAGCAGGCGATCGGGCCCATGAGCGAGCGCGCAACCTGCGGGCTGCCGACCAGGAGGACGTCATGCGTCACCGGGTCATAGGTCATCTGCGCGTTGTCCATGGGTGGCGGCGACGTTGCCGGGCGCGCCTGGGCCCAGCCGGATCCGTCCCAGGTCCAGGTGTCGTCGAGTGTCCGGGACCGATCCTGACCGCCGAAGAGGACAACCGTTCGACTGGCAGCGTCATACGCCATGGCCGCGCCGATGCGAGCCGCGGGCTGTCCCGACGCCGTCCCAGAGCCGGCTCCCTGAACCGCGCGAATGCCGAAGAAGGCACCGAGCCCAGCGCCGACCACCGCGACGAACGCGATCGCCACGAGCGGCCGGGACCAGGGGGCGCGATGCAGTTCAGTACTCATGTCGCTGACACGCACGCGATGCCCGACGGGTTCCCGGATACGGACGCGTCCGTAGACTTGGATCCAGAATGGCAGACGTCGACACGCAGCCCAAGAACCCCGAGCGGCTCGAGCTCGAACAGCTGACAGCGCTCCAGCCCGGACTCGCGCGGTTGATGCCCGAGATCGGCGCTCGATTCTGGAAGGCCTTCTACGCTGCACAGGCCGGCAACTGGCCGTTCGCCAGCTGGCAGCTTCGTGAGATGCGCAAGCTCCTGCGGCTCTGCGAGGTGACGCGGCCGAAGTACACCACTGATATCGAGGAATGGATGCTGGACGACCTCGACCCGCTCATGGCCGCCCTCGATGCCCACGATTTCGCGACCTTCGAGAAGGGCTACCACGAGGCGGTCGACTCGGCGAATGACCTGCACCGGCGCTGGCAGAAGGAGTGGATCGTCTGGAAGCTCCCGGACAGCCCGCCGCCCGATCTGGATCTCACTCCACGAGGCTAACGATTACGTCAGCCCGTGATCGCATGATGGCGTCGCTGATCGAGTACGGAATTCGGTCGCCCTCGGTGCTCCACGCCATGGCCGGGGTGCCTCGCGAGGACTTCGTGCTCGAGGCTGATCGAGCCCACGCCTACGCCGACCGGGCGCTGCCAATCGATGCTCCCGGGCAGACCATCAGCCAGCCGCTGATGGTGGCCCTGGTTGTCGAGGCGCTCGAGTTGCACGAGGGCGACCGGGCGCTCGATGTGGGGACGGGTTCCGGGTACCAGGCGGCGGTGATGTCAGCGTGCGGCGCCCACGTTGTGAGCATCGAACGGCTGGAGTCCCTTGCCCGATCGGCGGCGGAACGCCTGCACCGGCTGAACTACGACGTGGAGGTCGTCGAGGGCGACGGCACACTCGGCGTTCCGGAGCGTGCCCCGTTTGACGCCATCGCCGTGGGAGCGGCTGCCCCGCGCCTCCCCATCGAGCTCGCTCGCCAACTCGTGGAGGGCGGACGCTTGGTCGTCCCGATCACGGACGGGCCCAACGGCGAGCAGCTCACCAGGCTGCGCCTCGTCAACGGCCGCTGGGAGACGGAGTCGCTCGGGCCGTGCCGCTTCGTGCCCCTGATCGGCGCCGACGGGTACCGGGATGCGGCGACGAGCTGACCGAAGCTGGAGCTACGGGTTCCCGGCGGGCACTCGGAACATCCTGATCCTCGACGAGCCTCCCGATCGCTCGACGGCCTGACTGGAGGCGCCGCCGAAGGCCGAGGAGAGCACCATCGCGACCTCCTGGTTGCCCGGGGGCCGATCCAGCGCGGGACGCGACATGGTCACCGCGTACTGATCCACGCCGTCAGGGCGGTTGGGGTAGCGGGACCGGGTGACGCTCACCCGAAGGCCGAGCTCGCCCAGGTCGAGCTGGTGGCGTCCTGGCTCGCGGACCGTGTCGGGGTGGAGGAAATCCTCGTCTGCTCGGCGGCGCAGATCGGTGAGTTGCGCCTCAATCGGCCGAGAATCAGTCATCCCGGTACGTTTAGCATGTCCGTGGCGCGAGGTATTCGATAAGGGCGTCCCTCTGACGCTCAATCCAACACCCTGAGTTATCAGTCCCGGAGGACATCCAATGGCTAAAACAGTCGGCATCGATCTCGGCACCACCAACAGCGTGGTGGCAGTGATGGAGGGCGGCGAGCCAGTCGTCATCGCCAACGCCGAGGGCGGCCGTACCACACCGTCGGTGGTCGCGTTTACGCGCACCGGCGAGCGCCTGGTCGGGCAGCTTGCCCGTCGCCAGGCCGCAGTCAACCCTGAGAACACCGTCTACTCGATCAAGCGCTTCATGGGCCGGTTGCTGAGCGAGGTCGGCACCGAGGCCAAGCAGGTGCCGTACAAGGTCGTCGCCGGCAAGGACGGCCGCGTCGAGGTCGAGGTCAACGGCGAGAGTCACACGCCCGAGCAGATCTCCGCGATGACCCTGCAGAAGCTCAAGACCGACGCAGAGGCCTATCTCGGCGAGAAGGTCACCGACGCGGTGATCACCGTGCCCGCGTACTTCAACGACGCCCAGCGCCAGGCGACCAAGAACGCCGGGCAGATCGCCGGGCTGAACGTGCTGCGCATCATCAACGAGCCCACGGCCGCCGCGCTCGCGTACGGGCTCGAGAAGAAGGAGAACGAGAAGATCCTCGTCTTCGACCTCGGTGGCGGGACGTTCGACGTCTCGATCCTCGAGGTTGGTGAAGGCGTCTTCGAGGTGAAGTCCACCAACGGCGACACCCACCTCGGCGGCGACGACTATGACCGTCGCATCGTCGACTGGCTCGCCGATGAGTTCAAAAAGGATCAGGGGATCGACCTTCGCGGCGATCGTCAGGCCCTCCAGCGGCTCACCGAGGCAGCGGAGAAGGCCAAGATCGAGCTCTCGCAGCGTCAGGAGACCGAGGTCAACCTGCCCTTCATCACCGCCGATGCGTCGGGCCCGAAGCACCTCGCCATCACCCTTTCGCGCAGCAAGTTCGAGCAGCTCACCGACGACCTCACCGCGCGCTGCCGCGGCCCGTTCGAGGCGGCCCTCAAGGACGCCGGGATGACCGCCCAGCAGCTCGACGAGGTGATCCTGGTCGGCGGATCGACGCGCATGCCGGTGATCCAGGAGCTCGTGAAGAGCTTCACGAACAAGGACCCGCATCGCGGCGTGAACCCGGACGAGGTTGTCGCCGTCGGCGCGGCCATCCAGGCCGGCGTGCTCAAGGGCGAGGTCAAGGACGTCCTGCTGCTCGACGTGACCCCGCTGTCGCTCGGGATCATGACCGAGGGTGAGGTGAACACCAAGCTCATCGAGCGCAACACCACCATCCCGACCGCCAAGACCCAGGTGTTCTCCACTGCCTCGGACAGCCAGCCCTCCGTCGAGATCGTGGTGCTCCAGGGCGAGCGCCCGATGGCGCGGGACAACCGCATCCTCGGGACATTCACGCTCGACGGCATTCCCCCGGCACCGCGCGGCATGCCGCAGATCGAGGTCGGCTTTGACATCGACGCCAACGGCATCCTCAACGTCAGCGCCAAGGATCGCGGCACGGGCAAGGAGAACAAGGTGACCATCACCGGTTCGACGACGCTCCAGAAGGACGAGGTCGAGCGCATGGTGAAGGAAGCCGAAGCGCATGCCGACGAGGACCGCAAGCGGGCCGAGTCAGTCGAGACACGAAACCGCGCGGATCAGCTCGCCTATCAGGCCGAGAAGGCGCTCGCTGACGCCGGCGACAAGGTTCCGGCTGAGCTGCGTACCGATATCGAGACCAAGGTCAAGGCAGTTCGTGACGCAATTGCCAGTAACGACTCGGACGCGATCAAGCGCGCGCACGACGACCTGGCCGCATCGATCCAGAAGATCGGTGAAGCCGTGTATGCGCAGAGCCAGCAGCCGCAACCCGGCACGGGCGAGCCGCACGCCGGCAATGGCGATGGCGGCGCCCCGGAGACCGGTGGCGAAACCGGCACCGGAGCAGGTGCGGGCGCGGACGACGTTGTCGACGCCGAATTCAAAGAGGTCTGAGCCAGCGGGCGACGACCGCTGACGACCGCCGGCGGCCAGCGTTGGCCGTCGGCACGCGCAGATCCGTCTGCAACGACGAGCGCCTGGTGCGGGAACAATTCGGTTGCGTCGTTCGGCGGTATTGAGACGTATGCCGCAGACTACCGGCCTGATGGGCGAAGGGAACGGGTGGAACGACATGTCCGGCTCTGAGCGTCCTGCCGCGTCTGCAGCCGGCCATTGCATCGCCTGAGGTTTGGGTTCATGAGCACCTTCGGATCGCCGCCGCCGCCGCCCGACTATCCCCCAGTCGCCCCGCCACCACTCTCCCCGCCGTCATGGGAGGTCGACGGTGCGACCGCGTCGGAACCGGTCGAAGGCCACTCACGAGTGTTCCGCGCCGTGGCGGGCAGCGGCATCGCGATCCTGGTTGCCGGAGGCGTGGCTGCAGCCGTCCTGGCGTTCGGCTTCATTCGGGGCAGCGCCGATTCGATGGTGACGTTCGCACCCAGTGACACCGCTGCCTACGTCAACCTCGACCTCGCGCCGTCGGCTGGTCAGCAGCTCGCCCTCAACAACATCCTCGGCAGGTTCCCGGCACTTGGCGGCTCGTCACGCGATGCCACGATCAATCACTGGCTCGACAGCGGACTGCAGAGCTCTGGTCTCACGCACGCCGATGTCCGGACATGGCTCGGCTCGCAGCTGTCACTGATCGTGCTCAAGGGCGCGGACACCGCCATCCCAGCCGAGGTGTCACTGCTGGCAAGTACCGATGACGCCGCGGCACAGGCGATGTTCGCGAAGTACAAGTCAGGGCCGTCCGGCCAGCCGCTGCACTGGACGGTGGCGACCTACGACGGGGTGACCATCAATGTCGGCGAGGACTCCGCGGATGGCACCCAGGCCTGGGCCGTCACCGCTCACACGGTGATCGTGGGCACGTCGGAAGCCGCTGTCGACGAGGTCATCGACACCTCGCAGGGCAAGCACGCGAGCCTCACCTCCCAGGCGGACTACACGGCGGTGCAGGCTCGAGTGCCCAGCGACCGCGTCGCCTTCCTGTACGTCGATATCCCAGCGCTGAGCGCGCTGATCCCATCGACCGCGGTGGCCGGGGCATCAACGAGCTTGCGTGGTTATCAGGGGGTGGGCGAAGCCGTCGTTGCATCCTCCTCCGGGATCAGCGTCTCGGGCACGATCGACTTCGACGCATCGAAGCTCAGCGCGTCCGCTCGAGCCAGTCTTGGCATTGCACCGCACAGCAACGGCGCGCTCGCCTACGTCCCTGGCGGCGCCTTCGGCTTCGTCGCGTTCGTGGGGCTCCCACAGATGCTGCACAACCTCGTGACGCTGGCGATTCCAGGCCTCGGCACCTCCGGGAGCCAGGCCCTTGATCAGCTGGGCATCACCGGGCCGGCGGGCGTGATCAGCCATCTGACTGGTGACGCGGGCATCGAGGTCGAACAGCTCCCCGCGGCCAAGGTCCCGTCCGGCGCGCTGCTCATCGCAACCGATTCGTCGGGCGCGGTGCAGAGTTTCCTCGATCAGCTGGCGACACGCCTGTGCTCCGCCGGTCAGGCATGCGGATCGGCCACGCCCACGCAGCAGACCTACCAGGGCGTGACCATCTCGGCAATCACCATCAGCGGCGCCGACACCTCCGAGTTGAGTCCCGCGTGGGCGGTCGACAACGGCTGGGTGATCCTCGCGTCGACACCTGCTGAAGTGCGCGCGGTCATCGATGCCAGGCGTGGCAGCAACATCGCAACGTCGCCGCAGTATCGAGCAGTCGCCGGCCAGGTCGGCACGAGCAACGACGGCATGTTCTACGTCAACGTGCAGAGGCTCGTCACGGCGGTGCGCGCGGTGCTTCCCGCGGACGCCCGTGCGACCTTCGACCAGCAGGTCGCTCCCTACCTCACACCGATTCAGGCGATCGGCACGAGCGTGCGCTCGTTCGGCGACCACATCGCCACCTCGGAGTTCGTCCTGATCCGATAGCGCGTGCGCCCGCTAGCGGCGGGGAATCGGGTTCCGGATCGTCGACGACGTGGGTGGCGACGGGGTCCCGCTCGGCGGCAGGCCGCCGGCCACCGTCGACACGGTTGAGCCGCCGCGCCCGCGTCCCCTCGGCACACCGCGCTGGAACGCGGCCCGGAGCAGGATCGGGACCGCCGCGGAGAGCACCCCGGTGAAGAACGTCAGCCCGTTGGGCAGTTGCGAGTACTCGGAGAGGCCGAGGTAGCAGAACAGCGCCGTCAGGAACGCCGCGATGATGATCACCGCCATACCCAGGACGAGAACGATCTCCTGGTTGCGCTCGCTGACGACGGCGTGGTCCGGCCTGCGCTGCTGGAGCATGCGATAGATGTTCAGACCGGCCCAGGAGTTGAGCATCAGCCCGCTCACAAACGCAAGGATGGAGATCGTCCAGCGGAACTCGTTGAGGTTCTTGACGATGAAGACCGCGATGTTGACCACGATCAGCGCCGTGGGAGTCAGCGCCCCGATGAGCGGGATCGTCCAGCGCTTCAAGAATGCGCCCACGCCCCTGCGCTCGGGCTCAGCCGTGACGGACTCCGAGGGCCTGCGGCGGCGGAAGGGCATGGCGTAAGCGTACGGTTCCCGGGCACTTCAGGAACGCCCGATGCACCGGCCGGCCGGGATCCTTCGTCACCGGCCCGTTTCCGGACTGCGAGCGGTCACCCATTCGGCACCGCCTCTCCCCCAATAGGCTCGATCCATGCGAGCGAGTCGGCCGGGGCGCAGCCTCTTCGTCCGCAGGTTTGGCCTGCGAACCAGCCTCGCCGGCCGGTTGCTGGCCGGCGGGATCATCTTCACCGCGCTCGTGATCGCGGGCGTCAGCGGCTTCCTGCTGGTGAGCCGCTCCCAGCAAGCGAATGCCGGAGCTCTGTCGAACGCGGACAACCGTGCCGGGGTCGCCGCCCAGCTGATCTCGCGGGTGATCCAACCGCAGGCTCAGTACGCGGCGACGGCCGTGGCGTCGCTGACGTCACTGCAACTGGCCCTCAGCGGCTCCGATCCCGCCGCGCTCGTCGCGAGCGAGTTCACCCAAAAGCGGGTGGTGAACCTCCCGGGGCTCGGCGTCGCCATCCTCAACACGCACGGCACGGTGCTCTACACCAGCGAGTGCGACAGCATCGGCTCGGGGGGTGAAACCGTCCACCCGGCAACCAGCGCGTGCGAGCAAGGACCCCTGCCGCACGTCACCGGCAGCCTCGCGTCGGTTGTCGATGCGCTCCAGGTTGCGACCACCTCAGCCTGTCAGCAGCCGAGCGCAGCGATCGCGGTGAGCCCTGGATTGCGAGCGCAGTGCCCCTCGGGTGTCGAGGGAGTCGAAATGGTCGGCGGCCTGCCCGCCCTCGATGTGGCCGTGCCCGTCTACAACGTGCAGGCACACACGGGGGCGCCGCTCGGGGTCGTGGTGTACAGCGCGCAGCTGCAGACGCAGTTCGCCCGATACGGTCCGGTCATCGGCTACACGCCCGTGTTCATCAGCGCCGGCTCCGGAGCGAAGCTCATCCGTTTCAACGGCAGCGCAGAGACGCCGACACCATCGGTGGCGCCCCCGACGATTGCCGAGCAGGTGGCGCATCCGGCACCGACGTCCGGCGGCGTCGCCGCACGCGCCATCTACACGGTCGCCGGCGCCGGCTCGGTTGCGGGGAGCTTCGTCCGGCTGATGGCGCCGGGAGGAACACAAGTCGCCGGGTACCTCGGCGTCGAGGTGCCCCTCGCGATCTTCGCCGCGGGGACGGCGCAGGATGAGGGAACCATCGCGCAGATCGCATTCACGGCGCTCGTGGTCGTGTGCCTGCTGGTGCTCCTGTTCGTCGATCAGTTCGTCCGCCGCCCGGTGTCGCGGCTGGAGCGAGGTGTCGAGCGGATCGCCGCCGGTGACTACACCACCGACATCCCGGTGAGATCGCGCGATGAGCTCGGTCGCCTCGCCACCGGGGTCAACCGCATGCGCGAGCAGATCGCCGGGTACATCGAGCACATCGACGGATCGGTTGGCCGGCTGCAGGAGGTGTCCCGGGCACTGACGATGACGACGGGCGGCATCGAACAGCTCCAGGACGCTGTGCTCGGCGCAGCCGACGCGATTGCGGGCGGCTCCGCGAGTGCGGCGGTCTACACGAGACGTGGAGCGGAGTTCCTCCGGATGCGCCGGCGCGGACCAGAGATGCCCGACTTAGCCGAGGCAATGCCGGTGGACGAGCTGAGCGCCGGTCACGCGGTCCGTCTCGACTGGGGCGGCCGCGCCGCCATCGCCGTCCCGATGCTCTTCCAGGAGGTGTTGACCGGCGTCCTCGTCGTCGGTTCGGCGCGCCCGGTGGCCGAGGGCGACGAGCGCGCGCTGATCACGCTCGCCAACAACGCCGCGGTTGCGGTCGAGAACACCCGCACGTTGGAACAGGAGCGTGAGGCGGTCCGCCGGCTGCGCGAGTTGAACCAATTGAAGAGCGACTTTCTCGACACCGCGCAGCACGAGTTGCGCACGCCGGTGCTCGCAATTCAGGGGCAGATCGAGCTGCTCAATGTCGCCTGGGGCAAGTGGGATGACGAGACCAAGCTCGAGATCGTTCGTGACGTCGACATCTCGGTGAAGCTGCTCAGCGAGACCGTCGAGAACATCGTCGACTTCGCGCTGGTGAACTCCGACACGATCGACCTGCGCATGTCGTCCGTCGACGTGGCCACCGCCATCAGGGACGCGGCCAACGATGTGCGCCGCCACTTCAAGGACGGGCTGCCCGTCGAGTTGAAGGTCGACGTCCGCGGGTCACCGGCGGTCAATGCGGATCCGTTCCGGCTCCAGCAGGTGCTCCGCGCGCTGATCGACAACGCCGTGAAGTTCACGCCGGAGGGCGGCCACGTGAGCGTCGGTGCGCGGCCGGTGAAGGGAACGGGGCAGTGCAGGATCGAGGTCGTCGACGACGGTCTCGGCATCAGCCCGGAGGCCATCCCGCGCCTCTTCGACCGCTTCTACCAGGAGGACAACAGCCGCACGCGCCGCCACGGCGGCATGGGCATGGGATTGGCGCTCGTGCGCCGCCTCTGCGATGCACACGGCGCGACGGTGAAGGCGGCGAGTGACGTTCAAGGCGGCAGCACGTTCACGATCCTCTGGCCGCTGGCCGATGTCCCCGCGGCGCCCGCACCGAGTGCGCTGTTCTTCGAGCCCGTCCCGGCCTCGCGGGGATTGCCGGTCTCGGGCGTTCAGCGCAGCGCGACGGCTGCGAACGTCGGACCCGAACTCGGCACCGGCAGGCCGTCCTCATAGACGACGGTGTTGGTTCGCACCGAGGTGACGCGCGGACCGGGCAGCAGGATGCCCGCGACGTTCAGCGGGTCGGTCGCCGAGACGCGAACCAGCTCGTTCGAGCGCTCGCGGCGCCGCACGCTGCGCAGTTGATCAACGGCCTCCGGCAGTGCGAACTGCTCGCCGGCGAAACCGGTGACGAAGCGCCCGCCACGGGCTGTGCCACGCGCTTCCATACGGCGCAACGCCCACACCACGTCGCGCCACGGCAGCGCGACGGTCTCGCGCGCGACCACGTCGCGAAACACGACACCCCAGCGCACGAGCAACTGCTCGGCGATCGCCTCGGCAAGCGCATCGTGTTCGGCCACCGATGTCATCCGGGGGACCAGCGACCATCGGCCCTCGCCTGAGGCATAACCGCTGACCCCGTGGCGCAGCCCGCGATGGTGCGGCCGCGACCGCGCCAATCCCCTGCTGACGAGCAGGCGGCGCACGGCGCTGAAACCGTCGGCGGTGAGCAGGCCTCGGGCAACTCCGTCCCACAGCGCGTTCTCGACTTCGCTCGGGAGCCGGCGCGCGAGTGTGACGATGTCACTGGTGAAGAGCGCTCCGTGCTCGCGGAGCGCATCGATCACATCGAGGGTGGCGCCGGATACCGGCTCCAGGGGCTGCGCCTCGCCGCGGACCGCCTGGAGCAGCCACGGAAGGTCGGAGCGCATCACCAGGGTCACCGGCGTGGCACGCGACGCCGACGAGCTGCTCCGCGGCGGCGCGGTGGCGCCGGGTTCGTCGCGCACCTTCAACCGCGCCCAGGCAACCTCGCCGGACATGCACAGCTCGTCGAGCCAGGCGCTGCGATACCCCGAAACGCGGCTCGGCAGAACGGTCTCCTCCCAGACACCTGCGGGTATCTCGAAGCCCTGGAGCTGCGCGATGGTGGCGGCGACGCCGGCCCGGCCCTCGCGCTGCGTGCCCGGGGCAACCCGTTGCCATCGAAGCAGGAATCGAACGAAATCCTGCGCGGTGACCGGCTCGATCTCCTGCCGCAGCCGCTGCTGTGTGTACCCGTGAATGCGTGCAAGCAGGCGTCGCGCGCACCACTGTTCGTCGCTGATCCCGGGGTCGAACTGGCCACGGATGACGAATCCCTCACCCTCGACCGCGGCGAGCCCGATCGCGACGTCAGAACGGCGCAAGCCGGTCCGCGCGGCGAGCGCATCTGCGGTCAGCGGACCGCTCACTTCGAGGTGGCCGCGCAGGATCGATGCGACCAGCGCGTCGCCGTCCTGCGATGCGGCGGCGAGCGCTGAGGGGAGATCTCTCGGACTTGGCGAGAGCGTGGCGTCGGGCCAGAGCGCTCTGACTCCAAGCGCGCGTTCCATCGCGCACCACAACATCTCGCCGTCGTGGGTGACCGTGAGGGCTCGGCCCCGTTCGACAAGCTCATCGAACCACGCGGCCCAGCCCGGGACCGCCCTGGTCACCACCAGCGACACCAGCAGGTCGTGGAGCTCGTCGTGATCGCGAGGATCCGGGGAGGCCTCGCCGCGCACCCGCGCAATGGCGTCGGGATCAAGGGCAGCGAGATCGCGCGCCTCGACAGGCAGACCGCGGCGCAACGTGATCGCACGGCTGCGGCGCTCCTCGAGTGGCGCGTCGTCGAGGAATGTGTACGGCCTTCCGTTCACGATCTCGTGCGCGAGTGGCGACGGTTCGACCGTGTCGCGGAAGCTGATCTCGACTTCCTTGCGTTCGATGCGGACGACGAGCTCGCGCAACGAGTCGACGTCCATCACCTCGTGCAGGCAGTCATACATCGTCTGATTGACGAGAGGATGATCCGGTGCCTCGACCGGCCCCGTCGGGTTCTCGTTCTGGCACGCAACGAGCTGCGGAAAGATCGCGCCCATGATGTCGTCGGACTCCAGTCGCTGGATCGGCGCCGGGTTCTTGCGTCCACCCTTGAAACGCAGCACGGTGAGCGACCTGTTCAGGTTCCACCGCCAGCGCACCGCCCACATGGGCGCGAAGATGGCCGCCTTGCGCAGCGTCTCTTCCACCGTGTTCGACGACAGGAACTTGGGGATGTCCTCGAGCGGAAAGCTGTGCTGCGGACCGAGCGAGAGGAGCACGCAGTCGTCGCTCGCCGCCGCCTGCAACTCGAAGTCGAATGTCGCGCAGAAGCGCTTTCGCAACGCAAGACCGAGTGCACGGTTGACGCGACCACCAAAGGGTGCGTGAACCACGAGCTGCATGCCACCGCTGTCGTCGAAGAATCGCTCGAGGACGATGTGCTCGAGAGTCGGCACGACCCCGAGCGCGGTGCGCCCCGCGGCCAGGTAGCGGACCACCATCGCCGCAACGTCGTTGTCCACGCCGGCTCGCTGCTCCACCCACGTGATGGCCTCATCGGCGCCGCCCTCTGCGAGCAGCGCCTCGATGCCGCTGCGGAGGTCCGACACCTCGCGTGACAGCTCTTCGGTGCGTGCGGGCGCCTCGCCGAGCCAGAAAGGAACCGATGGCGGTGCACCGTGCGCGTCCACGACACGCACGGTTCCAGCCACGACGCGCCGGATCTTCCAGGACGTGCTGCCGAGCAGGAAGATGTCACCGGCGGACGACTCGATCGCCCAGTCCTCGTTGACGGTCCCGATAAAGGTGTCATCCGGTTCGGCCAGCACCCGGTAGTCGCCGGTCTCCGGGATCGCGCCGCCCGACGTCAGTGCGGCGAGCCGCGCGCCGCGCCGTGCCCGCACCTCGCCATTGATCTGATCGCGGTGCAGGTAGGCTGCCACCCTGCCCCGTCCCGTCGGGATGCCATCCGACACCAGTTCGACGATGCGGTCGAAATCCTCGCGGGTCAGATCGGCGAACGGCGCGGCCTTGCACATCAGCGCATAGAGGTCGTCCTCCCGCCAGCTGTCGGCCGCACACTCCGCAACGATCTGCTGCGCGAGGATGTCGAGCGGAAGTCGAGGAGGGTGCACGGCGTCGAGCGCGCCGCTGCGCACGCCGGCGAGCAGCGCCGTGCATTCGACCAGCTCATCGCGCGTCATCGGGTAGAGCCGGCCCTTCGGTGTCCCGCCGCGGCTGTGACCGGATCGACCGACGCGCTGCAGGAACGTTGCGATGCTGCGCGGCGAAGCGATCTGGCACACCATCTCGATCGGCCCGATGTCGATGCCGAGCTCGAGCGATGCCGTCGCCACCAGCGCGCGCAGCTCACCGGCACGAAGTTGCGATTCGACACGCTGCCGGCGCTCTTTCGACAGGCTGCCGTGGTGGGCGGCGACGGCGTCGTCGCCAAGCCGTTCGGCCAGCAGATGCGCGACGCGCTCGGCCATCCGCCGGGTATTGACGAAAACCAGCGTCGTGCGGTGCGCACGAACGTGCGCAGCGATGGCGTCCAGCACCTCGCCGAGCTGTTCACGCGACGCCACCGCCTCGAGCTCACCCGAGGGCAGCTCGATGGCGACATCGAGCGCGCGACGGTGGCCGACGTCGACGATGGCGCAACGCGGACTGCCATCCGCATTGCTGCGTGAGACACCGGCGCCGACGAGCAACCGGGCCACCGTCTCGATGGGCCGCTGTGTCGCCGAGAGGCCGATGCGCACCGGTCGTTGCGCACACAGTCGCTCGAGGCGCTCGAGCGTCACCGCCAGGTGCGAGCCGCGCTTGTCGCGCGCGACGGCATGAATCTCGTCGACGATGATCGTCGTGACCGTGGTGAGCGCCGCCCGGCTCCGCTGCGCGGTGACGAGCAGATAGAGCGACTCCGGCGTGGTGACCAGGAAGTTGGGCGGCCGCTTGATCATCGCCGCACGCACCGACTGCGTGGTGTCGCCGGTGCGCACCTCGGCCCGGAGCGCCGGCAGGGACATCCCCATCTCCGACGCGATGTCAGCGATCTCGCGAAGCGGCGTCTCGAGGTTCTGCTGAATGTCGACGGCGAGCGCCTTCAAAGGCGATACATACACCACCTGCGTCTTGCCCTCGACCACTTCGCCTCGGTCGGCCGCGCGATAGAGCGCATCGATGCACACGAGGAATCCCGCCAGCGTCTTGCCCGAGCCGGTTGGCGCCGCGATCAGCGTGTTCCTTCCCGCGGCGATCTCCGGCCAGCCCTCACTCTGGGCCGGGGTTGGACCCTCGGGAAACCGGCGGTCGAACCAGGCCCGCACCGCCGGGTGGAACGCACTCATGTCGCTCATCAGGGACCTGCGATTCTAGCATCAGCGAGAGAACATATGTTCGCTACGGCTGCCCTTTCAGCAGGTCGCCGAGGCCACCAAGCTCGCCGACGACGCCGAGGCCTCCGATGCCGCGATTGTGTTCGTGGCTCCGATCCTGCTCCGCCTCGAGCGCCAGGACGCTGCACAGGACGAGGAGGTCGTTCTGGCCGTCCGCAATGTCGACCCCGTACGAGTCGGCGAGGCTGATCCACGCCTTGGAGATGGTGGCGACTGTCTGCCCGTTCGCGGTCATGAGGAAATCGTGCCCCGCGAAGTTGCCGGTCATCTCCAGGTCGCCGCCCCCCGCGACCGAGATCGTCCACTTGGGATGAAACGGGCCGGAGAAGCGCTGATGCACTTCGGCGCTCACGCCGCCGGCGAGCGAGATCTCGTACGTCGCCAGCAGCGATACGAGCTTCCGGCTGACCTGCCCGACCTCGTTGCCGGAGAGGTCGTTCACGAGCATCAGACCGTGCAGGCTGAACACCTTGCCGTCGACTTGATACACCGGCTGCCCCGACTCATTGAGGATGTCGTTGTCCTCGCCGAGGCGAAAGATCTTCTCGCGAACCTGGTATCTCATTGCGCGCCTCCCGGAGTTTCCCTCCCCGACTGCAGGGGCCCGAAGTCTATCCGAGCAGCGGGCCCGGCGATGGGCGTCTCAACTCCCGTCGCAATGATGGTGGGCGGCGATGCGGTCACCTCACGATTGTGCCCGTGCAGACTGGGGCGATGGACGGCATGGGCGGGCATCGGGTGAGCACGGACGGGCCCGCCGCATGAGGCCCGCGAGCGTGCTCATCGGCGTCGTTGCCGCCGCTGCGCTCGCGGGTGTGGCGATCTCCGCGGCACAGCGCCCACCGCGCCCTGCGCCGGCGCCCTCACCAACTCCGTCCCCGGTCCCGACTCCGATCAGCCGCGGACCGATCTCGGGGATCGGTTTCACCGTCGCCGACGATCCCGCGGCCGCCCAGGTTGTCCTCTTCGGAGGGGTGCAGAACGACGACAACACGTGGGTCTGGAGCGGAGGCCGGTGGACGCTTGCGGAACCAGCCACGAGTCCGCCGGGCCGCATTGACGCGGCGGCGGCATACGACCCTCAAACACGGCGGGTGCTGCTCTTCGGCGGGCGGCACAATCCGTTGACCGGCGGCCCGTCACTCAACGACACGTGGGCGTGGGACGGGAGCACGTGGCGCGAGCTCGATCGGGGGACCAACGGCCCGACGCCGGGCGAAGGGTCGTCGATGGCATGGGACGACGCGCTCCAGCAGATGGTGCTCGTCACGACCGCAGGGAGTGCGCAGAGCGGCGATGAGACCTGGGTCTGGAGTGGCGCGCGGTGGACCCTGAAAATTCACGGCGCCGTCGCGCCCGGTGCTTTCAATCTCCCCATCGCATTCGACCCGGTGACCAGGTCGCTCATCGCCGAAGGGTGTTGCTCTGCACCACAGTCGCAGCTCGGGGCGCTTGACATCACGTGGCGCTGGGATGGGCAGCGCTGGCTGCAGCTGGCCGGCACCGCCGAACCGCTTCCAGGCTCGGCGCTCGCCCTGAACCCACCCACAGGCCGCCTGACGCTGTGCAGTTGCGGGCCGATGCTTGCGCTCCCAGCATTGGCATCCTGGACGGGAAAAGCGTGGGTGCTGACGGATGTCGCGCGCCTTCCGGTCGAGCCGGTGGCGGAGATCAGCGATGCGACCCACCTGCTGATCTTCGGTTCGGCAACGCCGAGCAGCCAGTTCGTCGCCCAACCCGTGCATCTCTGGGCCCTGGTCGGATCGACGTGGCAGCAACTCGACAACGCCCCGGGCGGGTGACCGACCGCTCCCGACGACGCGCACCAGGCGCATGACGGCTCCGCTTCCCCACGACGCGCCCGGTGCGCCCCACCCCGCGTGTGACGCGCGAATGACGGCGTGCAGCGCGATATCAGACCGAACGACTTTGTCGTGACAGAGCGTCAACCCGTTCGGGAGCGCTCGCCGGCCGGGAATACCGTGAGCGCATGTCTCGGCATCCGAGTGGCGCAGCGGCGCCGCAACTCAGGGTCATCGCGGGGGCAACGGCCGGTACTACGGCTCTGGCCCCGGACGCCACGGCGGTGTCTCCGGTGGCCCGGCATCGCATGGAGCGCCTGGGCGTTGAGCTCGACGTCCTCGAGATGGTGCCATTCTCCGATCCGGACGCCGCGTACGCGCCGGCGATGGCGCTCGAGAAGCGGGCGCGCGCGCTCGGCGACGAGGATGCGCTGCGACGTGCCCAGCTCATCCAAGCCGACGTCCTGTGCCGGAAGGGCAAGCACACGGCGAGCGGCCAGTTGATCAGGGAGATCAACGAGTGGGCTACCGAGCGCGGACAGCGACACCTCATGGCGCGCAGCCATCGCCTGCTCTCGGTGTTCTTCGACTTCATCGGCGACGTCCCGAGCGCCTGGGAGCACGCGGTCCCGGCTGTCGACCTGCTCGATGACAGCATGCCCGAGCGGATGCGGGCCGATCACCTCTTCGGCCTGGGCCAGGTCCTGGTGCGCACCGGCGCCTGGGATGCGGCCCGCGAGCGCTATCGCGCCGCGCTCCAGCTGGCCGATGGTCTCGACGATGTCCCGCTGCGAGTCAAGATTCTCAACAACCTCGCATGGCTCGAGGACGATG
>OBLU010000384.1_pt1 | contig 42559 bp, 30 predicted proteins | sample 1518681 | NCBI WGS metagenome assembly OBLU01 (sample SAMEA3539304, study PRJEB22396) | soil metagenome | biome: tundra; feature: field; material: soil | place: USA | collected 2010-05 | depth 0.15 m
AGATCCTGCGCGCCATCAAGGCTCGTTCCACCGAAACCCTCGACCAGGCCATCACCGAGGCTCTCCATCACATCACCCCCGACAATGCCAGAGCGTGGTTCAGACTCTGCACGTCCAGTCTACAGTAAAAGGTAAAATGCTCTAGAACCGGGAACGGCGTCAATCCTCGCGCCATCGAGCAGCAGGTCTTCAACCTGATTGACGACAAGCCCTGTCTGCCAGGAAGCTGCGTGCGGCTCTTCCCAGGCTATCTCCACATCGTTCATTGCGACGTCACGTGCATATTCGAGCGTCATCGCCGCAGTCGTGCTTTCATAGGGTGCCTCCGTTCCGTGGGACACAAAAAGCCGGACATGGTTGAGCCGAATTCCCTTGAGCCAACTGTCCGGGTGACCGCGCATCATGGATGTCCCCTGGCCGTGGGCGATTACATTGCTGATGGTCACATTGCGAATGATGCCTGCCGCGGGCTCGTTGTCATGTTTGACGCCGTCCACCTCGCTACGCCGTTTGATGTTGAAATGAATCGGGTCGCCATCTCCCCACCAGAACCAGTCGAAGCGGCGGGTGTCGATGGTGACGTTATCGATGACCACATCTTCCACGATGCCGCCATCGAACACCATAAAAGCCAGGCCGCGGTTTGAGTTGGTGATGATGACATTGCTGATGGTGACATGGCGGACGGCGTCGCTGTTGCCGTCGCAAAACTTGATGGCGCTCGATGCCGACGACAGCCGGCTGTTGGTCACGGTCACGTTCTCTGTGGGCAAGACAGGGCCCCACGCGCTGGTCGAGTAGAAGACGATGGCGTCATCACCGGTCTCAATGGTGGAGTTGGAGATGTGCACATCCTGGCAGCCGTCCGGATCGATGCCATCGGCCCATACGCCTTCCTTCTGACTTGAGTAGATATACACGCTATCGATCACGAGGCGCTTGCAGGCATACGGATTGATGGTCCAGCTTCGCGAGTGCAGGAATTTGAGGCCGGCAATGCGCACATCAACACAGCGCAAAAGCAGCACCATGCGGGGATAGACAGTTTCCTTGCCAAAGCCCGTGGGAAACGAACGGAGCAAAGGCTTCCCGGTCGCCTCCATCTGGCGCTGATTCCCCAGGATGTAGGCGTCCGTGATGGTGTTCAGATGCCACTCATAGGTCGCCTGCCCATCGAGCGTCCCTGCGCCTTCGAGCGCTATATCGTGCAGGTCTTCGCCATAAATCAAAGCCGCCTTTCTCGCGTCGTCGTACTGGCTGGAATCGAGTGTGGCGTAGATCGTCGCGCCCGCCTCCAGATACAGCCGCACTCCCGAGCGCAGATGCAGCTGGCCCGATGTGTACTCCCCGGGTGGAACATAAACCCGGCCTCCGCCCGCTTTGCCGCAGGCATCAATGGCTTTCTGCAGTGCGGGCCGGGCATCATCACTTTTACGGCCGGTTGCGCCGTAGTCCTTGACGTCGAAGGCGCGCTGCGCAGTTGCCGTTTGACTAACGACCGCCATTGCCAGAGCGCATGGGAACAAAAAGCCCGGCTTGATTAGAATCATCCAGCTATCATGCACTAATCACAGCGCAACTAACAAGGGTAAGTGTTGGATATTAAGGGTGGATAATCGCTTATCCGGTCAGTTACCTCTCATAACTGACGACTGGCCCGTCAACCGACCGCAATCCGCATCCTCAGAAGTTCAGTGGCATTCTCGCGTTTCAGGTTTGCTTATTGATTTCGATGGAGCGCCTCGCTTGTGCCGAGGTGCGAAATAATAGAGCCAATGCGAATGACGAAAAATCACCTGGATGCCGTTGGGTTCGATTTTGGCACTACAAACAGTTCAGTCGCGCTCTTGAATGAAGAATCCGGGGTGCAGTTGGCCTCTTTCTCGTCACTCGGAGCCCAGGTCGAATTTTTTCGCTCAGTTCTATACCTTGAGCAATTCAGAACAGGAGATGGTCCGCGGAGAACGCACGCCTTCACAGGCCCAGTCGCAATCGAGCGGTATCTGCAGGCCGAGGAGAAGGGACGCCTCGTCCAGTCGCTTAAATCTCACCTTTCCAGCCGCTCCCTTACCGGGACGGAAGTCTTTGGCCGCCGATACAAGTTGGAAGATCTGATCGCCCGCATGCTCGGCGACTTACGCAAACATGCGGCAAAGCAATTCGAAAAACCCATTCGCTATGCCATGGTGGGCCGCCCCGTTCGCTTTGTCGGCTCAGAAACAGTGGAGGATGACGACTTTGCTGTCTCGCGGCTCAGGGAGGCATTTGCGGCTGCGGGTTTTGAACGCGTGGATTTCGAAATGGAGCCGGTCGCGGCTGCCTGCACCTATGAGGCTACGCTTGACCACGATGAATTGATTCTGATCGGCGACTTTGGCGGCGGCACCAGCGACTTTTCGCTGCTGCGTGTCGGCCCAGAGGTGCGCCGTCGCGGACGCACTCCCCAGGATCTGCTCGGCACCAGCGGAATTGGCCTTGCGGGAGACACCTTTGATGCCCGCATCGTTCGCAAACTCGTCTCACCTGCACTGGGATCGAACTCTGAAGCACGCTCGCTCAATAAACTGATGCCCGCGGTGCCGGCGTGGATCTACGCCAACCTCGAGCGCTGGCACTATCTCTCCTTCCTGCGCACCAACAACGTGCGCGAGATCCTGAAAAGTGCGCGTATTCGAGCGTTGGAACCGGAAAAACTTCAGGCCTTGATTACGCTTATTGAAGAAGATCTCGGCTTCCAGCTTCACCAGGCTGTGCAGCAGGTCAAATTTGAACTCTCGCGCAGCCTTAGTGCCGAATTCCGCTTTCGCGACGGCAGCATGGACCTGCGCATCCCCGTCACGCGCCGCGAATTTGAATCATGGATCGAGAATGATTTGCAGGCTATAGAGGATTCGATTGACAAGCTCCTGAACGCATCCGGCATCCATCCACGCGCAGTCGACCGTGTATTCCTCACCGGTGGAAGCTCCTTCGTGCCCGCGGTGCGTCGCATTTTCGAGACACGTTTCGGCAAGGAGCGAATTCGCAGCGGGAATGAGTTTACCTCCGTTGCCCACGGGCTGGCCTTGCGCGCGGCGGAGTCCTTGCGCCAAGTCTAGTAGGAGGACAACCCAAGCCCGTCATGAATCCAAGCAGCTCTGGCAGTTTCCACGACCGGTGTCAGTCCTTTCGTTTTGTCCTCGCCTCATCGGATGCGGCGACGTGAGGAATCACGAACAACGAGCGTGGCGGGCAGCCGCACTCTTGAGACAGTGGCCTCGCCACCGCGCTCAAACCGCTCAAAGAGCACCTCCACGGCCTTATGGCCGATATCGAAGGTAGGCTGAACGACAGAGGTGATGCGCGGTTGAAAGAAGTCTTCGGCGATCAGCTCGTCGAAAGTAACAAAGGCGATGCTCTCCGGCGTAGTAAATCCCAGCGAATAAAGACTCATGAGCGCGCTCATACCGGTAACTCCATTGGTGGCGAAAAGGGCAGTGGGCTTGGGTTTCTGGCGCAGCAGGCCGCGCTGGCAAACGGAATGAATATCGGTCATTTCAAAGCTTGCGGACCAGATGAGAGACGGCGACACGGGCAATCCGGCGTTCTTCAGTGCGCGCCGATAGCCACGGAGCCTTTCCTGCTCATTGCGGAGTGTCTGTGGCCCGGTGATGATGGCAATCTGTCGATGTCCGAGAGAAAGCAGATGCTTGGTACCAAGTTCTGCCGCACCGCTGTCATCGACACATACGGAGTCTGTTTGCAGTCCTTCAGGCAGGCGGTCTACGCAGACAACCGGTGGACCGGAAGCGATCGCTGCCGCGCTTTCCGCTGACCATTTGTGATCCCCGGCTGAGATCAGCAAGATGCCGTCGACACGCTGTCGCAGCAGGGCCATCATGTCGATCTCAAGATCGTGGCTTCGCTGCGAATCGAGCACGATCAGAAAATAGCCACGCTCGCGGGCTGCGGCTTCAGCACCACGAACGATCTTGGGGAAGAAGGGAATCGTGAGGTCGGGAACCACAATGCCGAGAGTGTGAGTCCGATTGGTTCTGAGGCTCCGCGCGATGAGATTCGGCTGATATTTCAGGACTCGGATCGCATCGAGCACTCTGCGACGAGCGTCGTCACTGACCCGCGCCGAGCCGCTGATCACATTCGAGACTGTTCCGGCGGAGACTCCAGCGAGTTTTGCAAGCTCTCTCTGTGTAACCATTGCATCAACTGTACAGTGCGACTGACGTTAGCGGAATTGTGCGGGGAAAGCAATACAAAATGAATTGACAGCGGCATCTCAAAACTCATAGATTGGCCTTTGAGACGTCTCATTCGCAGTGTTGGACAGGTTTTGAACCTTTGCCATACCTGAACCAAACCCGAAGAGGAAGAGTACACAGTCAGGTTTCCAACTTCAAATCGAAATCCTTCGATACGGCCGGAACCGGATCGCTCGAGACACCTGCAGCGAGGCTGTCTGGATACTTTGCACAGGATGCGCACGCTTTTTGGGGAAGGTCATACTAGATAGAAGAAGGAGTAATTGTGACGGGTGGTATGAACAGGGAGTTTCTCTATCGCGGTTTGCACTCATCGATTCTTATTTCTGCAAGCATAGGGATCATTGCTCTCGCAGTGTGCCCGCAGACACGGGTATCAGCCGGGCAAAGCGAGGCTCAGACAGCGGGCCCGAGCGCTACGACCGATCATTCTCCATTGCACTCGGAGTTCCCTCCGGGCGACGGAAGAGAAGCGGTGATGCGCGTCTGCGTGAAATGCCACTCGCCCAATATCATTTTGGCTTATGGGCAGAACCGGGTGGGCTGGGAGAACACGATCACCAAAATGGCACGCCTGGGAGCCAAGGGCACCGACGACGATTACAGCGACATCGCGGACTATCTGACCGCCAACTTCCCTCCTTCGGCCATCCAGAAGGTGTTTGTCAATATGGCCACCGACAAACAGCTCGCCGACATATTGGAGATTAGTGTGGATGACGCGAAGGCGATTATTGTTTATCGCGACAAGATCAAGGGCTTCAAGTCAATTGAGGAGATGAAAAGCGTTCCGAATGTGGATGCGAAGAAAATCGACGCGAAGAAGGATCACTTGGTTTTCTAAGTCGGTCCGGTTCAGATCTCCGGCCAGTCAAGAGACTCAGGCACGACATCTGCAATCTCGCTGGTGATCCAGTATTCCGCTTCCAGGCGTCCGCGGGCAGTGATCCATTTGTATGCGGGCGCGCCGAGCAGCCGGTTGCGATCAATCATTTGTCGACGCGTTTCTGGAAAAGGCGAAACACCGAATTCCATGCCGCGCGTCACGGTTCGGCCATCCCAGGGAGGACTCTGGCGGCTGAAATTTTCCTCCCAAATGCCCAACCAGGGAAAATCCACTCGCTTCCAGATGTAACCAAATGCAAGTCGGAATTGGGGCGCAAATGCGACGAACCAGGCGTGATCTTTCTCCACGTCGGCGAGATGCGCGGTATAACCGCTCGCTGGAGCGGTCGCCCTCATCTGACGCAGGTCTGCCTCGCCGCCATCGGAGCGTGGGGCCATAGGCCACGTAAACTCGACTCCTGGTTTCAAGTAGGCATCGGATCCGAAATCCGATTCCGAGACAAGGGATCGGGTTAGGGAAGCGCGAAATTGGGTAGTGGCTGGATCGAGAAAAGGCGGAGCCAGGGTGACATGCTGAGTCCATGCGAGGGGACGATCCATCGCACTGAGGTTCTCGACCACCTCGTGAATCCGAATATGCTGCCCGTGAAGTTGAAGCGATCGTGAGATTTTGAGTTGAGCCAGGGGAAGAGTGAGCTCCAAAAGGAACCCATTAGAAGACTCCGTGACGTCATAGCAATCAACAGATGCCTCACCATGGACGGTGAATCCGGCCAGAGCTTCCTCATTGGATGGCCCCCCAAACAGATCGAGACACAAATTGTGGCCCATGATGCCTGCCAATAGTTTGGCATCGGGGCCGGTCCCAAACTCTTCTTGCAGATGAGGGCCGAAGGTGGACGGTTCGATCGAGGTCCAGTGTGGAATCCAAAGCGGACTAACTCCAGCGCGCTTATCAAACACCTCAGCAATGTGGCCGCCCTCACGGAGAACAGTTACACGCAAAAGGTCGTTTTCCAACTGGGCCGCTTGACGGCCCTTAAACGTGAGTGGCGGCACGATCGTGTCCAGAAGGTGCGGGTTGCTGAGTCGGATGCAAATGAGAAAGCGGTCGGTCTACGCGGCCACGGGGTCTCACGGAAGCTCTTTCAACCAGATGTTGCGGTGCGAGATTTTGACAATGCCGGGCCCCTCAATTTCAACCGCGATCAATCCCTTCGACTGGCTGAATTTCGGATCCGTATCCACAAGAACGGACATGATATGCCCGTTGATGATGTGGGTGAGCGTGTTTCCGTCGGCGATGATCTCCACCTGGTTCCACTCACCAGGTTTGATAAAGGATTTCAATTCATCGGAGCTGCCGAGAGTCGCAAGGAGGGTTGGCTTCTTGCCCGGCTCGGTGGCCACAACCTGACCACGCCACGCGATGATGCCGCGCGGAGAATTCTGCTCGTACAGCTGGCCCGTATATTTGTTGTTGAAGTCGAAATCGGCCTGGTAGCCAGAAACATTCCACTTGGCGTGCTTGCGCTCGAGATCCTGCTGCCGCTGCCTCCGCTCGCGTTGTTCCGGACCCAGGTCTGCAGGGATCGGTTCGAAATGCGGTTCAACATGGAAGCTGCGATATTGAACTCCGCCATTCGCACCGGTTCCTTCGAGTTTCATCTCCATCTTCAATTCGAAGTTAGCGGGTTCCCCCCCGCGCCAGATGATGTTGGTTGTGCCGGAAGAGTGTTCAGGGCTTGATTCACCCACAATCGCACCGTCCTCTACATGCCAGACATCGGTATCCCCATCCCAATTGTCGAGGGTTTTGCCATCAAAGATCTGCGTCCAGCCATCATGGTCGTCGAAATTGATCGGTTCCGGCTGCACAAAATGGAAGGATGGTGGAGGACGGTGCGCGGGAGGCGCGGGAGTTGTCTGCTGCGCGGCAACATTGGACGGGGAGAGCCACAGGGCCACAGACACCACTGAAAGTAGTGAGGCAGCAGAGATTCTCCGAGCGACTCGAATGTGACGACAAGATGCAAATTTCATGTTTGCCCCTTTTCCGCGCACTGAAACCGCCTGTCATGCGCCCGGTATGGTCTCCCATTGTTTCGTCTTTGCGGATTTCAAGACTGCATCCGTAACATACTCTGTCGCCAGCCCATCTCTGAAAGTGGGTGCCGCGGGGCGGTCGCCGTCGAGCGCAAGAAGAAAATCTGCGACCTGGTGAATGAAGGTGTGTTCGTATCCGATCTGGAGCCCCGGAACCCACCAATGCTTCATGTACGGATGATCGCCATCGGTGATGTGAATGCTCTTCCAGCCGCGTAGTTCCCCTTCATCGCGATGGTCAAAGTAATTGAGCCGGTGCAGATCATGAAGATCCCACGAAGCTGAGGCGCGCTCGCCGTTGATCTCCAGTGTGAAGAGCGCTTTATGTCCGCGCGCGTAGCGGGTGGCTTCGAAGAGTGCCATGGAGCCGTTCTTGAATCGGCACAGAAAGGCGCTGGCATCGTCAATCTTTACCGGCTCAACCTGGCCCGTGAGGTTGTGTTTTCGCTCCTTGATAAACGTCTCAGTCATGGCTGAGACTTCTGTGATCGGGCCATTCAGCCACAACGCCATATCGATATTATGGGCGAGCAGGTCTCCGGTGACGCCGCTTCCAGCTACAGATCTATCCAATCGCCACAAGCCCTCGCCGCCCTGAGGCAGTTCTTGCGAGATAGTCCAATCCTGCAGGAACTGAGACCGATAGTGAAAGATGCGTCCGAAACGATCTTCGTCGAGCAGTTGTTTCAGCATCATTACGGCGGGAACGCGCCGGTAGTTGTACCAGACCATATTCGGCACATTCGCTGACTCAACTGCGTTGACCATCGCCCTGGCTTCGTCGGCAGTACGTCCGAGCGGCTTTTCGCAGAGAACCATCTTGCCGGCTTTCGCGGCAGCAATCGCAATCTCGGCGTGCGTGTCGTTAGGGCTGGCAATGTCGATCAGGTCGATGTCGATTCGCGCTACCATTGCCCGCCAGTCTGTTTCAACGGATTGATAGCCCCAGTTCTCTGCAAATCCCTTGACGCGATCCGCGTTGCGCGCACATACCGCCTTCAAAACGGGGCGATAGGGCAGGTCAAAAAAGCGCGGAGCCTGCAGGTAAGCATTCGAATGGGTACGCCCCATGAAGCCATAGCCGACGATTCCGATGTTGAGTTCTTTCTTGTTCGGCACAGCTATCGTCTCCGTCTGTCAATCCCATCCATGCGCGTCTCGCACTTTGATCATCGTCCCGAGGATCTTGACCCATGTGTCGGGCGAGGTCATCATCGCATTCGGGAACATACAGCCATCCCAGCAGATATGCTCATAGGCGCGTGTCGGAGCGCCGTCCTTATCGCGCATCCATAGGCCGGCGATTTTAACGATGTCCATCTTGCCGTTAGGATCGTCGGGCGGGCAATGACGCCCGGTCTTATCGTGTGAGTCGGAGCCCTTCACTGTGCCGTCGTTCTGAGCTACATGAAAGTCGAGCGTCCAGGGACGCAATGCATCTGCGACCTTCCGAAGTGCCTCGGTCAGGATGCTCGAATCCGTCCAATCATAATCAGCAGGAAGTAGCCTGTTCTCGGGCGAGTTATAGCCCAGGGTGTAGAGCATGGTGTGCGCCATGTCCGCCTGGAAACCAAGCGTCTCGGGGCGGTCTACCATTTCCAAAAGCTCGACCATGTGTTTCCAACCATGCATGCCGCCCCAGCAGATTTCGCCTTCAGCGGCAAGCCGTTCGCCATATCCCTCGGCGATGGTGCAGGCCTCGCGGAACGTCTCAGCGATGCGCTGCGTGTTCTGCTCAGGATTGTTAACCCAGTCCGCGGGACTCGCAGCCGAATCGATGCGGACCACGCCATACCTGCGAATGCCAAGATCCCGAAGCTTTCGCCCAATGGCGCAGGCTTTGCGAACCTGGGTGAGAAAGCGATCGCGCTCATCCTTCGATCCCATCGCCGATCCGCCGCCGACAGGAGGCCATACCGGCGCGACCAGCGATCCGGCCACAAGGTGATGCGCGGCCAGTTTCTCTGCGAGCTGCTTGAGATCATCGTCGCTCGAATCGATGTCGGTGTGGGGCAGCGACAGGAACAGGTCGACACCATCAAATCGCGTGCCATCTACTCCGACGGCAGAGGTCAGACCCAACATGGCGTCGAGATCGATCGCAGGCTCGGAATCGGTGCCCTTCCCGACAATGCCGGGCCACATCGCGTTGTGCAGGGCAGGGAACTTGTGCTTCGAATTGCTCATAGGCGATACCCTCTTCAGCGATCTCTGCGCAGAGATTCTGCGTCCGGATTTCCCGGGCCGAAATGCTTCAGGATCACAAGCGGGTCCGTGCTGCTCGGGTTCTCGATGCGCACACCTTCATGAGCCGCAGAGGCAGTAACGAACAACTCATCCTCAGTAAGCTCACCAAAGCGAATCATGGAAGGCGTCGATACCGAGAGGCCGCCGAGGGTGCCGTATCCCTGGGTGAGAATCAACCCATAAGCAGCCGCGTCCTTGATCGTTACGGTGCGTCCGGGCAGAACAGTGAGTTCTTTTGCGGAGTAGTATTTGCCTCCATAGGTAATCCACTTCTCCCGGTATCCGCACTCTTCCATCTCTTCGATCGGGCGAACGGGGATCGGGTGTCTCTTGTTGGTCTTGGCAAACTCCGGATTCACATTGGCGTCCCAATCGAGCATGCTGATCAGGTAATCGAGATCGTGATGGAACTCGGGCGGCACGTCCTTGGTCATCAAGCCCCAATCGACGAGGCGGCCGTCGACTTCTGACTGGAACATTGCGAACACATCGCTGTTAACCTGAGGCTCATAGGTCACCAGGGAGCCGGGGGCGTGCAGGATGCCCGGATTGATCTGCCATCCGCTGCCGGGTTCAAGACGATACGCGCGGGCGTGCAAAAGAATTCCGTTGTCTCCCCGGTCCCACTTCTCAAGGCAACGGCGGATATCGTCTTTTGTCGTTCCGGGTTCGAGACCCATGTAAGTATGGGGAAAGTTATTGCTGAGCTGGTTGTATTGCGGCGGAAAGTAATACGCCTCGGGCTTGCCCTTTTGACCGACACGCTTGGCAAATTCGTCGTTCTGGTGCATGTGATGCGGAATCGGGCCCAGGTTGTCAAAGAACTTGCAGAGCAGGTTCCAACCACCTTCGCGCTCCATGACATCGGCACCGAGCAGAATATCGCCGGCACACTCGACTGCATCTTTCAGCAGAAACCTGTCGCCTGCATCAGGATGAACATAGCTGAGGCCTTCGTCCGGTGTGGTTGCCGGGCCATTCGAAGCTTTGGTTGTCGAGGAGAACCAGCGCTCGTTGATGCCACCCCTCTGCGCGCCGAATGCATAGATGTCATCCGGATGAAGCTTCAACCTTCGTCCCGGAACCATGAAAGAACGGGGCACCCAGGATGGCTCTAACCGGAGCACTCCGGCACTCGCACTGACGGCTTGCTGGACAGCTGCGCGATTTAACATTGGTCTTCTCCTCAACGATCATATTGATGCTCTGCGGAATGATGTTTCAGCCTAAGGCCCAGTTCGTTAGTGCTCCATCCCGATTCCGAACGAGTAGAGCACGTTGTCATGGTCTGTGAAGAATGCATGACCATCGCCTACAGAAACACCCGACAACCGGGTATATGTGGGGATCTGATCCTTGCTGGAATACAACTCCGCGCCGGTTGCAGCATTCAGCACATAAAGCCTGGCGTGCGTGGAGGCGTTACCGCCTGAAAGGGCGATTACAACTCCATTAGCGATGCGTGGAGGTGCGGGATTTACCATGTCCTGCGAGACCCAGACGGGAGTCAGAGCAGGCTTGCCGTTCGCGTCCTCGACTCGGAACGCGACAACGGCGCCATGCGGGGTTGGCCCGTTCAACTTGATGGCGCCATCCTGCAGAGACACTCCAGCCGAGATGGATGCGAATACCCAGGTTGTGCCTTCCTTATCCTGCCAACTCGCGAATCCATCCCATCCGTGCTTCTCGCCCGGCTGGGAGATTGGAGGCGTTTGGAAGAGCGGAGTCTGGTGATCTGCGCCGCCAAGCGATGCGGCGTCCAGGAGAGCAATGCTTCCGCTTTCGCCTGGGGCTACTACGAATTGCTTTTCCTTGTAAGTGAACGTCACCGGAGAAACACTCTCATAGCTGGCCATGCTTCTCTCAGGCGTGTACCAATCCTCAACTTTCATATCCTTTGCCAGAGAGACCACGCTGCCGGCGTGGACTTCGGCATTGGCGTCGGAATGCCCTGCGCTTTCGGCTCCAGTGACAAAAATAGCTGCGCCGTCCGGAGTGATCACAGGACCAGTCGAGGAGAGCGGGCGCATCGGCTGCGTGGGATAACTTGCGACAGGATATTCGGCGGAGGTCAGGTCGACGGCCCACACTCCGTTGGGTACGCCACCACAGTCGCGGCCCGTTGCGGTGAAGATAGTGTTTTCGGCGAAGTTCAAGCCATACGCCGCTCCATTGGCCGCAGGCAGAAATTTCACGGGAGGCGCGAAATCAGCGCCGGTTGTCATCACCTGTTCGTGGAGCATGCCATCCGAGGTAAGGACGTAAATGCCCTTCAACCCGAAGTATCCTCCTCCTGGTGCGACACCAAGCCGCCGCTCAGAGGGCTCGGCCGCTTGCGGCACGGGAGGTCTTGGGGTTCCCGGAGCGCGCTTGCGACGGAAGTGGATGACGATTGGCGGTTCCATCAAGATGCCCAGGCTCGATACCCCGCATCCCGGTACGGGCCTGGTGGCCGGCGAGGCGAACTGCTTCTTCCAGATCAACGATCCCAGTTCGGAGTCGACGGCGTACAAAGTGTCGTCCGAGCCCCAATACACAATGTCCTTGAATCCTTGCGCGTTGATCAGACGCCCGGCAAGAAGCGGCTCGCTGAAAGACCGGCCAGCATTTGACGGCTGCCCGAGCTTGATCTTCCAAAGAAATTTGAAATTTGAGGCTACGCTCTCCGGCGTGAGAATCAACCCGTCTTTCTGCCAGCCGCTCTGCCCCGCGTCTGCGCCGGTCAGGCTCCAATCGCCCCTGTCATCATCCTGAGCTACTGCGATGGTTGCGCACAGAAAGGCCATGGCACCGATCAGTCCCACCGCGTTCCGCATAAGTCTTTTCTTCACGTCCAGGCCCCTCAATGTTTAACCGCTGAACTGTTGAAAGTCGTAAGCTTCAGAATGATGGCATAAAGGCTTACTTGAGACCGAAGCAATAAATCGTCCCGTCAAATGTTCCGAAGAAGATCTTGCCGCCGGCAACGGAAAGGCCGGCCTGGTGAAGAAATGAGGTGACCTGGTCGCCGCTCGAATAGAGTTCCTTGCCGGTGAGGGCATCAAGGGCATAGAGCTTGGCTGGAACCGAACGCTGAATGCGCTCTTTCGCATCGAACAGCCCGCCTACGTCATCGTTGGCCTGCCCCGTAAACTCCCCGGCTGCCAGCACGAATACCACGCCATTCGAAATCACCGGTGGTTCTGAGGTCACCATGTCACGCGACAACCAGACTGGCTCCAGTTCGAGCTTCCCGGCCTTCTCGACCAACTTAAGCGCGATAATTCCGCCATGCGGCGTGGGGCCATAGGACTTTGGAAAGTTCACCGCGGCAACTCCGCCGGTCGGCCCCAGCACCCAACGCGTACCGTCTTTTGCCTCCCAACTGGCGAGACTTCCCCAGGTACCCTCGGTCTGAAAATTTACGTTCTTGTTCGACAACAACTCGCTGCGAAAGAGCGGCGTCATATGGTCGGCACCGCCCAGGGATTTGCTGTCGAGCAGAAAGAATCGGCCTTCCTTGCCTGAACCCGCTACGAGATCTCGCCCCTTGAATGGAAAGACGACGGGCGTGTCGTTCATATCCAGGTCTCTTCGGGAAAGCCATTTGTAGTTGCTTGGGGTGTAGTAGTCCTTCAGGGTGAGGTGGTCATTCGAGAAGGTGTATGCCTGGAAAGTGGTTGCGAGCTTTCCTGTCGAAGCGTCGTATGGACCGTCTCCTGTCTCGAAGTAGACGGTTCCGTCAGATCCTACCGCTGGACCTGCTGTTCCCCAAATGCCGCCCTGGGACGGGGAGGAGAGGGTCACCTTTTTGTTGTCGAGATCGACAGCATAGAGGACGTTGGGATTGCCTCCGCAGCCCTGCCCTGTGACGGTATAAACAACATTGTTGACAAGGTTGAGCCCATACGCCTTGCCGTAAGGCAGAGGCAGGACCTGAATCGGCGGGTCGCTCTCGGCTCCAGTCGACAGATCAACGATATGCAGGTATCCGTCGCTCGAGAGTACATATAAGCGCCGGATTGCCGCATCGATGGGCGAAACGACCGGTGTGGCGGCCATTGCATTGGTGCAGATGAAGCCTTCGCCTTCGGTGGTTTCTTCTGGCTTTTCAGAGGCCCACTTCAGCTTGGTTTGCCAGACAACGGTCCCGCTCTCCGCGTCGATCGCGTAGACGTCGTTTGCAGCTCCCGCGAGGATAGCCAATGTGTGAGAGCCGTCCGCTGTTTTTATGCCGGTAACGATCAGCGGCTCTCGAAACGACTGCATTCCCATGGTCTTGTTGGCAACTTTCACCTTCCAGAGCAGCGTGATTTTTGCCGCGTTCCCAGGGGTGATGCTTGTCTCGGACCGCTGCCAGGCATCGCGCGCGGCGTCACCGCTGCTGGTCAGCCACTCTGAGGCGGATTGTCCGTGAACAGGACTCAGATACGTCAGCGCGCAAGCCAAAATGCCAAGGAACCGTGCGATTCTCGACTTGCGTATCTTGACCGGAACTTCCCTGAAACCCATGAATGAGTGCTCCCTCTGACGACAAATTGCCCCGACCTGAGATGGTTGCGTTCGTTCCGGCCCTCGGCTCAAGCTGCAAACGACAGAGGGGACCGACTGTTCCGGTTAATTCATTACCGACTGAAACGATCTTTTCTGCTATCCAACAGTTCTGATTGACGTCAACAAAAAGCATGGGGACGAATCGGCCACGCCGCTTTACTGGTAGCTGTCGGCGTGCCACGGATTGACCCTAAAGTCTTGCCCGTCAAGGGGAAAAATGAGACGTCTCATTTCGAGCAAAATACTAGCCGCCGAGCTTGAGATGTGTCAATGCATCTGTTTCAGCGGGACGCGTTGGCCGCGGAAAAAAGAGTGAAAGTCCCTTGATTGGATGGCATTTGCCGCCCGATCCGATGGACAGAGGTAAGAGTCAGAAAAACCGATTGCGCCTCATTACCCCAATCGATATATAGTTTCTGTCTTGATATTCGATAGTGTTTTTGAACGCTTCAAAAACTTTCCCGAAGGACGAGGTCAAATCATGGGGTTCACACCGAGAGGTCGACGCGTTGCTAGTTGGGCGATCGTACCGATGTCAATTGCTGCCTTGATTTTCTGTGCAACCATCCGCATCGGGAGATCCGTCCACGCCAATCAAACGGCTACACCTTCGGTGCGGACTATCCAGTTGGGCGCCGCGCGTCCTGGTGCGCTCTATGCGCTTAGCCTGGGAGTGAAAGATCCCGCACAGCTTCAAGGAAATGACGCCGTTCACGTCACCGTGAAAGATGCGCAAGGAGAGGTCGAATCAAAGTGGCTGCATGCAGCTGACCTCGACTTCTACCTGACGCTCAGGCCTCGATCCGCGGGCCCGGTGTCTGTCAACCTGTCCTCAGCTCCATCAGTCCACGTTCCCGAGATCTCCGCAAGCCTGAACAGAATCTTGCAGTCATCGGCCACACCGTCTGGCAAAATCCAGCATCTCGATCGCGGCGTCATCGCCGCAGCGCCGAATGGCACGTGGCAAGTCGCGCAGCCGTTTGAACTGGGCCAGACGATCTTTGGTAGCGACGACGAGAGACCCTACGCTCCATCGAAGAGCGAGGATGCCTATGATGCCATGGTCAAAGGCTTTCAGTGGTTCCGATTCACCTTCCGTGAGAAGCAGCCCAAGCTGGTCTACTTTGTATTGAACGTGACGGATCGCGACGTCCCACTTGACGTGGATATTTTCCAGTTGGGCAAAGACTCGGGCGGCCAGCCGGATGTGGCTCCATTCAACGACGGAGAGTTTGTTTACCAGGTTGAAGCGACACAGAATTATCCGGGATTGTATAAATTCCGCACGCGCATCCTTCAGCCGGGCCAGGAGTATTACGTGCGGGTGGCTGCAGATCACCCGGCTTACCAGTTGCACACCTACGAATACAGCGTGCCGCCGAACAAGGATCCGCACGAGGCAGTGCGCGCCGGCATGGATTTCCTGGTCAACATGGGCGATTCCTGGCTTTCAAACACGCCGCGGCGGGGCGCGATTGCCCTGCGGACCACCATGCAGCACTCTGAGACTCAGCTCTGCATCGCCTGCCATCCCACGCAATTCACCACGCGCGGCTATCTGAAAGCCGTGCAAAACGGTTACGCTCCCACTCAGCGCGCGGGACTCGAATTCTTGACCGATCGCATTTACAACAACACCCGGCCTCTGTATGGAGAACCCAATACGAACTGGGTGCGCATCATCTATACTGCGCGCACCGAGGCCAGCCGGCTGCCCCTGATCGCGCATTCTTTTGAGCAGAATGTGACGCACGATCCGCCGCGCAAGAAATTCGATCTGCCTTATGCCGAGTTCCTCAAGATCCATTACAAGGGTGTGACCGTGATGCCGGGAGATGAGGCAGACGGCTGCGAACCTGACGTGAGCCCCTTTGAGATCGCCACGCAGAGTTGGCACACCTTTGACCTGGCTTACAACGAGACTCGCAAGCAGGATTGGCTGACCGAGCGCGACCATGTGGAGCAATTGGCGCTGCCCTATGAGCCGAAGAACATGATCGATTTGAACTGGAAGATCATGCTTCTCTCTGAGATCAACCGCGAGAAATATGCCTCACAAATCGGGGCTCTTATCGACAAGCTATACGAGTACGAGACACCCGAGGGAGGATGGCCCTATCCGTTCGACAAGAAAGCAAAGACGGCGGACTTTGTCTCGTACAACGCGGTGTTGGCGCTGGCCGAAGCCGGTCGCCGGCCTGAAACGGATGAGCATCTCGACCGTGCTGTCAAAGCCATGCTGGCGGCACAGCGGCCCGAAGGCAGTTGGGAAGGCGATCCCGTTTATCAAGGCTTCAACACACCATTTCGCGCTACGCAGTTTGCTGTGATGGCACTGTCAACGTTGTACCCGGGAACCACCAAGGAGAAGGACTGGGACGCGGCGTATCCGGCGCCCGCCAAGACTCTGGCCACGAATGATCTGCCTCTGCTGCTGCAGCAACTCGATCAATATTGGGACCTGGCCCCCGAGCCGCAATTGCGCCAGATTCGGGCAATACTGGCCAACAGCGATCAACCGCTTGCGCGTGAAGCCGCGGCACGCGCGCTGGGACACATGGCTGACCCGGGCGCTCTGCCGGTTCTAGTCAAAGCTCTGGGCGATCCGACCAAGATGGTGCAGGCCTCCTCTGCATACGCGCTCCGGATGGTTTTGTCGCGGCGACAGGACGCGGCGCCGGAAGGGCGCAAGCTGTTGGCCGCTGCTCTGGGGTCACCCGATGCGCGCACTCGCTGGGGTGCTGCGCGGGTCTTCAATCAGCATTTCCGGGACCTGACCGATGATCCACAATTATTGGCCGCGCTTGAACGCGATCTCAACGACCCGGTTCCCTACGTGCGATTCGAAGCTGCTGGAGGGGTGTGGCGCTGGTACTACTGGCAGGTGGACAAGCCGGAGGTGCGTCGCGGTACCCTGGAGGCGCTCGCAACCCGATTGAACACGGAAACTGACCCAATGGTCCGCCGCGGGTTGCAGGAGAGCATCTACGACCTATTGGATGAGAACACCGGATATCTCTCCGCATGGGTGCGGGCAAGCTCGAAGGATGAGGATAAGGACCGCATCAACGCAGGATACGAAGCGGCAGCGCGCGACCAGGCGCAGGTGCTTGCCAAGGTGCTTTGCGAGGGAACTCCGCTTGGCCGTGATGGCATCCTGAACGCGCTGTGGGATTTCCATATCCGCCACTATGCATTGCCGACACTCAAGGCGGACACGGTTTCGATCGGTCTGCCCGCAGTCCTTACCAAATACATAACCGGCGTGCCCGACCTGCATCGTCCCGGCTATGAATATTCGCCGTATCGTGAGACTGTCGATTTCAAATATGACGTGCACAACGGCTTCTTCCAGACACGCATTGGCAACGACAGCGATCTGATTCACTTCTTCAAGAGTTCCGGCCCCGAGCTGGAGGATGCCTTGCTGGCTTGCCTCGAGGGCGCCGACGACTCAATGAAGATCGAAGTGCTGAAGGCGGGCAGCACGCTGAGTGAAGCGGGCGACGCGCGATTCACACTGGCAGCTCTCAACCTTTCGGAAGACTCGAACACCGACGTGCGCCAGACCGTCCGTTACGTCTACGAGGGCGGGCAGCGTGGAATCCTCAACCTCGATACACCGGCCGCACCCGATCCAAAACTTGTAGATAAAGTAGTCGAGATTCTCAAGCAGGGAAACCCGGACAGCCAGGCGGTTGTGCTGCCTTTGCTCGCCGCATTGCCGGAGAACTCCGCATGGGAACAGCAGGCAAGCGTACAGGACGAATTGCGGACGATGCTCGAGCAGAAGCCGCGGCCTAAGAACTATGCGCAAATTCTCGATGCCGCTTCTTCATTCACCAGCCTCATGCATGAACCAAAGCTTCAGGAGCAGGTGCTGGCGGGGCTGCATTCCTTTAACCCTGATGTGCAGCGTGCCGCTTTGCGGGTTTGCTTCGAACACTTTCTCAACGATCCCCAATCCGCGCCGGCTGTGAAGGCCGCGTTCGCTGACCTGAATACCTCCGCGCTGAGCATCCTGATGGAGGAGGCAGGCAATCCGCAGTTTCTGAAAAGGCGGCTGGGTGTTGCAGGCGGCGCGGTGTCGCAGGATCAGGATTATCTCAATCGACATGCGGCCACGTTAAAGCTCAAGGAGCCGCTGGAATATCCCATCGTGGTCGAAACGGTGATGGCCAGCCTGCTCAATTCAGACGCGAATGTGAGCGCCGCAGCGCTGGATACGCTGCGCAAGGTGAAGGGCGTTGAAAAGCGGCCAGATTTTCGAGCCGCGATGAACAAGTTGCAGAGTTCCAGCAACCCGCGCCTCAAACTTATTTCCACCAGTGTGCTGCAGGGTAAAGATCTGAGCGAAGCGTTGCTTGACGTGCAACCCGGCTCAGTTCTCGACTTCCGTTACTTTGTCACCAAGGTCGAGCCCATCCTTGCAAAGCCTGGCCCCGACGGAAAGGCTTGTGTCTTCTGCCATGCCAGTCATGTGATCTTCAAGTTGGAGCCACCCAATGCCGATGGCGTCTTCTCTGATCAGGACAGCAAGGAAAACTACAAATACGCGATGCGCGTTGTGAACATCACCGAACCGGACAAGAGCCTGCTCGTAATTAAACCGACTCGACCGACGGACAGCGCCGGCAACGTCGGCGATTACCTGGCCACGCACAATGGCGGTCAGCGTTGGCATGGAAACGAGTCGAGCGATCAGTATCGGACGATTTTGGAGTGGATCCGGGGTGGCAGGCTGGAGGCTGTCAATTTGCAGAAATAATATTCCGCATGGGTTCGAAGCTGTGAGGCGACCGAGCCCGGACCGTGAAATGGTCGTTCCGGCTCGGTCAGATTTGCGGTGCTGACCATCGGTTTGTGGAGACGAGTCGCCTCGCGCTCTCCCAAAGAGCGTGTGTCGGGAAGCGTGTCCGGATCCGCTAGAAACAACAGTATTCGTTGGCAGGAAGGCCAGTGATGTTCGTCTCAAGCGCGAAGAGGCATCCCCCGAATCGTTCCCATCGGCCGGGGTCGGGCATGGCGGAAGTTACGTAGAGGATGTTGCCGTCGGTCCCGCCAAAGGTACAGTTGGTCAGATTGCTCACCGGCATCTCAATCACTCGATCCACTTGCCCGTCGGGTGCGACCCTCACGACGCACGCGCCCCCGTACCGGCAGTTCCACACGTAACCGTCGGCGTCGATCGTGGAACCATCAGGCAAGCCTCTTTCAAAACCCTCAAAGAACGATTTTTCATTGCTGATGGAGCCGTCGCTCGGATCGTAGTTATAGGACCAAATCTGGTTCTTCATGGTGTCCCCAAAATAGAAGCGCGAATTATCCGGGCTCCAAATCAATGTATTGGAGCAGCCGAGCTCGCATCGCTGTTCTGAAGACACGCCGGACCCGTCAATACGATAAAGAATGCCGTCCCAGCCGCCGGCAACCCAGTGCTCGCCGTCCTCCTTCACATTGTTCCGCATTGAACCAACCCACAGAGCCCCGCGTGGATCAACAGCGGCGTCGTTGCAGCGGACGAATGGCCAGCCCGGCAAGGAAAAGAGGAGCTTGTGCCGCAGGTCGCGTTCGGGCTCCCACAGTGCGATGCCCGAACCAAGAGTCAATGCCAGGGTATCGCCCCGATTGGTGGCCAGAACGCACGTCACAGGCTCCGAGAAAAACCACGTCTCGACGGCAGCGCGCTCAAGATTGTAGCGATGAATGAGGAATCGGTTGATGTCGGTCCAGTAAATGCTTCGAGTGGCCGCATCCCAGAGTATCCCCTCGCCGCATTTGTCTCCGGAGGCGGCAATACAGACCGGCTTCCCAACTTTCAATTCGCTCTTCGCAGACATTCTTTTCCTCCCTCATATTAGGCTGGCCGGTGCCTAAACTTCTGTAGATCGCCGACGGTATGACCACAAGCAGCCTTTGCCCTTATCGATGGTACAAAAAGCGCGGGGCACTCCAATGGAAACACGGATCTTCATTCCTGTGCACATGCCAAATGAAAGCAAACGGCACGAGCACCTATTGGAAAGTACTACAGTTTTTGCCGATAGGTATCGCTGGAGTGTATTGATGCCAGGGCAAGTAATGCTCAACTGCGAAGGAAACATCGGGAACTCGGACCTCCTGGCCCCCTTAGATCACTTTGACAAGGGGTTATGTGTCGTCGATTCAATGGGCAAGGCAGTTCTTTGCGATGAAACATTCTTTGAAATGACCGGTTTAACGCCTGAGTAACTTATCGGGCAAAACTTTCACGGCGTCTTCAATCAGAGACGGCCGGACGGGGCACGACATTCAGTAGAAAGGCTACTCGGCGGCTCCTCGGTTTTGCGCCCAGCATCGCCGTTGTAGCCCTTCTATCGGCTACTGGCGACCTTTGGTTCATCAGCTTCTGGAAGAAAAAAGTGATCTTCTGTGTACCGCGGCAGTGATCGTGGTCAAGGAAACCTGAGACGCTTGACGGTATCAAGATCTCTCACATGCAGAAGCTTGAAACCGGCGGACTTGGCCTTTCTCGCGGGTCTTCAAGACGCTATAGTCCACGGCATCTGCGACCGTGGTACTGTCGGTCCACAGGTCATTTCCTCTCATGAAGACGATGCCTTGCCCTGGAGTTGGGCTCGCTCAAGCATTGCGCGTAACGTCAGCTCACGAAGGCGTGCTTAACATCCACTTCAACAATCATCCTCAAATCGCTGCATTCTGTTCACGAGAACTTAGTTGAGAGATTCTTATTCCAACACGTGGCGATGGTAGTGATGTGGCCGCACTTCGGACGGGGAGAGGGATACACCCAGCCTTCATGCTTCCCCGTACAACGCGTAGTCAAAATCGTCGCCGTGCGCTCCGACAGGGCACGAAACGTCGAGACTTCGACGTCTTGCCGTGAGGGTTCCAGATTTGCAGATTTCCAAAATCCAGGTTATCGATTCGCAGGCGGAAAACCTCCGACGGTCCCATCCCGGTAGAGCCCCAGAGGAGATGCGAGCGAGCGCACAGCTAAAATCCAAGGGAGGTGATAACATTCGGAGTCCATCGTGCAACAAAAGCCGGGCAAGCTGAAGGGTTCTTCTCAACCAGAAGATCGCCTCGGCGAGGACAGTACCTTGTGAAGAGTCTGTCAGTGCAAGTCCGGGCTTCGTTGTGGTTATTCGTTTCTGCCGTCCTCTTGTGGTTCCCGCTATCAGTGAAGCTCTTCTTCCCGCTTATATCCCAAATGGCCGAACCGGGACCAAATAAGATGTTGCGACCAGAATTTCCCCAGGTCCACGGCTGGGGAGGTGCAAAGGCCGCCGGATTGAACCACTGCACACCTTGTTGGTGGGTGGAGTCTCGTGCGAACCGCTCTCCGAAGCGAATTCCCTGCTAACAGGGAAAAATGCAGGGAATTTCCCCAAATTTGGCATGAGATTTTGACTCGTTGGTCCATAATCATGCTGAATGTGCATCGTTTATACCCATCTATCTCATCTTCCCGGACCTAACGGAGCCTCTTCGCGACAAACGCAGATCAACGTCCCCCGGTCCACCACCTAACTTCACGAGACGCAAAGGCGAAATTGAATTAGCAACCTCACCGCCGCCTGCATTCCTGGCTCACTCAATTCAGATGCCGAAAAGATGAGCTTGCGCTCGCGTCTATAAGGGGGGTAGAGTATCTACATCAATTGATGTAGAAGGTCTACACCCTATGGCGATGAAGGATGGTTATCAAAATCGGATTGAACTCTTGCAGGGAACGTTGGACATGCTGATCCTCAAGACGCTTCAGTGGGGCGAACAGCACGGCTACGGGATCAGCCAGGCGATTCGAGCGACTTCCGGCGATGTCTTGCAGGTAGAAACTGGCTCGCTATATCCAGCGCTGCATCGGTTGGAGCGTCAAGGCTGGGTCAAGGCGGAGTGGAAGAAGAGCGACAGCAATCAACGAGCGAAGTACTACAAGATCACGAAGCTGGGCAAAGAGCAACTGGCTTCCGACTATGAACGTTGGGGGAAGATGGTCGCGACAATCGAAGGAATCATGACTGCAGAGTGAGGTGGTGCATGAGACTATTTCGATTGTTGCGGTGCAAATCGGATCTAACGGAAGAGATTGAGAGCCATCTGAAGATGGCAGTAGCCGACCGAGTGGCGCGCGGGCAATCGCCTGCTGATGCGAGGGCGTCGGCAATGCGTGAATTTGGAAATGTTCCGATGATCGTTGACGTAACCCTGGATCAATGGAGGTGGGTGCGGATGGACCTGTTGATGCAGGACGTCCGGTATGGGATCCGGCAATTGCGGAAGTCGCCTGGCTTCACGTTGACAGCCGTCATCACGCTGGCGCTTGGCATCGGCGCCAATACCGCCATTTTTACGCTGGTAAACGGCATTCTGTTGCGCTCACTTCCGGTGAATGATCCTTCGCGTCTTTATCGCATCGGAGACAAGAACGATTGTTGTTACTACAACAACTACCAGAACGATAACGGCGACTTTGATCTCTTTTCCTACGATCTCTATCTCCGTCTCAAACAAGCGGCACCGGAATTTGAGCAATTGGCGGCGGTCGAAGCGGGAGGCAACGGCTTCAGCGTGCGCAAAGGTGCTGCGCCGGCCCGGCCGATGCGGAGCGAGTATGTTTCCGGCAACTACTTCGCCACTCTCGGCGTGGGAGCGTATGCGGGCCGCCTGCTCAACGAGCGTGATGACACGCCAGCAGCGGCGCCCGCCCTCGTCCTGAGCTACAAAACATGGCAGGCTGACTTCGCTGCAGACTCGGCAATCGTCGGCTCTACAGTCTATGTGCAAATGCACCCCTTCGTCGTGGCGGGCATCGCACCTCCGGGCTTCTTTGGCGATCGTGTCATTGCGATCCCGCCTGACTTCTGGATGCCTCTTGCAAGCGAGCCCGAGCTTGAAGGAGCCAATTCCGCGTTGAAGGGAGACGACGTACTGTGGCTCTATCCATTGGGCAGAGTGCGTCCTGGCGTAAACATGGGGACTCTGCAGGCCAAGCTTTCCGTCACTCTGCGACAATGGCTGGCCACGCGCCCGACGTTCACAGATCACGGCGGAGCAGCGCTGATTCCACGGCAGCATGTGATTCTGGCTCCCGCCGGAGGCGGCATTCAGAGATTGCAACAGCAAACGGGCGCCGGCCTGCGTCTGCTCATGATTCTCTCCACGGTCGTTCTTCTCATTGCCTGCGCCAACATTGCCAACCTGCTGCTTGCGCGCTGCACTGCGCGGCGCTCTGAGGTGGCGATGAGGATGGCCCTTGGTGCGTCGCGCCGGAGGGTCATTCGCCAGATTCTTACCGAGAGTGTGTTGCTGAGCTTGATCGGCGGCGCCGCCGGATTGACCGTCGCCTATGCCGGGTCGTATATGATGCTGGCTCTTGCCTTTCCCAACGCCCGCAACATGCCCGTCCTTGCCAGTCCCTCGGCATCGGTATTGGCCTTCGCATTCATGATTTCTCTTCTCACCGGGGTCATCTTCGGAACGGCGCCCGCATGGTTGTCGTCTCATGCACAACCCGCCGATGCTCTTCGCGGCGTGAACCGCTCCACTGGAGACCGCTCGTCTTTGCCGCAACGCGTGCTGATTGTCCTTCAAGTGGCTTTGTCGGTGGTCCTTTTGGCGGGAGCTTTTCTCATGACCAGGTCGCTTCGCAATCTGGAGCATCAGGACTTTGGCCTCGCCACTGCGAACCGCTACGTGGTGGCCTTTGATCCGAAGGGCGTTGGCTACACCCTCGATCGACTCCCCGCACTGTATAGCCAGATTGAAGACCGCTTTGCAGCTTTGCCCGGAATGGCCAATGTGAGCCTGGTCCGGTACATACCTCTCGGCGGCAACAACTGGGGATCGTGCGTAATCCCCCAGGGCCATCCGGCGCCGGGACCAAATGACGAGTGTTTCGCGAGTTGGGACCGTGCGAGCACCCACTTTCTCGGTTCGATCGGCGTGCCAATTGTGCGCGGACGCAATTTTTCCGCGCAGGACACTACCAGTTCGCAGCAGGTCGTGGTTGTCAATCAGGCTTTCGCCAAACACTTCTTTCCAAACGAGGATCCAATCGGCAAACATTTCGGCCTGGGCTCTATCCCGTACTCCAGCGCTTTCGAAATCGCCGGAGTGTTTGCGGACTTCAAGATGACCGATCCGCGCAGAGAGGTGGGTCCACTCTTCTTCCGTCCGTTGTCTCAGCAGTTCAACGGCTATAAGGAACCGGATGCGGACGCGGCGGAAAAGAGCTCCATGTTCGTCAACTTCATCATTCTCGACTTCACCCAGGCGCCGTCGGATGTGGAAGCTCTGACCCGCAGAACGCTTGCCGCTATCGATCCCAATCTCACGGTTATGCACTTCAGCCCGTACGACGCGGAGATTGCCGGAAATTTTAATCAGGACCGGCTCCTGGCACGGCTTACCAGCTTGTTCGGCATACTGGCGCTGATCCTGGCCTCAGTGGGATTGTATGGTGTGATGTCGTACTCTGTGGTCCGGCGCACCAGCGAAATCGGTATCCGCATGGCCCTCGGCGCCGCGCGTTCCGCCGTGGTGGCCATGGTGCTGCGCGGTGCGCTTTGGCAGACTCTCATCGGCGTTGTGATTGGTATTCCTGCTGCGCTCTTCGCCGGCCATTTCATGTCCAGTCTTCTTTACGAAGTTCGAGGCTATGATCCGCTGGCGCTCCTCGGTGCGATTCTGCTGTTGGCGATTTGTGCCACAGTGGCTGGATTCGTCCCCGCCCGCCGAGCCGCTTCGATCGATCCGATGCAAGCTCTCAGGACGGACTAATTGCAATTGCGATACTGCACATCAGTACAACAACGATCTTCGCTCGGCTGTGGGAATTGATGTGTACTCGCCGATGCGCTCAGCGAAAGTGCTCCGGGCGCGAATGCGCCTCAAATTCCGGCAACATGATAGGTCTGAGAATCCATCCGCGACGTTTCGAACGACTCGTCCCGGTTCCAGCCGTTATTTGGGGGTCTCCGAAAGGGCACTGCCGGACTTGCGAACAGAGAATCCAGCCCGTTCAGCTCGGATTTTGAGCCGGAGGGAACTTTCTCTCGTCCCTTTCCAATTTGAATTCTTGCGAATTTGCCCGAAAGGGTACGACAAGTTCGCATCAATATCGTAAGTTACTGATCAAAGATGGCTTGCTGGCGAATGTTGTGCGACTTTAACCGCCCAGCAGATAAGGACACGTCGGATACGCGATCCGCCCGCCCCGGCCACCATCCCGTGAACTTCGGCAGTTCCCAACACGTCTTAAAAGCACTGGCGTCATTCAGGTATCAACGAATCGGATCTCGGTCTCGAACCGCATCGAGCCGTGCAGCGAGCCCATCTGGGAATGAGCGTAGAAACGGAGAAACACAAGAGTGCCTTGCGCTCTCTTCCTAACCTCAGCTAGTCTGCCGACAGGAATATTTCAAATAGAGTTTTGACTGAACTGGACCTTGTCTCTTGCCGATATATCTTGATGATCTGTTTGGATTGGCAGAGCTCTTCGACTTCGACTGCCTCTCTGCCAGGAACGAGAGCGCTTCAGGCTACTGCATCGGGAATCGGGTGGGGAGCTCACCTAATGCGACTGTCGCAGTGACCCCCGTATTCGAAACCAAAGAGGAACTCGACAGCTTTTGTTCTGAGCATATGGGAGAGTTCCGCAACTTTGTTGCAAGAGGACGTGTGCCGAGTCGATTCTGGGAGAAGCGAAGTTTGAATCGATGTATGAGGCTCGGATTTATGCTGGTTCTTGTCTTGATAGCGAATTTACTTCTGGCGCAGAACCACGGAACAAAAAATGAATCCGAACCCACCCCTTTTGCTACCTCTTGCGGTGCAAATATGGAGTGTCCGTCAAAAGAATACGGATCATCGAAGCTGCGTTCCAAACGCCGGGCAATCTCCTCGACTTCAGTCCGGTTACGTACCTTTGGAAAAAGCGCGGCGAATTCGCGGCCGCCGAGCCGCGCCAGCATGTCGACGCCGCGGAGCTGGGTGTTTCATGCGGATTGCCACCCTCCCGCAGGTAGAGGTCTCAAACCTGATGACCGTTGACGTTCTTCGCGATAGCCCTCCAGTCCCACGAGGGCACGACCAGGAGATCCGCACGATTCCGGCCCGACCTTGGTGGCGGACTATAGCTCAGATTCGACTACCGACACCAGGCTCTTTGAATTGGCCCAAAAGCTCTCGATCTGTTCCAGCGGCTTATTCTTGGTCTCGGGCACGTAGAGCCACGTGACGATACCTTGTGCCAGCGCCATCAGCGCAAGAAAACCGAAGGTAAACGCCTTGCCAATGACGTGAAAGGCAAACGGGAAGAGCAGGACTACGACAGCGTTGGCGACCCACTGAACGAGCACGGGGACAGTCATTGCCATCCCGCGCACGTCATTGGGAAAAATCTCCGGCATCAGCGTCCAGAACACGGGCCCAATACACGCGGAAAAGAAAGCAAGATAGCTTAACACGAGCACCAGAACAATGGGTCCGTGAAAGTGGCCGGCAAGAACGGTCACCATCAGCGACACAAGAAACAGCATCATGCCAGAGGAGCCGACAATGTAAAGCGGTTTCCTGCCGAACCTGTCGATAATCCACAAGGAGACAAGGGTAAAAACGAATTCAGTCATCCCTACAACAAATGTTGAGGCAAGAGCGCCATCCACTTTCCATCCTGCCGACTGAAAGATAGCCGGAGCATAGTCGACGATCGTATTGATTCCCGATACTTGAATGAGGATGGCCAGGGCCGTGCCGACCGCAAGAGCGCGGCGCACCCCTGGGCGCATCAGTTTGCGCCAGCTTCGCGTTTCCGCGTGTGCGGTTGCAGCGATTTCGGTTATCTGCTCACGAGCGCCCTTGGCGCCGCCAATGCGCTCCAGCACAACAAACGCCTCATCGACTCTTCCCGTGATGGCCAGGAATCGTGGCGATTCGGGGGCAAGAGAGGCAAAAAGCAGAAACACTGCAGACGGCACGACGCCTGTCAGAAACATCCATCTCCAGTTATTTGGCCCGGTATTGCGGAGAAGATAATTGAGTGAATAGGAAACTACGATTCCGATCACAATCGATAATTGGTAGAGAGTTCCGAGGCGGCCCCTGATTGAAGGTGGAGAAACCTCTGACACATACATCGGGGAAAGAAGAGAAACTCCTCCCACCGCCACGCCGCCCAGAAGTCGAGCGATGACGAATACCGTAAACGTTGGGGCCATGGCCGTGGCAATGGAGGTCATCGCAAACAGCAATGCGACAATGACAAGCAGCTTCTTGCGCCCGTAGCGATCTGTAAGTCTGCCGGCAAGGAAACAGCCCAGCACACAACCGAAAAGCAATGAACTGAACGCCCAACCGAGGCTTAGATCGCCCAGGGAGAATTCTCGGGTAATATAGGGTCCCGCGCCGGTGATAATGGCGATGTCAAATCCAAATAGCAAACCTCCAAGGGCGGCAGTAGAGGCTAAAAACGCGACATAGCGCGTGTTAATTGACGCGGTCATCTAGTTACACTCCCGCGTGCGATTCTCATTGCGAACGTGTTCCATTAGCGCGTCCTCAAGCTGTTTAGAATTCATCGTACGAGACCTGGTGGTCAGGAACCCCAAGGTTCGCGAGCATCCTCGTGCATGCCTTGATCATCAGCGGAGGGCCGCAGAGATAATATTCCAGGGATTCGGGATGGGCATGCTCGATCAGGTATTTCTCCAGCACGACGTCATGAATAAGGCCGACCTGGCCCGGCCACTCGTCTTCCGGCTGTGGTAAGGACAATGCGACGTGAAATGCAAAGTTTTGATGCTCTTGAGCGAGCCGCTTGAAATACTCTTCATAGAAAACTTCCTGTCGGGAGCGCGCCCCATACCAGTAGCTGATCTTGCGGGCGGTCCGCGCATTCTCGAGAAGGTGTGAGATGTGGGCGCGCAGCGGAGCCATACCCGCACCTCCGCCGATGTAGACCATCTCGCGCAGCGTCGGCTTGATATGGAAATCCCCAAAGGGGCCGATGGCGGAGACAATGTCGTCGGGTTTGAGACTGAAGACGTAGCTGGATCCAACACCGGGAGCGCAGTCCTGGCCAGGCGGAGGCGTCGCGATCCGCACATTGAAACGCAATGTGTGCTCGGTCTTCTGATTGCTCGCGATCGAGTAGTTATTACGGCGCCCGCCTTCAGGATTGCTGGCGAAAAGATCGAACACATGCCGGTTTTCCCAAACTGTTGCGAAGGGCTCAGGAATATCAAAGTCCCTGAAGCGGATCGCATCATAGCGGGGAATATCGAGCTGCAGGTAATCGCCTGGTGTAAAGTTGATGGATTCCGGATCATCCAGGGGTTCCAGGACAAGTTCTTTGATGAACGTGGCAACACTTCGATTACTGATCACGCGGAATCGAAGGGTCTTGTGCGATCGCGCGCCTACGCCGCGGGAGTTCACAACGTTGATGTAGATCTGCTCTCCCCGCTCCTCGATCGGATAGGTAGCGACTCCGCGACAGATCGGCACACGGGCAGGCGAACCGTCGATTAGATTGAAACGCCCATTGTGCTTTGGGCACTCGATCATATTTCCGACAATCAAACCATCGGAGAGGTGGGTGTTGCCGTGAGTGCAAACTCCGTCAATGGCGTGGAGCCGGCCCTGCTCATCTCGGCAAAGTGCGTAGCTCTTCCGGCCATGGTCAAAGCCGATCAGATCTGTGGTCGCCAGGTCGGCTCGATCGCAAGCCCTCACCCAGCCCGCTGCGTCGGGCTCGGCGTTGGAGGCGGGAGAAGGTGCATTTGCCTGGGCAAGTTGGGTGGGCAATCGGCGTCTGACGTGGTATGCAGGGTCTTTGGCCTGTCTGAGAATGGTTGGGGCGATCTCACGCCAGGCGGCAAAGAGACTTGGATAGGGCGTCGGACAGTCGTTCTTCACGGCATCATGCAGCATCCGCAGCGCGTGATATGGGACCAGCGGGAACATGTGGTGCTCAATGTGGTAGTTCATGTTCCAGTAGAGGTAGCGGTGAATCGGATTCATATACACCGTACGGCAGTTAAGACGGTGGTCCAGAACGTTCTCAGCGAGGCCGGCATGCTGGGTGAGCCCATAAACGACCAGCAGCCAGGTGCCGAACAGGTTCGTGAAACCCACAAACATCAGCGGCAGCACACTGCGGCTGAAGATGGCGAGACCAATGACCGAGGCGTAGGTAGCAACATAGACGCGCGCCCTGTGGTAGACCGCGGGATACTCTACTTCTGGAATGAAGGTCTTTTCGGCAGCCGTCATTCGTCCGGCCGAGTGCAGAAGAATGTGCTTGAAATATTTCGGGTATACACCGAGATTGAAGAACGATAGGATGACGGCTTTCAAGTCCGGTGGGCGCGGCACGGCGATTTCAGGGTCCCGTCCAACGATGATCGTGTCGCTGTGATGCCGATTGTGGCTCCAGCGCCAGACCGTGGACTCGCGCATCACCATGAACGACGCGATCTCATAGAGCGCGTTGTTCATCCAGTCTGTCTTGAACGCCGTGCCGTGCCCGGTTTCATGCCAGCGCGAGTCGGAGGTCGACGCGTAGAGCACGCTGTATATGATGTAGGGCAGGATTACCCAGCCGGTGCCCCAAAGAACATAGGTGGCGAAACCACTCCCTAGTATGAGCGCAAACCAGAGCATGGTGTCGCGGATTGCCGGTCCATCTCGGCGCTCGAGAAGTTTTCGCATCGCTTCTCGCGGCATAGCGCACTGGTACCAATCAGCCTCGGCGAGACCTTTCTCCACGGCGAGAGTGGAGTTCATCCCGGTGAGACTGTAGTCGAGCATGACCGGCGCGCTGGCACTGATCGTCATATTGCGCCCTGTTAAGGATCCAGACCGGGACTCATTCCCTTCCATTGAATTCGTGCACGGCTTCGAGCATGGCAACGATATTCTCGACGGGAGTTCCCGCTTGTACATTATGGATGGTATTAAAAACGAACCCACCGCCCTCCGCAAAGACTTCGCATCGGCGCAAAACCTGTTCCCTCACTTCAGCCGTCGTTCCGAAGGGGAGAACTCGTTGCGTATCGACTCCTCCACCCCAGAACACAAGCTGGTCACCAAAATTCGCTTTCAGTTGCTTGGGGTCCATTCCAGTCGCGGAGCACTGTACAGGATTGAGAATGTCGATTCCGGCTTCGATGAAGGACGGAAGAAACTTTGAGACCGCCCCGCAGGAATGCTTGAAGGTCTTCCACTGCGTGTGCGAATGAATCCAGTCATTGATTTGCTTGTAGTAAGGGAAGTACAAGTTGCGGAAAGTGTTCACAGAGCAGAATGCCGAAGTTTGTGTGCCGAAGTCAGTGCCGCAAATGAACACCGCCTGAATGCTGTCGCCGATCGCCGCGTAAATGCGCTCAAGATTCTTAATGGCGATCTCGCATTGATGTTCGAAGATTTTGTGAATATAGCCCTGCCGGCTGTTGGTGGAAACATACCATTCCGCTATATCGCGGATGCCCCTGGGGTGTTTCAGGAATGGACCGGGGACCAGGGCGATATCGCCCAGTGCCGTTCCGCCAAAACTGGCAATCACGCCGCGCCCTGTCGCCGAAGCTGCTTTCACTGAGCGAACAATATGACCGAGATCTTCCTCCGAGATAACGACGAATTCTTCCATGTTGTCTTCCGGATTCAGCTTCTCTTCGTCAAATGGCTCCTGGCGGACGATGCAATCGAAGAAGTATCCGTCCTTCGGCATGCGCCCGCTCGGCGGAACGGTCAAATCGCCTTCAGGGTAGATCAGAGTATTGCCGTCGGCATCGACCGTTGTATTGAAATCCTCCGCAACCAGGACTTCCAGTCCATTCAATTGCCAGCTCTTCCATTCATCTGTCGGGAATCCAAACATGGTGTTGCGCGGGAATGTGCCAACCACATCAAGCTCCATCGCATCCAGCAGATCCTCATCGAGCAGCCCCAGCATCTGGAAGGGCTCGTGAACCCGGACTGGTCGGCGTTCGAGACCAAAATAGTCGCGGAGCGCAGCCACGCAACTGACATGGATGCCGGTGACGGAAGTTCCACCGAAGTCGATCGGAATCGAATCCGGTTCCTTGTGACTGAGCGCGGCAACGAGCCGTTCTCGGCTCGCCGTCATATTCTCCAAGCTGGCCATTACAGTCAATCCCCGCTTTCAATCGTTCCTGTGCACTTTGCGCATGTACCATTCCGCATGGATCCGTCGCTCATCATTGCCAACTTCAAACCGCGCTCGCGACCTCGGGAAAGGTCATGCAACTGGAAAACTCATCCTGGAAATCAGGATCAGCGGCTAAACTCACATGTTCGATACTGGGTACGTACGGTTCAACATCCGATAGAAGCAAAATCTTGGCGCCTCGCAGGGCCGTGTTCCCGGCCGCGCGTATGCGCTGCTTGGGCGCTTCAATGAGTCCGATCCCGATGGCGCTTTCAATCTGCACATAATTGCCGAATGCCCCGGCAAGGTAAATGCTTTCCAGATGGTCGACGCTCGCACCCAGGCGCCGAAGCAGAAGTCTGAATCCAGATGCGATGGCCCCCTTCGCCAACTGCAGTTCACGAATATCCGATTGGTGGAGGACGACCGGATCTTTCAATGGAAAGAGTTTTGTCTGCCCGGCAATGCGCCCGGAAGGTAGAATCCGCCCGCTTTGCAATCCGACTGCGACCGCATCCACAAGGCCGCTTCCGCAGATGCCCCTTGCGTCTACGTCTCCAATCACATCGGCGCAAATCTTCTCGTGGGAGAGCCAGACACGCGAGATCGCCCCCGTGGCCGCGCGCATTCCCATACAGATCGAGCCAGCTTCAAAAGCTGGTCCCGCCGCCGTAGACGCGCAGATAACTCCATCACGGTTGCCGATGGCGATCTCTCCGTTGGTGCCAAGATCGATCAGCGCCACCAAATCCTCTGAGGTCGGAATGCCGACCGCAACAATTCCGGCGAGAATGTCCGAACCTACAAATCCGCCGAGGCACCGCTCAAACCGCACGCGGCAATGCCGGGACAACCTCCAGCCTAGTTCACCAGAATCGAAGCTCTGTCTTCCAGAACGAGGAGATTTAAACGGCACATGCGAAAGTGGCGCAACATCCAACCCGCAAAAAAGATGATGCATCACCGTATTGCCCACGAGGATAACGTCGACGACCTCCTCTTCGCGGCCGCATGCCAGTTTTGCGATGATCTGCTGCATTGCCGAGCGCACTACCGTTGTCAGATCGGCTCCCGATAGCGCCGCCTGGATTCTGCTCATCACGTCAGAACCGTGCGCCGCCTGCGGATTGAGGCTGGTCTCCACCGCCAGCACGTTGCCCGTAACCATATCGATCAACTGCGCGGCGATTGTGGTTGTGCCCAGGTCTACGGCAATTCCCAGGCCGGATCTTCCCGTAGGGGAAAGGCCCGAATCATCGGTCAGAACGTCCATTTTCCATTGGCCGCACTCGAGTATCAGGGGACTCGCGGCACGCGCCTGGCAGGCCAGCCGCCATCCGTCACCAAGTTCACCCGCAGAGAATACGGCAGCATCCTGGACTGTCACGGGGAGTTCTCCAGTCACAATCCGCGCACGGCAACCACCGCAGATACCTGTTCCGCCGCACGGAAACTCAACGCCGTGCACGGACAAGGCAGACATCAGCGAGCCGTTCCGAGGCACTTCGATCGTTGTCGACAGCGGCTCGAGTCGAATGCTTACCGTCTCAGCACTCATATCGCTCCGCGGCGGGCTCGCACATGGCGCCCTGCACAGTTCCCCCAGGACGAACGACCAGAAAATCCACGGAGTCCCACTCTCCGTTGACAAGTCGTTCGAGCAGATTAAGTGAACCCTTGACTTCATCAAAGGCCCAACCCTCGTTCTCCGCTTCTGCCCGGGCCTGATTGCGATAGACTTCCTCCGGTCCAACTCCGGTGGAGATATAGGTCAACCCGGAGTAATGGCGGCGAAAAAGATTGAACTGTTCAAAGAGATAGATCCCGTTCTCTTCCCCGTATTGTGCGATAAGTTCTTCGCGGCTGCGCCGTTCTCCAATCTTGTTTCTAATTGAGGAATTGGCCGGTTGAAGAGGTTCACCCGGCCCTTGATTTTCGAGCCAGCCTGGGGATCGGAAGTAGACGCCAGGATGAGTGTCGAAATAAGCCTGGTAGCGAGAGCGGCTACCCATCAGTAACCCGATGCAATCGTGCGCGCGAGGAAGTACAATCTGCGTTTTTCCCGCACGCAAACCCTCGGTACCCCTTCCGCAAAGCGCATATCCAAGAAGAATCGCATCGTATCCTTCCTTGTCCGCGGCATCGATCCGCTCCTGTAGAAAGGGGCGCATCAATGCGCCCAGGTCGTGCAGCCCCATCGTCAAGATCTCCGGCGCAATCGAGTGAGGCGACCGGGCGAGAAGATAGCTGATCTCTCGGGTGAGAACCTGGCAGCTAATGAGTTTAAAGCGCATAACTTCACCCGGCGAACATCGTTATCCGGCCAGGATAGTTCGAATCAACAACTCCGCCGGAATGTAGCTGCAATTCTACGCTCGATCATCCCTCGAGTACTCCCGCAGGTTGGTGGCCGATTCTCGGAGCTTTTCAGTCGCAATTTACAGGGCAATCAGCGGGAATCATAAATTCTTCACCCAAAGACGGGACACTCGTGGCTCTTCTGGACTATCGTTGAGAAGCTTTCAACTCAAATCACAATTGCGGCGGATGCTTGCCCCAGCGTATTTTCTCAGCCGAGAAGAGCGACCTTTGAGGGTTTGGCGCCGCCTCTGGAATGAACGTCCACTATGACGGGTCGCGAACGAATTCTTGGGATCCTTGCCGGGCAGGCGACTGACCGCATTCCATGCATGCCCATCACAATGACGTTTGCCGCGGATGTCCTTGGGGTCAAGTACGGGCAGTATGTCCGGGACTACAGGATTCTGGCGGAAGCGCAGGCCAAAACGGCCGAGATGTTTGGTTTCGATTATGTCTCGGCGATCTCCGACCCAACCCGCGAGGCAACCGACCTGGGTGCGAAGGTTCAATGGTTTGAAGACCGGCCGCCTGCAATGATCGAAGAAGAGGCACTGTTTCAGGACAAGTCGGCTCTGGCACGAGTCAAAATCCCCGGCGCGATCTCTGGGGGGCGTATGGAAGACCGCGTCAGGGGAATCGAACTGCTGCGGAAGTATGCGGGAGAAGAACTGTTCGTCGAGGGATGGGTCGAAGGCCCCTGTGCCGAAGCTGCCGACCTGCGTGGCATCAGCCGATTGATGATCGACTTTTCCGATGACCCTGCGTTTGTTCACGAACTGTTCGAGCTGACCGTAGAAATTGCGGTTCTCTTTGCTTCCGCGCAGATCGAAGCCGGGGCAGACATCATCGGGATCGGAGATGCGGCTGCGTCCCTGGTAGGCCCGCGTGTCTACAACGAATTTGTGTGGCCGTGGCAGAAAAGACTGGTTGACTCCATTCATACAATCGGTGGAAGAGTGCGTCTCCATATCTGCGGGAACACGCGTCGTCTCCTTCAGGGCATGGGCAAGTTGGGCTGTGAAATGGTGGACATCGATTATCCCGTGGCCATGGAACTGGCGCGGTCCCAGACTGGCCCGCAACAGACCCTTGCAGGGAATCTGGACCCAGTGCGGGATGTGCGCATTGGATCTCCAGAAGCGATCATGAAATCGCTTGAAGTGCTACAGCAACAAGCGGGCGCCCGATGGATTGTCGCTGCAGGATGCGAGATCGTGCGCGATACACCTTACGAAAACGTGCACGCAATGGTGAATTTTGCTCGCTCCCATGTAGCCGGATGAACGCCTGAATCGGCGATTAGGCAAATTGTTTGAGGCTATTCATGACAAATATCAAACCGGAGGAGGCAGCTATTCATGACACAGAAGGGAAGTGATGCAGGTACGTCAATCAAGTCCATTGATTCCTATAAGGGCCTAGATGGTCTTCCTTCGCTGGTTGGCCTCCATTCCATGCGCGAGGTCGTTTCCACCGGATTGACTGTCAACGAATCGGTCGGACGCCTGAAGCGAATACATTGGGCTTTGATTCGCCTCCACCAGATTTTTGTATCGCGCATTACAAGCGTTCCAATCTACGAATTGAAGATGGCCTTCAGTCTGCACGCCCACTACTGCGTGGAACATGCCGGCGAGTTTGCCACGCGTGTCAAGGAAATGAGACAACCTCCCCATGGGCTGGAGGTCTGTCCTCACGACTCCCTTGACATGTTCTTTGACGAAATACTGTCCGCGCCGAGCACCGAAATGCTGATAGCGGGCCTGTATGAGTGCGCGGTGCCGGCCCTGGTCCGCGCGCTTGAACATCTGATGACCGACACCAACAAGCTGTTCGATCACCCGACGTGGCGTATCTGCCGCCTGACACTGATCGAGATACAAGACATACAGCAATATGGAACCGAAGCAACGCGGTGCCTGGTGAAGGGTGAGCAGCGAGCTGAATTCCGCGAGTGGCTTGGCCTGCTTGACCGCATGCTCGCTGCGGCGGGCGACCTGGATGGAAAGCAGGGACCGACCGGGGAGGCTCTTGCGCGGAAGACTTCAGCGGTTCCTTATACATATGATCCTGTTCCGCAGCGCGATGCGCGTTTCAAAGACCCCTACAACATGGGTGTAAACGCAGAGGCGATGCTTTTCGATCCGGACATCGAGCCGCTTCCCAAGACGATCATGCTCTACTTCAAACGCATGCGCGAAATCGACGTGCCTGAGATGATGGCGAGCATCATTGCGGAAGCCCGCGACAAGCCCTGGGAGTATGACCGCGACATGACACGCCAACTCTGGGACGAGGCTCGTCACGCCATGATGGGTGAAATTGGATTCGTTTCGATGGGAATCGATTGGACTAACATCCCACTCAACTTTACCTGGTCGCTCGGTCTCAACACCATGCTGACGCGGAAAGAGCGCCATGCTGTCTTATTCACGATCGAGCAGGGACTCATGCCGAAGAAGATTGGCAAGGAATATGAATGGGAAGTGGCGATGGCGACGGCAAACCCGTTGACTGCATTGATTCAGGACTATGACTGGGCGGACGAAGTTCTACATGCCAGAATTGGACGGGAGTGGATCGTGCCGGAGATTGGCACTCAAGTAGAAGCGATGGAATACGGCGACCGAGCATGGTCAAAGATATTGGTCGACTGGAAGAAATGGAAAGATGATGGTCTTACACAGCATCACAACTGGTGGCCGGACGTGTATCGAGCCGCATGCAGGCATTGGGGCATGGAACCCGATCCCAGTTTGCTTGCCTATTCGACGACATACGAAGACAAGCGTGCAGATCTCAAGCAAGTAGCAGGGTAGAACTGGAGTGTGGTTTGCACCCTTGGCTGATACAAGTGACTACAACACTGTTTGCCGTTCGACTGGCCAGACCACTGTAGCGCACTCTGAGCGCGGCTGGTGAAACAGCCTCGTTTGCCAGATCTCGCGAGAGAGCCCGGGCCGGACTCGCGCGTCATTCGGCCGCCATGATTTCGTCGCCCAAGGTGGCTCGCACGTACGCGCCGGGAGGGACAAACAGGAAATCTTCCTTGTTCCAGTCTCCGTTCACCATCTGCTCGAGCAGCCTCGTGGTGCCCGTCACTTCCTCAAACCCCCAATGCTCTCGCTCCGCTTCAGCGCAAGCCTCGGCTCGATAGCCATCTTCGGCGCCGACACCCGTCCAGATGTACGTCAGGCCCGAATAGGTGCGGCGATAGGCAGTGAATTGCTGGTAAAGGAAGTTGCCGTTGTCCTCGCCGTATTGAGCGATCAGCTCCTCGCGAGAGCGGCGCTCGCCAATTGCATGGTTCGCGGACAACAAGGCAGGCTCGAGGCGTTGACCGCGTTGCTGGTATTTGATCCAGCCTGGCGATCGATAGTAGACGCCGGGGTGGTTTTCGAAATAGGCCATGTGCCGCCCGCGGCTGCCCATGAGGACGCCGATGCAGTCATGAGCCCGTGGAAGAACGAGGGGCGTGGCTCCCGCGCGTAGACCATCCGTGCCGCGGCCGTACAACGCGTAGCCCAACAGGATGGCGTCGTAACCGCTCTGGTCGCTCGCGTCGACCCGCTCCTGCAGATGCGAGCGCATCGAGGCGCCCAGGTCATGCAATCCCATCGACAGAGGTTCCACATCGACACAGTTCGTTGACCGGGAGGCCGCGTGGTGAATCTCGAGAGTGAAGACTTCGCAAATGATCGCCTTGAGACGCATACGCTTTGACAACTTAGCTACGCCACCTCGATGAAAGCTGGTTCTAGGGTTCGATGGACAAGCGACCGGCTCCCTGCTTCGCAACAGCGCAGAGGCTCTTCACCAGGGTCACGGCGCCGCTTGCGTTATTGCTGTAGCCATCCGCGCCGATCTCTCGTGCATACTGGTCGGTGACAGGCGCGCCTCCGATCAATACCTTAACTCCATTGCGCAACCCGGCCGTTTCGAGCGCCTGGATCGTGGTTCTCATCGCGGGCATGGTCACCGTCAGTAGCGCCGACATGCACAGTACATCAGGCTCACGTTCCTGCACTGCAGCGACAAACTTTTCCGGCGGAACATCCGCGCCGAGATCGATCACCTCAAAGCCGCTGCCTTCCAGCATCGAAGCCACGATGTTCTTGCCGATATCGTGCAGGTCGCCCTTGACTGTCCCGATAAGGATGCGGGTGCCGAGCTTGAGTCCGGAAGCAATAATCAGCGGACGCAGCACCTCCATCGTGCTCTTCATCGCGCGGCCGGAGAGCAGAAGCTCCGGAACGAAATATTCTTCCGCTTCAAACAAGCGACCGACTTCGTTCATTGCGGGCACCATCGAATCGCTGATCAATTCCATGGGCCCGCTACCGGCGTCGATGGCTGCCTGTGTTGCTGCGCGGGCCTTCGGTGCGTCGCCGGTGAGAATTGCTTCGTAGATTTCGGTCGAGACTGCCATATTTCCATACCTCAACAGGTCGCACGTTCAGATTCGCTTTGTGCGCGTGCTGCCACCAACGCGCGGATGAACTCCGGTGTGGAACCGCAGCATGAGCCCAGAAACGCCGCACCCGCATCGCGAAATGCCGCAAAATGCGAAGCAAAAAACAGCGGGGTCGTCGCGTACCGGGCAACTGCTTCCTCCATAATGGGCAACCCTGCATTCGGCTTCATCCATATCGGCAGATCGCATGCCGCCCGCAGCCGCGCGCAAATCGCGACTGCCTGCTCCACTCCGACCCCGCAGTTCGCGCCGACCGCATCTGCACCCGCTTCTGCCATCGAGATAGCCACCTTTTCAGGAGTTGCGCCCGTAAATGTGCGCTCCTTGTTCTTCCCGGTGTCGAACGCGAACGACACAATGACCGGGAGCCCCGTGGCACGCGCCGCACCTACCGCCAGGCGGGCTTCTTCGATATCGCTCATGGTTTCAATCAGCAGCGCATCCGCTCCTGCCGCGGCAAGTGATTGGCTCTGCAAGGCAAAAGCAACGGCGATCTCCTCCTCGTTCACCTCTCCTGAAGCAATGAGCTTGCCGACTGGACCTATCGACGCAAACACCAGTGAGTTCGTCGTTGCCGACTTCGAAATTTCAACCCCGGCCCGGTTAATCTCGTCCAGCTGGGTATCGGATGTCCCCTTCATCGCAATCGCATTCGCCCGGAAGGTGTTGGTCAGAATTACTTCGCTGCCCGCCTCCGCGTAGGCTCGTGCGATTGCTGCAACGCTCTCAGGATGCGATAGGTTCCACGTATCGGGCAATTCGCCAATCCTCAGGCCGAGCTTCTGCAATTCCGTACCCCAGGCCCCATCTGTAATCAGCGGACGTTGGCTCAGCCACTCAGTGATCCGGCTCATGGATTCATCCTATGCTTCCAGAGAAATGCAGGCCCGAAGTTCAATTGCCTCTCGAGTCGAATTGCCCCCATTTGCATCTCTTCGGCTCCTGGGTACATCATGGCTGCAACCTTGTTCCCGGTACGAACAGCACATCCCACTCCGAGCCGAAAATCTACGGATGGCCACAGGATCTCATCTTCGCCATGAATTCTCCTGTGTGCTGAATCACGTCTGCGATCGCCATGGCGCCAGGTCAAATGCGCATCAATCGCGCTTTTCCTAATGTGATCCTGTTTTTAGAAAATGATCCGTCTACCGAGGTCTTGGAGGCCCTCGAAGCCGTTGCCTTTCCTCTTCGGGGGAACGTGTACCGCAGTGGCGGGGCTGATCGCGAGGCGGATACGGTGCGACAATCGGAGGGCTCCTCCTCGCATTTCCAGCGATCTTCCCAGCCGCCGCGAGCCTGATTCAGGATCACGAGAAACGCCGGAAGGCCGAGATTGGGAAGGACGGCAGTGAGCGAGGAAAGAACGCTGCGGCTCTCGACGCGTTCGGAGCCGCCCTCGTGTGTCTCGGTCTAAATTGGATTCGCCATATCATTGTGGAAGTTAGCGAATGTGATCCCGCCCGCGGAAATCCTCACTATCGCGTTCGCGAGTTGGGCACTTATATCCTTCGGAGCATATCTGGTAAGGCAGCATTGGCCTCGATTGCGAAGGACAGCCGTTTCCTTGATGAGCTGCGACTCTCAAAGAGCTAGTCGGATGGTTTCCTGACACGGACCTAGACAGCTGAATGCGCTGACACATCATAGATCTATCCGATTGCTTTTAGAATAAACAACTTATACTGATCGATGTGCATCTATGGACATTGATAGATCGAAGTATCACACCCGAGCAAGGCAGGCAATGAAGATCAAACCGCTCAAACCAAGTTCCGCCGTCAGGGCTCCCCTGTTGCAAGGTAAAGAGCCAAACATCGAAGGTGTTACCGCCAGTTACGAGGCGTGGATGCGCAGTTGTACGACCGTTCTCCAACCCGACCTTCGATCGAAGCACGTACAGATGAAGGAGACCCCGTTTGGGTTTCTTAGAGGAACGTTTTACAGATGGGCTCAATTGTGGCCATCGGCGTGCGCCGATCTGTGCGGCGCTCCGAAGGTTCTCGCAGTCGGCGATCTCCACCTCAACAGTTTCGGTACGTGGCGAGATGCCGAGGGTAGGCTTTGTTGGGGCGTGGACGATTTTGACGAAGCTTACCCCTTGGCCTACACGAATGATCTCGTCCGCCTGGCGGCCAGCCTGAAGATCGTGATCGATGAAGAGGGGCTTTCGATCAAGTTTAGAGACGGATGTAATGCCATTCTCGATGGGTACTCAGACAGCCTTAGTCATGGCGGATGTCCCATCGTTCTCGCTGAACGAGAGCAAAAGCTGGGTAAGCTGGGAGTAGACAGCTTCAAGCCGCCTTCTAACTTCTGGGAAAAACTGAGTCGCCTACCTGCAGTGCGTCAGCCACTCGCCAAAGACCTGAAGCGCGCTCTCGAGAAGACGCTGCCCGAGCCAGGAATCGAATACAAAGTTGTCCGTCGGCAAGCCGGGTTGGGAAGCTTGGGACAGGAACGATTCGTTGCGATTGCCAAGTGGCAGGGCGGATGTATCGCCCGAGAAGCAAAGCTGATGGTCCCTTCTGCTTGCTCATGGTTGAATGACCAGGTCGGACAAGGTCAGGCTTTGTATGAAAAGGCAATAAGTTCCGCAGTTCGGTCCTCTGACCCTTTCCAGTTGATCGATGGACCTTGGTTGATCCGTCGTCTTTCGCCAGACTCAAATCCGATCGATATTCAAACGCTACCGAAGCATAGCGATGAAAAGATGCTTCTCACGGCGATGGGTTCTGAAGCGGCTAATGTACATTTAGGGACCAAGAGCCAAACTGCGAAGGTCTTGAAAGACCTGGAGATGCGAAAACGGGGCTGGCTGCAAGACGCCGCAGTGCGCATGGCGAAAACGCTGGAAAAAGACTGGAAGCGCTATCGAAAGATTTGAATGCCGCGCCTGGTTCGAATCGGTAGAAGAAGAATTCAAATTTGAGTTGCGATGTTCGGGTCGCCCCAAGAGACTCAGGATGGTAACTACCGTACAACTTTGATGGAATGGCACGCGCGAGTGTACTGAATCATAATCGGGTTCTGAAGCGACCACTCTGTGCCGTCTCCTAACCAAGGTTATCGATGCGGCCGCAACCTGAGCTGATCGACGGTTAGGAGATTGTCGTGTTTGGAATGTTTCGGAGATGTACTGTGTGTTCTTGCTCGGAAGGCAGCGCGAACTGGAGTTGGCCATTCACTCGTGCTCACGAACGGTATTACGACCGAACGGTCACCACCGTGACCTGCCTGAAGCATCCCTGGTCCGTAAGATTGTACGACTCTAAGCAAATGAGATTCGTGAAGGCTGCAGAGGAACGCAAAATCGTGCGCCAGATTCGGGCTGAGGTCGCTCAAACTCAACCAGCGATAATGCATGCCGCAATCGTTGGCCTCTGAGTTCTGAGCGCTCAAAATGGCAATGGTTGTCCGCGCAGCAAGACTTTGCTGATCATTTCGCGTAGCGTTAGATATCCGCATGTTAATCTCGCGGCCCTAACCCCGACATCCAAACGAGATCGACGCTGGAATTCGGCCCCCCATCCCGCTAGTTAACTAACCAGCCAGGATGCGAAGCCAGGCTCAATCCGCGAAGAACAAGCTTACTCCGCATAGCGCCAATGCTTGGTCCGGTTATGCACTGAGATGGAAGATCGAGACCTTTCATAAAATTCTCAAATCCGGATGCAGAGCCGAAGAAGCAAAGCTGAGAACCGCCGAGCGGCTTGTGAATCTCATTGCTATCCTGACTATCCTCAGTTGGAGAATCTTCTGGATAACGATGTTGAATCGTACCCGCCCCGATGCGGCCCCAACAGATGCTTTCACGGATCTTGACCAGTATCTGCTCGACGAACTGGTGCCGAACAAGCAATCGGTTACACCAAGCCAGTCACTCGGCTACTACATCGTCAAGCTCGCGCGTCGCGGAGGTTATCTTGCTCGCGCACACGATCCGCCACCGGGAAATACCGTCATCTGGAGAGGCCTGTCCCGATTAACAGATATTGAACTGGGTATTATGATCGGAGTCCAACTTGTGGGTAATTGAAAGGCGGTCTTCCCCTCTGGCGCGTAGTCGAGCGTACGTTCGCTGGCGTTGCCAGTTCCATTTCCGCGCCACCAATGGACAGTGCTATCTATTTGGTCGCATCACAGGTTTTGAGTGGGTAAAAGCGCCAGACGAGCCTGTTGTTCTCGACACCTGCGGACGAGTGATTGCAAAGACGGGGCAGGTCACCCCATCTGGTCATGGGAGTCTGCAAATAGGCAACGAGACCCTTCCCGACTCAATTCTTCGTTGACTGTCCCGCACGACGCGAGACCAGCCCACCTTCGCCCCTCGACCAGGAAACGGTAATGGCAGCGAACATCGTCTCAAGAGGCCGCTGCTTGAAGAATGCGCTGTGACAGCCAGCTTGGGATTGTCTCCCAGTGCAGACGAAAATAGGCCATTCCCTACCGCGCAACTCTACGACTGGTGCGCCTTATCCAACCTCTTGCGAAAGTTCTTCGCCCACCCGCGAAAAGCGGCGTCGATATCTCCCCACTTTTGAAACGCCTTGAGCC
>OBLU010000385.1_pt1 | contig 42530 bp, 34 predicted proteins | sample 1518681 | NCBI WGS metagenome assembly OBLU01 (sample SAMEA3539304, study PRJEB22396) | soil metagenome | biome: tundra; feature: field; material: soil | place: USA | collected 2010-05 | depth 0.15 m
TACCAATGTCTATGACATGAGGCTGGTGAAGCACGAGGACGGCTGGATCTACGGCTTGTTCTGCACGGAGCGCAAAGACCCGAAGACGCCAGAGTGGGACACCTCCTCGGCCGTGGCGCAGTGCGGCATCGCCCGCACAAAAGATCTCAAGACGTGGGAGCGGCTGGCGGACCTGAAGTCGAAGTCTCCGCAGCAGCGCAACGTTGTGCTGCACCCGGAATTTGTGGACGGGAAGTACGCCTTCTATACCCGCCCGCAGGACGACTTCATCCGGGCTGGCAAGGGAGGGGGCATCGGCTGGGGATTGGCGGCGAACATTGAGAGAGCCGTCATCGACAAGGAAATCATCCTCGACAACCGCGAATACCACACCATTCAGGAGGTCAAAAACGGCCTCGGCCCCGCGCCCATCAAGACGCCGAAGGGCTGGCTGCACCTTGCACATGGCGTGCGCAACACCGCCGCCGGCCTGCGCTACGTGCTTTACCTTTTCCTCTGCGAACTGGAGCGCCCATGGGTGGTTACACACAAGCCGGCGGGCTACTTGATCGCGCCTGAAGGCGAAGAGCGGGTGGGCGATGTTTCCAATGTGGTCTTCAGCAATGGCTGGATCAAACGCAAGAATGGGGATGTTCTGATCTACTACGCCTCATCGGACACTCGATTGCACGTGGCCACCAGTTCGGTGCGGCGGCTTCTGGATTATGTGCTGCACACGCCAGCCGACCCGCTGCGCAGCCGCGCCTGCGTGGAGCAGCGCCACACACTGATTAAGAGGAATCTGGCAGCGCTGGAGAACCTGAAGTTGCCCGATGTCAAGCGCCGGACCGCCCGGAAGACTGGGCGCTCCACGAAGGCGAAGCAACGGTAGGGCTCAGACTATTGGGCGAAAAGCCCCATGCGCTATTTCTGCTTCTGGTCCTGCTGACCCGGTTGGGATACAGGCTTTGCTAGGCTTTGCCCATCAGACTGAGCGGCAAGCCGCGCCGCCTTCTCGGCTTTCTTACGCTTGTGGTGGCGCACAATATCCGGCCAAAACTCTATGACTTCGGCGCCGACAATTCCTTCGGCGGACACGGTCAGACCGTCACTGAACGTGTCGCCGACAGTGCGCTCAGAAGCTGGATAATACGCACGGGCGATGGCGGCGCCAATAAGATTACCCACGACGTTGGCATAATTTGGTCCCCACTTACCATTATCGCGCCTGCACCAACCTGTACTTGCCGCAGCCCACAAAGCGCGCTTGGTGAAACTGCCGGTGCCTTTCTGGAAGTAACGAGGATCCTCGTGCCACATGCTGGGCAACACAGCATTGCCGAAAAAATTGCCAATAAAGGCGTCAGAGTATGCGGCCCCGAATCGCTTGGCATAGCCTTGCATGCCCTGTCCCCATTCCGGGTAGCTGTCGTCGGCCTGGCCGATCCCGGATACAACACTGGCAAGTAGAAAAGGCCAAGGATCAGTGGAACTCTTGAAGAAAAGCTGAAATTTCTGGCCTGGGGATAAAGGCAGCGCGTTCTTATTTGTGGTGGTGTTGAAAGTGGCCATCACACCCGCCACCCGCTGGTGCTCTTGTGCCTTGAGCTCTTCTTCAGCCTTGTCATGCATACTCTTTTCGGTCGTGGACTGATCAGCAGGCGCCTGGGAGCTCGAGCTGCTCTGTGACGCCGAGGACTGAGCCGGGGCCTGGTCGCTGATTGGCTCGGCAGCAGCATGAACGCCTTGCGGATGAGGAGCGTCTGGGAGGTTGTCAGGGAAGTTGCCGGCTGCGATTTCAATTCGACCGGAAGCCGGTTCCTGCGCCCCGAGCAAAGACGGCGATATCACGAGAGAAAAGACCATAAAGAAAAATGCGAGAGTCTGCCGGAAACTGAAATTCATTCGATCACCAGTTTTTGAAATCGGCACCAACCCTCGAGAAGACGTGCTTTGAATTGTCTGTCTGCCCGAACTCCGGTCCCAGTTCGGTCGTCCGTGTAGTGCCAAGCGCAGGTTCGAACTGACGGATTGTGCAGTTAGAAGGTCTGTCCCCATTTGGATAGTTCCTCCGGAATTTGCCAATGAGCGGCTGACCACTACGCTCAATCTATGAGGCTGCTGCCCGTGCGGCCTGGCGGGCCAGTTTCTCGCGGTGCTTGCGAACAAAGTGGGCGGCAAGATCCGGATAGAACTCGCGAATGGAGGAGAAGATTACATCGCGCATCACAGAGTAGCCGAACTTGGAGGCGAGGACGCTAAAGCTGGTCGCACTGGGTGGGTAATAGTACCGGGAGACAACCTGGGTGAGAACCTTCCCGCCCAGCCCCGCAAAGTTGGGGGTCTGGCGTCCGCCATATGTCCTGGCCACCGCTTGCCGGCTGATCACGTAGAGAGCACGCACCGGGATACTGTGACCATTTCCAAGGGCATAGTAGCGGGTGTCCTCATGCAGCAGGCTGGGCAATAACCCTGCGGAAAGATACGTGTTGTCGGTTTTATCGAGGAAGCCGCGCCAAGTATAGGCATAAAAGCCGTCCGCACCCTTGCCAAGGGCGGGATGCATATTCATACCTTCTGCTGTCAGGGAGGTGAGACCAAGGAAGATGAAGGACGAATAATCGGTGGCCTGGTGTGTAGCGACGATGAAATTGTATTTCCAACTGGGCGGTGGCGGCCGTGCTCCGTCGGACACGGTGCGAAAATTCGGCATAAAGCCGAGGATGCGCTGCGGCTCCCGTTTATCGAGGGGGATGGGATTGCCGTTGGCATCTAGAGGTTGGTTGGAGCTGGGTTTGGTTTGGGATCCTTCGCGGTTGGTCTCCGACGCGGTAGGGCCGGGCTGCAGAACCTCTGGAGATAAGGTCAAATTTGCCGGCCCGCCAAAATCGGCCGGCGCAGCATATTCACCAGAATCAGCCTCTGAGCCAGTGGCCGCCATTCGGTTAGCCGACGGCTCCGGGGCATCAGGGAGTTCGTTAGCGCTATTAACGATCGATTGCGGCCCGGGTTCCTGCGAAAGAAGATGAGAGGGCATCGCCAGAAAGGCAATGCCTGTCAGCAGTGTTGCAGGGATCAGAGAAAAGCCTAAGCGCATCCATTCACCAGGAATTAGTGTGGGCGCTCACCAGGCAGCTCACCTCATGGAACGGCAAACGGAACCGGGAAAGGCCAAGTTCAAGGGTAAATCACCCGTGGATAAGCATTCGATTAAGTTGCGCGGCAGGGCCCAAGTTTCATTGTGCTAACAGGTACCTTTTCGTTAGACGAAATTCCAGGCTCGGGGACACAAAGAAAGAACTCTATTATGTCTGGGTTGGCTATCGCGGCAGAATTTCATTGGATTCTTGCGATGCACCGATTGTAGATTTCAGGCACGGCAATTCAGAATCAGAAAGTAATACGGGCGAGGAGAACAGATCGATGGACAATCCGGTCGTACATTTTGAGATCATCGGTGAGAACATGCAACTGCTTGCGGGCTTCTACGGGAGCGTCTTCGACTGGAAGATCGACCCGATCATGGAGGAGTATTCGCTGGTGACTACCGGCCAAGGAATCGCGGGAGGCATTGGCGCGATGGGGCAAGCTCGACGCCATGTCACCCTTTAGGTTGAGGTTGCGGATGTCAACGCGTCGCTTGCGCTGATTGAGAGCAAGTGTGGGAAAAAGCGTTTGGGCCGCATCCGGTGCCGACCGGAGCGATCATCGCCGGCTTCACCGCCCCGAAGGGAACCCGGTGGGACTGGTGCAACAGCCGTTGATGCAGTAACCCACTCTCCTACGCCGCGAAGTCGATGAATCCCCGCTGCGGGTCCGTGGAAATTAGCTTGACGGTCAACTTGTCGCCGACGTCCAGCCCCTTGCCACCCTGAACGAGCATTCCGTCAACATGCGGATCGAGGGTGCGAACGAAGGTGCCGTACTTGTTCACCCCGGTGACGATGGCCGGGAAGCTCTGGCCGATGCGCGAGTGAAGGACGACGGCGGCGATGCGCTTCTGCATCTCGCGCTCGACCTTTCGTGCGGCGTCTTCCATCAGAGTGCAACGAATGGAGATGGCGTTGAGGTCATCCTCGGAGTAAGGCTGAGCCACGTTGGCAAGGTGTGACTTCATGAGCCGCTGGGTCACCACGTCGGGGAAGCGGCGATTGGGGGCGGTGGAGTGGGTGTAATCCTGAACGGCCAGTCCGAAGTGACCAGGAGAGGGCTCGTTCGGCTTGACGAGAACATATTCGCCAGGCCCCATCAGCTTGATGATCGTAAGAGAAAGATCGGGGAAATGGTCGGGATCCTTCTGCTTCTGGGCGAGGAGAAAGTCGTTGAGGGCTTTCGAGTCCGGCTGCTCGGGGAGGGTTGTGCCCAGGCCGGCAGCTACTTCGACGATCCGGTCCCAGCGTTTTGGAACTCGAACGATGCGGCGGATGGAGGCTACACCGGCGGCTTCGAAGGTGCGGGCAACGACTCCATTTGCCGCCACCATGAACTCCTCAATAAGAGATGTAGCGCGGTTTTTCTGCTGGCGGACGATCGAGACCGGCTGAGCTAGACCGGCCGAGTCCGGCTGCATTTCGGGGCGGGTTTCGATGGTTTCAAGATCGAGCGCTCCGTGCTGGAAGCGTCCGCCTACCATGCGTTGAGCCGCAGAGTCCTGGAGCTTGAGCTGCGCGGCCAAATCGGCGCTTGCGGCTACCTTTGTCGGCGCAGGGCCGGTGCCCTCAAGCCACGCACCTACGGCGTTATAGGCCAGTTGTGCGCGGTTGCGGACAAGAGCGGCGTAAACCTTGCCGTCGAAGGCAGTACCAGTCGGGTCTACCGAAAACTCGATGACATGGGCGAGGCGGTCTTCATTCTCATTGAGAGAGGTAATGCCCTCAGAGAGTTCGGCGGGGATCATGGGAAAGACTTTGACGCCTGTATAGACCGACGTTGTCTCGCTACGGGCGTGGGTGTCGATGACCGTGCCCAGTTTGACGCGCGCATCAACGTCGGCTACGCCTACAAGTACGCGAATGCGGCCATCGGACAACTGCTCAGCCCACTCGATCTGGTCAAGATCTTTCGACGTGTCGTTGTCGATGGAGGACCAAAGCAGGCTGGTCAGGTTCTGAATGCCGGGGATCGAGGGGGCCTCAGGATGGGCCTCGATTGCAGCTAATTGCGTATCGGTTCCAGCGGGAAAATCGGGCTGAAAACCATTCTCGATCATGGCGGCGTGGGCCGCGGCAACAAGATTGAAGTGCACTGGCTGATTGGAATGCATGAAGAATCAGGCTCCTTGAAAGTGAAGAGCAAGGCTACCACGTTGGGGGCAAGGACGGCTGAGCCCAGTGAATCTCAAAGCAAATTCGGTCCAAGAAACAACTTGGAGGGCAAGGGAAGGCCCTCTGGATGAAAACAGGCTCGCCGAAATCCTCACTGTGGCCAACCCCAGCGACGAGGTGGAATCGCAGGGGTGGTTGACAGACAGGTAGTCTCTTATTGAATGCCGAGGTCGGCAAGAACCTTGGGCTTGGCCTCGTCAACTGCGAGCAGGTTGTGGCAGGCGGCGCAGTCCTGAGTGATGCTCTTGCCATCCTTTGCCATGTGGTCGCCGTCGTGGCAGCGGAAGCAGCCCGGATAGCTCATGTGACCGATATGGTTGGGATGCGTTCCCCATGTCACCTTCATATACGGAAATACGTTCTGGCTGTAGAGTGTGACCAGTTCCTCACCCGCGGACTTGACCAGCGCAGACTTTGAGGCCAAAACGTCCGGGTTCTGGGTGCGATAGAAGGCGGTAAGCTGTTGCGGAATCTTTGCGCTTGCATCGGCTTCACTGGCGTAGTTGGCCTTTAGCAGCTCGAGACCCTCTTGATGAACCCAGGGCAAATCCGAACTGACTGCGCCCTCGGCCATCGCGCGATTCAGCGCATCTTCAGCGGTCATGAAGGTGTGGGCCGCGCGGTTGTGGCAGTCGATGCAATCCATCACGCGGCGTTCGCCCTGGGGCACGGTGGCGCCCAAAGCGGAGGCGGCATAAGCGGTCTGGGAGCCATCGGGGTTTTGTCTTTGGACCCAGGGGATGGTGGTTCGCGTTGGGTCAGTCGCGATGTATTCAATGTGGCCGAGGTGCACGCCATGAATGCCGGTGAGATGCGACAAGGAATCCTGGCCGCCGAGATGCAGCACCACGACGGTTTGTGTCTCGGTGTTGTTTTGGTCGTCGGCAAAAGTGGATTTGACCAGAAGCTTTTCACCAACAAACCTGGCTGGCGTATGGCATCCCTCGCATATATAACGGGCCGGGCGCAGGCTCTTGACCGGCGATTCAATCGGCGTTGGATAGCGATCGAACGAAACCTCAAGAAGCTGCTTGGTTCCGTTCACCTTGGCGGCAAAGTAGGAAGCCGCGCCGGAGCCGATGTGACATTCCGTGCAGGCCACATGCGAGTGCGCTGAGATCTTGTAGGCCGTGTACTCCGGATGCATGACGTGGCAGGACTGGCCGCAGAACTGCGGCGAATCCATGTAGGACGCACCACGATAGGTGGCAATGGAAACGACTAGCAGGTTCGCAATTGTGGCCACCAGCACGATGTCCAGGCCGTGGCGAAACATGTGGTCGTTGAGATCGATCTTTGGGAAATGGGCTGGGATCTGGCCAGCGATCTGGAGCTTTCTGCGGCGGACGTATACGCCCACCGGAATCAACAGCAATCCGCCTACAAACAGAGCCGGCAGTAACAGGAAGAAGATGATTCCCAGGTAGGGGTTTTCATTGGGCAGGCCGAGGATCTCGACGATCCAATAGCCGATCATGGTCACGCCGGCTGCGCTGGTAATGGCGCCGCCTGCAAGACTGATGGGGTTGTTGCCGAAGAACAGAGCCGGCCGTACCCAGCTCTCACGGAATCTCTGAAACAGTGGCACCTTGTCCCCCAAACTCAAGTTGGCCCGCCGGTTGGGGCGGGCCTGATTGAGCCTTCCGATTCGATTGTACTGGTTACTTCAGGCCGCGATAAAAGGCGACAACGTCCTTGATCTGCGCGTCGGTGAGTCCCGCTATGGGCTTCATCTTGCCCTTGCCGGCCTTGACGGCGGTAGCCATCTGGTCCGCGGTGAGCTTCTTGATATCCGGATCGGTGGATGCCTTGATCCCCATGGCCTTGGCCATGCCCGCACTGGGGGTGCCTGTGGCGCCATGGCACGTTTGACACTTGGCTTTGTATGTCGCTTCGCCCGCGGATTGAGCGAAGCCCACGGAACTGGCCAGTGCAACTACAACAGCCAGTACCACCTGGGATCGAAACGTCTTTGTCATTGCGAGACTCCTTGAGTTCTTGGCGGACGGGATGCGCATCAGCAACCCCTGCCGAATGAATTCTTTCACAAGCCAGAGCATTGGCGATATCGATCGCTCCCGGATGCTCCGGCACGATGTTCTGGTGGACGGTGCGGCGGCGAGAAACTTCCTCTTGCATCTCCCCGTCAGTTTGAGACAGTTACTGTCTTTCCTTGCTTGATGAACGTGCGGACGTAGTGCCGCTGTGTGAAAATGGGTGGATCGGTAAACCCCGAATCCGATCCACCCCATAATTCTCAAAAGAGCGGCGGTTTCGATCAGAACTCGTAGTGAACTCCGAGAGTGACGTTGTTTGCGTGGAAGACCCGGGGCGCTGTCGCACCCGCGGCCCCTTCGGTCATACCGGTCGGAACCCCGATCGTAGCGCAGGGAGTGATCGTCGCCGTGAGAGACGTTGCGGTGCTGCACATCGGTGCGCCGGAGGGTCCGCCCTCTCCGTAGCCGTAATAGTTGAACTGGGCTTTCCAGATCAGTCCCGGATGCATGGTGTAAGACAGGTTCACAAACGGGGACTGGTAGGTTGAGACCATCGAGCCGTTCACATCGCGCGCGTCGTTGAAGAAGCGGCTGCCATTGACAGCGCTGGCTGTGTAGCCCAGATTCGCGTGAACCTTGTCGGTCGGGTTAACGGCGAGCGCCACCGATCCGAACTGGGTCGGCGCATCCATGAAGTCCCTACCCATCCAGGTCGCGTTACCAACGCAAAGGTTGGGTGCTCCAGTGCTGGTCACGGTGGCCGCGCCAGCGAAGGCGGGGGTGGTGGCCGTAGCGGCTGCCGCTCCGCTGCTATAGCAGATGTTGGTTGCTGCGTACACATCGCTGTAGGAGTAGTTCAGGTTCACTCCATAGTGCTCGCTCGGCGTCAGCGCCAGGCCCATGCTGCCCACGCGGCTGTAGTCGATGTGGTTGATTGGGCCGCTGTAATTCGCATCGCCCGCAGACACGACATCCTGATTGTTGTTGGTGTTGTTGTGCCGCTCGCGATCGCTGTAGGATCCGGAGATAGTCCCCCAGGTCTTCAGCTTGTAAAGCGTGTGCACCCGGAACTGCTTGAACTGCCGCTGGCCCACCGCGGTGAACGCGTTGTCGGCATAGCCGATTTCAGCCGTGCCGTTCAGGTCCCATTCCTTCGCGAGATGCAGCGCGGCATTGAAGACTCCGGCATTCTCGTTAATGGAAATCGTTCCGCTTACCGGGTCACTCACCACGATGGGGATCGGGCCCTGGTGTGGAATGCCCTGACCGATGTTGCGGTTGCTGAAGCGGTACGTCAGAGCAAACCGCGCGCGCGCCGAAGCATCCCAGCTCGCCGTCAGATTGTTGATCACGTAATCCTGACCGTAGTAGTTGTAGGTCAGCGTGCCATTGATGCCGTGTGGCAGCGAACCCGTTCCCGGGGTCAGCGGGCCGGAGTAGTTGATGGTCTGGTTGCCCGCAGTACTGGGCGTCAACTGCGTGACCTGCGGAGGAATGATCGAGTTGCTTGGCTCGTGAACGCTGGAGTAGGTCGCCTGATCGGTGAGGGTCAGTGTCGGAGTCGCCCGCCACGCGATGCCGTATTCTGCCCCGATGACCGCCCGCTGCGCCGTGGCGTGGCCGCCCGACCAGATAACCGAGCGAACTGACCCGTTCAGGCCCTGGGCGCTCTCGTTGTAGTTCGGCATGTCCGAGGTTCCGCGAGTGTAGTGAACGTTGCCGCTCATGCTGATGTTCTTGAGCGCCGTGCTCTGCAGACGAAGCGTCCCGGTCGGTGTCCAGATCCGGGTGGGCTGCGAACGCGAGTAGCTTGTCACCACCGCGCAAGCCGGGTTGATGATTGGCAGGCCGCCGGCCTTGTTCGCGGGCGACAGCAGAGTGTAGACCGTTGAACTGGTGTACGCACTGCCCATGCTGCCTGTGTTGCAGGCCGCGATGCCGTAAGGCGTAAAGCTGGTAAAGTTGCCCAGGTAAGCAGGCGTTCCATCCGCCTCCTGGACCAGGAAGCCGTTCGGATCCAGCGTGAAGGTCGTGTCCGATTTGTAGTGATTGGCCTGCATCTCAGCGGTGATCTTGGTTGCCGGCGAAGGCTTCCAGTCGAACCCGCCAAGGAAATCGTCGCTGCCGTTGCGCTCATTCTGCTGCAGCATCGCGTTGTACTTCATGATTGTGTAGGAGGGGCTGAGAGTCGGACCCTCCATGGTGCTGTGTGAGTACCCAAACCGATATGTGAATCTATCAAGCGGCCTGATTGTGAGGTTCGTGTCCGTCATCCGGCGCACGGTGTTGAACATCACTGGCGACCTGTTCACCTGCGGCCAGGCCAGCGCGGCGGTCGGCACATTGGACGGCCCAATGGGAATGGATAGTCCGCTGGGAATGTTCGGGTTCGCCAGCAGATCGTAATTCGAGTAGAGCCGGCCGCGCCGGAAAATGCCCGAGAACTCGTAGGCCTTCCCCTTGGAGGCTTTGAGATTGGCCATGATGTTTGGATCGCCGCCGAACCCCGTGCCGAATGCTGAAAGATCATCGACCAGGGAGTGCTTGTTGCCGGGAAGCGCGTGCATCTCGAAGGTCTCACCCTCAACACGCGGACCGCTTTGGAGATTGACCAGAGTGTCATACATGGCGCCGCTGCCCGAAAGATTGGTCATGCGCCCGCCCATGTCGATCGTGTGATGACTCGCATAACCATCCGGCGTAGAGAACTTCGTCTCCGGAGCCGGGGCGACCGGATTGGGATCCTGCGCGACTGCGATTCCTGCAGTGGCGAGGAGCATGACTACTGCCATGGCGCCCGCAGCGCGGCGGACTCTTGCGTAAGAGGGCTGTTGATTAAGAAGCCCTGGGAACCAACCGTTATTGTTCATATGAAGCCTCACTTGAAAAAACTCGCCTACCTAAAATCCTTAACGTTTGTGCGTCTTATTGACTTCATGCCGCGCCTCCCCATGGAGACGCGGCAGCGCTCCGCTACCGGACGAATGCCTGACTTGCGTTCGAGCCGTGGATGAATGTGTGACATGAGACGCAGGGCGTAACAGTCGTTGAACCCGCATCCAGACCGTGTACCCCACCTGCTGAAAGCGGGCTGTGGCACTGGTTGCAAAGCGTGGCAACCGACGGCATGTTCAGCAGCCGCGGATTCTGCGTTCCGTGCGGCGTATGGCAGGTGGTGCAGCCCTCAGCCCTGACCGGAGCATGCTCGAACGTAAACGGCCCGCGCACATCGGTGTGGCACTTGGTGCAGACCGCGTTTGAATCCTCAGTCGACCTGACATTGTTGGCAAGGAAGGAGCCGTGGACGTCGTGGCAGTCGGTGCACTTGACCAGGCCTTCGTTCACCTTGTGATGTATAGGCATGCTGAACTGCGCCTTCTGATCAGCGTGGCACTGGTAGCAGAGCGTTGGCTGAGGCGCCTTGAGCAACTTTTCTTCCTTACTGCCGTGGATATCGTGGCAGCTGATGCAACTCACGTCGGCCTTGCCATGAGGAGAGCGGTCGAAGTTTGGATGCGTTCCCGCGTGGCAGCTCTCGCACTTCGCGTCCAAATCTTTAGCCGAAGCCTTGGCGGGGTTGAAGATCTTGATGATGTCGCCACCGCCTTCAACGTGTGCGCCGCCCGGACCGTGGCAACCTTCGCAATTCACACCAGCTGCGCCGTGTTGTGCCGCAAGCTTGGTGTGCGGATTGCCTTCGAATTTCTTGGACACCTCTTCGTGGCACGTAGCGCAAACATCACCGCCGACGTAGGCGCTGGGAGCAGCGTCCGTGGCCTGCGAAGTAGCCGACTTGGCAACTGGGGCCGCTTTGGGGGCCTGAGCTCCGAGAGAGGTGGCGCAAATTATGCTGGCGCCCAGCATCAACATCAAACAAGCTCGCAGACCCGGCAACTTCACCGGAGCCGCACCAATTAGCATTCGCGTTACAGGCCCTGCTTTATGCATGAAAAATACCGCCTTGTGTGATCTCATCGCTACTTCCGAGAACAGTTCTAACAGTTTCAGCCCCGAGATGACTGCCGGCCCAATTGAAAAGCGTCGCATCAAAAAAGCCGGAAACTGGGTACGATCTTGCGGAAGTTGCTCTTTGTGCGGAGCATCACTTCATGGGCTGCATCCTACATCTTTATTCAGCCGCAAACGGTGACGTTCATCACAAGCTATGGAAGGGTCGAATCCCTGTTCGGGTTTCCTGTCCCTAGGTGACTTGGAATTGCCTTTGCGTTTTACTTTTGGAGCTTGCCAGACTAGACCTGGCAGCCATGCTTACACCGCCTCACCCGCCGATTGAGGAAAGCTGCGCAATGGATATGCTGCCAACCGCAGAAGGCCAGAGGTGTAGCCCGTGGGCTGTACAAAACCGGACACTTCTGTTGAAGGCCACCGGCCTTGCCGCCAGGTTCACGCGATGAAGAAGCTTTCTGGAGATTGGAGAGTCCTTTCCGATCCGGCGCTACGGGGCATGGCAGATGGGATGCAGGAACCGTGGCGCAAAGCTGGCGAGTAAGGAACGCAGATTTGGCAGAAGCCCCTGGGGAATTAGCAATCGCGGGGGACCCTCATAGACGTGAGGCCCATCACATCCACTTGGTTACTTTTCCGGCAAACTTCTGATGGAACAAGAGCCACTTTTCCGAAGGGCGCGGGCAATTTCCACCCTAACTGCAGCTCCTGCAATGATCTACGTGGTCAGGAACGGCGAAGGCGAAGGTGCTCGATCAGCGTCGGAAGGGCACGATCATGACAGACGCACAGATCACGGTAGAAGCGCACGGACGGCAGAAGCACATGAACCGGCAAAGTCCTGTGGGTTGCGCGGCCTGCGCCAATCGTCGCCCTGGGTGGTTCTGCTCACTGGGCAGCGCCGTCCTTGCCGATCTTGAGCTCGCTACAAGCACCATTTCCCTTCCCGCGCAAGCAGCGCTCTTTACACAGGGCGAAGATGCCCGGTGCCTCTATCTGATCTGTGGCGGGTACCTGAAGCTGACAGCCGGCCGCTTTGAAGATCGTCAGATGATTGTCCGCGTGGCAGGACCCGGCTCCATGCTTGGGCTCTACGCGGTTCTCTCACACGGTGTCTATGAGGTCTCGGCCGAGTCATTGACAAGCGCCCAGTTGCGCCCGGTGGAGCGCGAAAGGTTTCTCGGCTTCCTGCGCAGCCATAAGGAAGCGCAAATGCGCGCGGTGCAGTGCATTTGCCAGGAGTACCGCTTCGCCCTTCAAGACGCGTGCCGCATCGCGCTCGCCGAAACCGTGGCCGCCCGTCTGGGAAAGCTGCTGCTGGAACTTGCCCACCAGATTGGCGAACACCTGAACGATGGGGAGTTCCGCTTTCCGTTGTTGCTTACCCATGAAGAGATGGCGTCGATGGTATGCACGACACGCGAAACAGTTACCCGGACCCTCGGCCAGTTTCGGAAGGACGGATGGGTTTCAATTGAAGACTCCCTTGTCACGCTACACCAGCCGGAACGCTTGCAAACGCTGATCTAGAATTCGATTTTGCTTTTACCGCTCGCGTCTGACCCCCGTCCCAAGTCCAAGAGCTATGATTGAAGTATCGCTAACATTTTCAAGTGGGAGTTCATGGTGCGAATGACCCGATCGTTGGCTTGCGCTTCTGTTGTCCTTTTCTCCTTCTGTACTGCATATGGCCAGAGCCCCACGGCGCTCTCGGCGCCGGATAAGCCCAATGTGACATCCGCGGCGAGCCCGGAGATTCAGGAGTTCCAAAAGATTGAAGATTCCTGGGCAGATGCAATCAATGCGCGCGATCAGTACGCTCTGGAATTAGTGCTGTCCCCTTTATTCGTAGATGTTTCCGCCACAGGCGATATCACTACCCGGAATCAGCAGGTGGCGATGGTCATTACCGGCGAAGACAAGACGATCCATCTGGATCAGCGGGTGATCACGGTGCGCATGTTGGGGGATATCGCAGTTGCCAATGGGACATATTCGCTGCATCACAGGGTGAGTTCAGCCGAGATCAACGAGAAGGGCGTGTTTACGCACGTCTTTGAAAAGACTCACGGAGGCTGGCTGTGCATCAACTCGCAGCGGACCGTGCTGCGGGAGGACTCGAGCGCCAAGCCCAAGAAGCAGTCCAATGCCGAGCTTCCGTTCCATATTCCTGGGTTCGGCAAGAGCGAAAAAGGACCCCAGTAGAGCAGGCACTGAAATTGCCGATCTGTCAACGAATGGTGCGCTGCAGCTTCATTCTTCCGTGGGCCGGCGACGCAGTTGGGGGCTAGAATGATCTAGACTCAGCATGACGGCCCAATCGACTGCTTCTTCCCCAATCCCAGCAGCCTTTCATACCTCTGGCCCCGCTCCAGCCGCAGCCGGGGCGGTGTTACGTGTTCTGCTCGCCGTCAGCACCTGCCACCTGATCAACGACATGGTGCAGTCGCTCTTGCCTTCGATCTATCCCATCCTGAAAAACTCATTCCGTTTGGATTTCGGCCAGATCGGCCTGCTTTCGCTTACCTATCAGGTGGTGGCCAGCCTGCTGCAGCCATTGATTGGGCTGTACACTGACCGGCGTCCCATGCCGTACGCCCTGGCGATTGGCATGTGCTTTACTCTGCTTGGCATTGTGATGCTTGCGATGGCGCCCACTTTCAGCCTGCTGCTTGTTGCCGCGGCAGTGGTGGGAACCGGCTCGGCCATCTTTCATCCAGAATCTTCGCGCATCGCCCGCATTGCTTCCGGCGGCCAGCATGGGTTTGCGCAATCTGTCTTCCAGGTCGGCGGAAACACCGGCAGTGCAATTGGACCGCTGCTGGCCGCCTTTATCGTCCTTCCCCAGGGCCAGCTCGGCATGGCATGGTTCTCCATCGCCGCAGCTGCCGGTATCTTCATCCTTTACCGAGTAGGCCGATGGCGGTCGCACCACCTGTCTCGCGCAACAGCCAGCCACGTATACAGGGACGTTCGCCCGGCACTGCCTCGGCGCAAGGTCCTTGGAGCGATTGCAGTCCTGGCAGCGCTCATTTTTTCAAAATACTTTTACCTCGCCAGCCTCTCCAGCTATTACACCTTCTATCTGATCAGCAGGTTTCACGTCTCGGTGCGCAGTTCGCAACTGCACTTGTTCATCTTTCTGGGTGCCGCGGCGGCCGGAACCTTCTTTGGCGGCCCCATTGGCGACCGCATCGGCCCCAAGTACGTAATTTGGGGTTCCATCCTTGGCGTGTTGCCATTCACGTTGTTGCTTCCCGAAGCTAATCTCTTTTGGACCGGCGTTCTTTCGGCCATCATCGGATTTGTGATTGCCTCGGCTTTCTCGGCGATCCTTGTTTACGCGCAGGAACTGATGCCCGGCCGGGTCGGTCTGGTCTCCGGCATCTTCTTTGGATTGGCCTTCGGCATGGGCGGCATAGGAGCGGCGGTGTTAGGCCACATCGCCGACCTGACCAGCATCGCATTTGTCTATCACTTGTGCGCGTGGCTGCCGGCGATCGGGCTGCTCACCGGATTGCTGCCAAATCTGGACAAGCCCCAGACCGATCCACTGGTCAGCTAGCCAGCCGCCTGGCTGCCTGAAGGCGGATAGAAACGTGGACCAGGCTGAGCGCGGCGGGCGTGACACCGGGAATGCGACTGGCCTGGCCGATGGTAATGGGGCGAACACGCTCAAGAATCTCGAGCATCTCGCGCGAAAGGCCGCTGATGGCGCTGTATTCAATCCAATCGGGAATGGCGACCGACTCGGCTGCCTTCAGCTTTTCAATAGACTTCCTTTGCTGTTCCAGGTAGCCCGCAAACTTGATCTCTGTCTCGACGGCGCGTGCCTCGTTGCGCAAGACGGCGGGCAGCGTGGTCGCCCCATTGGAAGCCTGTCCTGAATCCGCGGAGAGTGCGGTGGAGAATTCCGCAAGCAAAGGTTCTAGTGCGACGGACTCGCGCATGGCGCCCAGAACAGGCTCGATGGTCACCTCGGGGCGCTTGAGCAGCTGGGCCCAGGTGAGGCCGGCGGTGGCCGTGAGCGCGCCAAAGCCAGCGGCAGCTAGACTCTCGGCATTCAGTTTCCCAATGGTCAAGAGGCGTTCAAGCACGGCCATTCGGGCTTGCTTTTGCTCGTGTTCCGCCCAGGCCTCGTCACCGATCAATCCGAGGCTGCGACCATAAGGTGTCAGGCGTCGGTCGGCGTTGTCGATGCGCAGGTGCAGGCGGAACTCGGCGCGCGAAGTGAACATGCGGTAAGGCTCGTTGGTGCCCTTTGAGATCAGGTCATCGATGAGGATGCCGGTGTAGCCTTCCGTCCTGTCCATCGTGAAAGGCGGTAGCCCCTTGAGCCAGAGCGCGGCGTTGATGCCGGCCATAATGCCCTGACAGGCAGCCTCTTCATATCCACTTGTCCCGTTGATCTGACCGGCCAGGTAGAGGCCTTCCATCTGTTTGACCTTGAGGCATCTGTCCAGTTCTGTGGCGTCGACGCTGTCATATTCGATGGCATAGCCGGGGCGCAGCATTTCAGCAGATTCGAGGCCGGGGATTGAGCGCACAATCTGCCACTGCACTTCCATCGGCAGCGAGGTGGACATGCCGTTGACATAGACCTCATGCGTGTTGAGGCCTTCTGGTTCGAGGAAGAACTGGTGCTGGGTCTTATCAGGGAATTTGACAATTTTGTCTTCGATCGACGGGCAATAGCGCGGTCCGATGCCCTCGATCTGTCCCGAATACATAGCGGAGCGGCCCACGTTTTCGCGGATGATGCGCAGGGTTTCAGGCGTGGTGAAGGCGATGTGGCAGCTTATCTGCGGCTGGACAATCTTCTTTGTTCGAAAGCTAAACGGCGTAGGGTCAACATCACCCGGCTGTTCGTCGAATGCGCCCCAACGAATGGTCCGGCCGTCGAGTCGAGGTGGCGTGCCAGTCTTCAGCCGGCAGGTCCTGAGGCCCAGAGCACGCAGAGCCTCTCCGAGCAGAACTGACGCTGGCTCACCGCTGCGGCCGGCGGGATAGCGCTCTTCGCCGCAATGGATGAGGCCGTTCAGAAACGTTCCGGTGGTGATGATGGTGGCGCCGGCAAGCAGGCGTCGGCCGTCACGCAGCTTGAGGCCCAGCACGCGCCGGCGAAGCCGGATGGGGCGCGGGATCGCATCAGGGTCTTGAAATGCGGGTGCCCCAGGTCTCGTGTCTGAGACCTGGGATGCGAAATCCGTCGAAGAAGGGTCGATTTCTTCAATCACCAAATCGACGACCTCGGCTTGGCGAATGTGAAGGCCCTGCTGGGATTCCAGCACCTCGCGCATCTTTACGCGGTAAAGCTGCTTGTCGCACTGGGCACGTGGGCTCCAGACCGCAGGGCCGCGAGATGTGTTGAGCAAGCGAAACTGAATGCCGACCGCGTCGGCCACCTCGCCCATGACGCCGCCGAGAGCGTCCACTTCGCGCACAAGGTGGCCCTTGGCCACACCGCCAATGGCGGGATTGCAACTCATCTGTGCGATCAGATCAAGGTTCATGGTGATGATGGCGGTCTTAAGGCCCATGCGGGCGGCAGCCATGGCGGCCTCGCATCCCGCGTGCCCGGCGCCAACCACCACGACATCGTATTGCTCGGTAAAAGCCATCTAGCTCCCTGAGAACTGCTACATGGCTATTCTACGGAATTGTGGATTGTGTTGCTCGTCGCCATTGAGCCAGCCATCCGAAATGACCAAATTATTCTGAAGTTACGCGTATGCCAGGCGGACTCTTCGCCAGGAATATGCCACAACAACCAGAACCGTTGCAGCGATCAGAAACTGGGCCGGAGTGCTCGATTCGGGCGTGGTAGCCATGAAGTCAAGCTTCCGAATATGATGCAGCGGGCCGATGTACCACCAGGCGGTGTAGAGAGCCTCGAAGAACTTGCGCGTGCCGCTGGCGACGCCGAGCGCAAGCGCCAAGGCTGGGATGAAGATCGCCCCAGTTGCCCACGCTGTCAGGCCGATGAAGTCGCGCGCAATAATCAGGTGCAAGGCAAGGCCTCCCCCAGTGAGTGCGGCCAACAGAACGCCTGCCGCAAAAGTGGCCAAGAGCTGGCGCGGGACCGCATGCGGAGCCGAGAAGATGAGCGACCCTGTAGAGAATTCCGTCTCGCGCGTTCCCATCTGCGACCAGACCAGCACTGGCCACAGCCACGCCACGACAATGACGCCGGAACGCGCTGCACCAAGCGGCGAAGCAAGGCACGCGATGAAGAGCCCGGCAGCGCCCAGGTACCACCACCAGCTGTGGCCTCGCAGCAACAAGCGAAGCTCAGCGATCACGAGGGCGAAGAAGCGCGTCTGCACGCCAGCCTTTGATTCGCTTCGCGCGAAGGTCGTGAAATGAACGGCCGCCTTCGGCGTCAGCAGTAAATCAACCCCGTTCTGAGCGGCGGCGTCCGCTAACGCCAGTTCGCTGCGCTTACTCTTTTTCGCTGGCATCTGCGTCTTCGCTCCGAGCCAGCTTCCGCGCGCGGGATCGAAGCGGTCGAAGAAGAGGGCCGCGACCGAAGCGAGAAGCAAGGCAACTCCCAACATCATCACGCGGCTCAGAAGCAGAGCAGGGTTCCACTGGATACCCGTCCAGAGGAAGGTTTTTGTGGGTGTTGGGTTCAGGGCGCCGATGGTAAAAGATACGCCGCCGGGGTAGTGCGGATCGATGCGGCGCACCTCGTCCTGCATTTGCCCCATTGCGGAAGCCATCCCGGTGAAATCGGAGAAAGCGTGCGTCGTATTGCCTGGCCCGCTATGAACCATGGTGGCCACGCCTACGCTGATCAGCGTCGTCCACAGAAAGAAGTAGAGTACGTTGCCTACACCCCCGCGAAGGATGGGAGTGCTCTCGAACAGCACGGCCAGCGATGCCGTAACGGCCACAGATGTGAGTCCAAGGATGAGTATTGGAGCCAGAAGCGTGAAGAGATCGACATGCGCGTCTTCGCGGTTCACAAGCTGAATTGCGATAGCCGCGACGGCCAATAAAAGGAGCATGGCCGCAAGCACTACAAAGTTGCTCAGAGCCTTGCTCAGAGTGTAAAAGCCTTTGCTGATGGGCGTGGAGGCGAGAATCTGCCCCACACGGGTTTGCCGGTCACGCTGAATGGAGTTCTTAACAAAATAGAAGCCGGTCAACGTAAGGAACATGGTTGCGACCAGCCCCATCACAGTGCCGAGCCACGCGGAGTTATTGATGCCTCGATAATTGCTCGCACGCAGGCTGATTTGGCCGGCAAAGACGGCATAGCCCAGGTACACCGAAAAGCCAAGAGTGAGCAGAAAGCTGTAGCGCCGCACACGCTCAAGAAAGTCGGCGCGCACCATGTGATAGAGGGCGCGAGAGCGGTTCATGCCGAGGCTCCTGCGCGGTGCTTGGAGAGGCAATACAGATAGGCATCCTCAAGATTGGGCATCACGGGTTGTGCGCCCGCCGGCGCTGCATCGCCCAAGATGCGCACGTGAACGCCATCGCTTCGGCGGGTAGTGCTGCTGATGAGGAATTTCTGCTTAGCGGCATTCAACTCCGCACTGGGAATCACCCACTCCCATACCTTGCGCTCCACCTGAAGCAGGAGGGCCTCGGGTGTTACGTGAGCCACAAGCGTACCTTTCGCGATGATGGCAATGTCGGTTGCAGTGGCTTCAATATCAGAAACAATGTGGGTGGAAAGAATGACGATGCGCTCACCGGATAGATCAGACAGCAGATTACGAAAGCGAACACGCTCTTCAGGATCGAGACCCGCCGTAGGCTCGTCCACAATCAGCAGTTCGGGATCGTTGAGCAGCGCCTGCGCAATGCCGACCCTTTGCTTCATACCCCCGGAGTAGCCACCCAGCGGGCGTTTGCGCACTTCAGTCAGGTTGACCAGTTCCAGGAGGTGGTCGATTCGCCGCGCAACAGCCTTGCCATCAAGGCCCTTCACTGCCGCAAGGTACTCGAGAAACTCGATGGCGTTCAGGTTCGGATAGACTCCAAAGTCCTGCGGAAGATATCCGAGCACGGAACGCAGCGCGTCCGGATCGCGCGCGACGTCAGTTCCGTTCCACAACACCCTGCCTTCGGTGGCCTTGGTAATTGTCGCCAGAATGCTCATCAACGTGGTTTTGCCCGCGCCGTTTGGCCCGAGAAGGCCAAGGACTCCCGGCTCCAGTTCAAGGGTGAAATTGTCCAGGGCGAGGGCGCCTCCGCGATATCGCTTTGACACGTTCTGAATTTCAAGCTCCACGTGTCCTCCAACCCTGTAAGGCCCAGATGCACTCTACGCATTCCACGCGTGGAAGTTCCAGGACTTCAGATGAAGAATGAGTATCTTGCCCTTCCGGGAATGGCCGAAGCAGAGAGTCTACCTTGTGTTGGGTGGGAAAGGATGCAGTTTTCAGGCGGCCTGGAGTTCCAGGATAATGGCGGCACCCTGGGGTTCGAGGTTGACTGCGGAGGCGCGGCCGTTGTGATCCCGGAGAATGGTGGCACAAAGGCTCAGTCCCAGGCCAGCAGTTTCCCCGTTGAGTTGCGGGGAAGCATAGGGGTCGAAGGCACGCTCAGGTTGGAGGAAACCGGGGCCGGAGTGGCCAACCAGAATCTGCACCAGGTTTCCTTCGCTTGTCGCCTCCAGACGGATTGTCTTTCGCTCGGTGGCAGCTGGGGATAGGACAGGCCCCAGGGTGGCATTCGGACCCTCGACCGCTTGAATGGCAAACTGCAGACAATGCAGCACGGCGTGGCGCAAGTGCTGGGCATGACATAGGACCATGGGTAGAGCAGGTGCGATGCTGACCCGGAACTCAATGGAGCGTTGCAGGAATGTGGGGCGGTGAAGCTCTTCCATATCCGCCAGCAACTCGGGCACAGAAACAGCGGACAACTGCTCGCTTTGGTGCCGCGAGATGCGGGAGAGGCTCTCCAACGTGGCTTTCATATGACGCGCTTCGGTGAGGATGGCCTCGACTCCTTTGCGGTCATGCGGCTCTATCGAAGAAGTCTCGTTCAGGAGCGAGGCGTAGCCCAAAACGACGGTGAGGGGATTGTTCAATTGTTCCGCGACGTTGGCGGCCAACTGACCGAGGCCAGCGAACTTCTCAGAATCAATGAGTTTTTCAAGCATCATGGTTTGGCTGCGCGCGGCTTGCAGGCGCGTGGTGAGCATCTCAACCGGAAGCAGGTCGTCTGCGTGGAGTTCGCTCTGCTGATGGCCGCGAAGGCTACCCTGCGGATCGCGCATTCCGGCCAGCAGCAAAACCCCATCGTTGCCCAGGCGGCCGATCATGGGTACGGCGAGCGCCGCGGTAAAGTGCAGGCGCTTGAGGTCATCACCGGGAATGAGCCAGGGAGTGAAGTCGAGGTTGAGGGTTTGTGTATGTTCAACCACAGTTGGCGCCGATCCGGGATCGAGGAACCCTGCAACAGGAATCCGCCCTGCCATGCTGCCAAGCGCCTTGGCTGTGGCGGCGTCCAGCCCGGCAGCACCCGCCAATCGATACTGGCCTGAGTTCTCCAGCAGCAGTGCGGCTCTGGCAAACCGGCTGTGCTCGACCACCGTCTGGCATATCTCTTCGCCCTGGCTGTCGAAGTCCTCGACCCGGCGCCGGGAAAGGATGAGATTGGTATAGGCCTCGAGTTCGCGTCGCGCCCTGCGCTCGCGCTGCTGGGCAGCCTGGTTAATGGCCAGTTGGTCCTCCAACGCGATCAGGATCATGCCCAGCGCAGCGACTACTTTGGCAAGAACCATGGCACGGGTAAGCAGAAGATCAACGCCAGGTCTGCTGGAAACCAGATCGAAGGTAAGAAAAATTGAAGTTGACCAGAGCACGAAGCCCATCACGCTCAGGATCATCCCCGTGGATAGTCTCCGAAAGACGAAGATGAGCAGCACGGCGGTCATCAGGTGGTTGCAGCACTCGACAAAAGTCAGCGGGAAGACAGGCCCCATTCCGTAGTAGATCCAGAGACCCAGGATGCCTCCCAGGCTGCAATAGCTCAACCCCAGCCAGACGGGCAAGCTGCCTTTCGCTCTTGCCCAAAAGAAGCCTGCGCACAGCGAAAGCACCCCAAGTGCAGGGAAGACTAGAGACATCAAACCCGTTGGAGCAGCGCCGTGGAGGAAGCCATGGTAAAGAAGCGAATAAATAACCAGGGGAATCGTAAACGGAATGACGTAGAGGATCTGGAGCCGGCCAATGCGAAAACTCAGCGGGGACAGCGAGGCAAGAAACAGGGCGGAACCAACCTGAATGGAGGTTTGGCCTGCGGCTGTCATCCAGGGATGAGTACCATCGGAAAAGTTCCATGAGCCCAACTTGTACAGGAGCAGCATCCGAAAGGTAGCAAAGAGGAACCCCAGAAACCAGAGCAAGGTACGGGTGTCCCGGAAGCGCAGGTAGAGATGGCCGAATGCCGGCAGCAGGAGCGCAGTCAGGATCAGCGCCGGAACCTGATAGTAATCGGGCATGGGAGCCGAGGATCTCCTTCCGCGCTCATTCGCGAAAACACGTGGCTGCAATGACGGTAGCAGGCCAACGTCCGGAATGCTAAGCAGGAATGGCAAACCGGTTGCGGAAACCCACCGGGCCCAGGCAGAAATCCGTGAAGACGCTCGAATCGAGGCAAATCTCCATCCGGCCGTGCACCTGCAGTTCGCACAACTGCTGGGGGTCTCGTCCTTTAATTTTCGGATGACACGGGCAGTGTGTACATGCGTCTAATGTTGTAGATTGGCCAGAGATCATCAGGATGGGAAATGCCGTCCCGAAACGTCTTTGCAGGCCGCGTGAGGAGAGAAAAGAGTGCGAAATCGATACTGGATTGCGTTGCTGCTCACGGGGTACGCCCTGGCCGGGAGTGCTCTGACCGCCGCGGCGCAGGAGAAAGATACCTTTACGCCGATGTCCTTGGATTCGGGCTTCGGCTCCATGGACATCACCCCGCCCACCGTGGCGCCTGAGGAGATCATGCGCCAGTTTGCCGCAAAGGAGAGCGAGTTCCAACGGGCGCTGAACCACTACACCTATCGACGCATCGCCCGGGTACAGACCATCGACGACGACAACAAGGTGGATGGCGAGTACTACGAGGTGGACGACGTCATATTCGATCCCACCGGCAATCGCACGGAAAAGGTGGTCTTCGCGCCGGAGAACACGCTGCAGCGGGTGCAGATGTCGCCGTCCGATCTGCAGGACATCCAGCGCGGATACCCGTTTGTTCTGACCGCCGAAGATATCGGCCAGTACAACGTCAAGTTCATTGGGCGCCAAAAGGTGGACGAAGTCGATTGCTATGCTTTCGATGTCAGCCCGAAGGTCATCGAGAAGAAGAAGCGATACCTGCTTGGCAGGATCTGGGTGGACTCAACCGACCTCCAGATCGTGGTAACGAACGGTAGGATGGTTCCCGACGACACGCGCAAAGGGAGCGAAGACCTGCATCCGCCCTTCATGACCTGGCGGCAGCAAGTGGACGGCCACTACTGGTTCCCTGTCTACACCAAGGGCGAGGGCGTCCTGCACTTCAGCGGCGGCCCTGGTTACATGGCGCAGGACGTCCATATGCGCGACACGGTCAAGTACTCGGATTACAAGCAGTTCGGCTCGACAACCAAGATCATCTATGAGGGACAGGATATTACCGCGCCGCAGGGGCAGCAAGGAAAACAGCCCGACGCCCAGCCGAAAAAATAGCCCTTGAGCTGGCAGATTCTGTGAACCAGCCCACGCCGCCGATGTGAAATGTCTTGAGCCGGCCTCCTGAATTCTGGAAGAATAGTGGCTCAAGGCTGAGGTTCCCTTATGAGGCGTCTCGCCAGCGCTTTAGTTGCGTTCTTGCTCTTTCTCGCGCCGTCGATGCGCTCGCCTGCACAGGACGCCGGCCCCATGCATGCGCCCGATTTCCGCGCACAACAGTTCCTGATTGCGCTTTACTTCGGGCCCAAACCGAACGCTCCCTTTGTTGCCACTGCGAAAACGGTTTGGGTCAAGATCATGCCCGACAACTCGACCATCACCACGTGGAATGAGCGCTATGTCGCGCGCGATGCGGACGGTCGCATTGTTCAGGAGCGTCGCACTCTGGTTCCCGACGACAGCAAGCAGCAGCCGCAGGTCCGCGTGCTCGAATACACCGACCCGCAGGAGCATACGTTCTACATTTGTAATCCGTATTCAAAGACATGCAATCTTTCTAACTATTACGTGCGAGAGAGCAATACCCTGACGCCTGAGGGATTGCAGCCGGACGGAATGTCCTACCTGACCCGCGAAGATCTGGGAGTAGACTCGTTCGAGGGTCTCGAGGTGCTGCATTCGCGCGAGACCTTCACTTAGTTCAAACAGACAATTGGCAATACCAAGACCATCGTCCGCACCGTCGAATACTGGTACTCACCCGCACTCGGAGTGAACGTGCAGATAAAGCGGCATGACCCGCGTGACGGCGATCAGACCCTTTGGCTCACGAATATTTCGCTCAGCACCGCCGATTCCGAGAAGTTCAAGATTCCAGAAGGCTATCGCATCATTGACTATCGCAATGCACGGCGTGACTCAGGAGTTGCGGCAACCGACCCGCACTGATTGCGTTCTCTCAATAAAAAAGGTACTTCCTCCACCGATCATCCCCCCGCCCAAGCATCCGCATGATCTGGCGGCTGGTGTGGAGCGAGAACGGCCTCGGGTCGCGCAACAGGATCATGTCGTCGATCTCGTGGAGCATGCGGTTGCCCTTGCGACGGTTGCATGCGTGGCAGCAAGCGACAAGGTTTTCCCAAGTGGAGTTGCCGCCGCGGGAACGGGGAATGACGTGATCCAGGGTGAGTTCGCTGGAAGGCAACAGGACGCCGCAATACTGGCAGGTGTTGCGATCGCGCAGAAGGATATTTTTGCGCGATAGGGCACGGGTCTGATGAGGGATGCGGCGGTATTCAAGCAGGCGGATCACTGAGGGCATGGCGATGCGGCTGCGCTGGGCATGGAGCATGAGGCCGTGCTCCTCCTCAGTGCGCGCAATGCCCTTGAGCACCAGGACCAGAGCGCGGCGAGCGCCGCAGATGTTGATCGGCTCATAAGAAGCATTGAGCACCAGGACCGGCATCTGCAGCATGTGAACAGGCTGGACACTTGCGTAGTCCCCGGCGTGGGCCGCGGCCTTGGCAATGGACTTCTGTTTGCGTGCATGAATCATGGCTTTTCCCAGCGACATCTCTTATCCCCTCGTCAAAAAGATGGTTGGTCTTGCGATGAGTGAATGCTTACCCCCTGAACGAATGAAGCAGCCGTGTAGAGAAATGGACCGGAATCATTCGCTGTGCCTTCAATTGCGGAGCGTGTTCGGAATTCGTTGATGCGGCGTGCTCTGGCCAGCGTCGCTACCCATACTGAGGCCGCGCCCGCCCGGACAAGCGCCCGTCCAGCTGAGCGGGCGGTTGCGCCGGTGGTCAGGATGTCGTCGATGAGCAAAACGTGTCTTGAAGCGACTTCGGCTGGATTGGAAACCGAGAAGGCGGCGCGGACGTTCAATCGCCGCTGGCGTGGAGTGAGACCGGCCTGGCTGGTCGTGGCGCGCAGGCGCACCAATGTGCTGGATGCCAGCGTAAGCTTCCACTGCGGGTGGGACTTGCGCGGAAAACCGAGCGCGTGCCCGGCCGGCGACCGGGCCTGGTTGAATTCTCGTTGCGTAAACTTCGACCGGTGAAGCGGGACAGGAACCACCAGCATCTCGTGCGGCGCCTCAGACGCTAGTTGGGCGATGGCTTCAGCTAGCATGCGGCCCCACTGGCTGGCCGCTGGGTGAATCCGGTCGTACTTGAGGGCATGAATGGCCGCTCTCATACGGTCCTGATAAAGGCCGAAGGCAACTGCCCGCGCAAGAGGCGGAGGCGCAAGGCGGCAGGCCCGGCAAAGCGCAACGGACGATGAATCCACTGGCGCGTCGAGTGTATCCCCGCAGCACGCACACGCAGAACCGCTGTGGACAGGGATTTCTGTCCAACAGACATCGCAAATTGGCACAGAAACAAGCTGCGACAGAGGGGAGCCGCAGAGGGTACAGCATGCAGGAAGGAAGGAACAACTGATTGCATCCATGGGACTTCGAAGCACGCGGGCCACAGCGCGCCACCGGGAAGTCTCCGATGGTGGAACGTCGAACGTCAGTGAACCGGAGTCCCTGCGGAAGACGCACCTCACTTTGGGTCGGCGCGGGAAAGTGCGCCACCGTGCCGACAGTATACCCGGATGGAGCTAACGATTCCATGGCAATTCATGAAGACGGTGGTCAGTCTTCAGCTTTCAGCGATCCGTTGCGACGAGCGACGGCATCGAGGAGGGTTCAGGACGCATGGATGCGCGCTTGTTCCTCCGTGGCAAACAGACCGGCGGTGGCGCGTGACCTGGCCTTCGCCGACATGAGTGTCTTGCGGGCAAATTGTTCGGAGACCTCACCCGAAATGATGTTTAGCTACTTGTGCTTTAAATGTTTGATCGCCTCTGGCGCAGCTTTCAGGTTGGCCTGCGCATCGTGGGCGGCATCCTTGACCTTGCCCCAGGTGTTTTGGACCTTTCCCTTTGCCTGTTGAACAGCACCTTCGACCTGGGTCCTTGTGTTGCCGGTCAAGTTTCCAACCTTGCGCTTTGCGCCGCCTGCAACATCGTTGATCGAGCCAACCACTCTATCCTTGTTCATGTTTCCACGCTCCTGAGGTCTAGTTGCTCACGAATTGCGGCGGGCGACAGTATCATAACGACCACAACGAATGGCCGAAGGGTGCTTGAAGTCACAAAGGGGTCATCTCCTCAAAGAAGTACGCCAATTGGCCAATCAATAGAATTCAGTCAGCGCGTTGATCCGGGAGCAGCCGCGATTCCCTGCTTCACTTCTCCACAGTGCCTCGTGGGGTTCGCTGCTGGCGCGCAGTCCAACCCGTTTTTATCTTTTCGTATGTGGCCTGCATTTCATCCAGTTCCAAATCGCTCAGCCGCTCGATATCGATCAATTGATTTCGAGCTGAATCGATGGCGCGAATCAGCTCATTGAGCTTGAGATTGATGGCTCGGGAATCGCGATTTTGCGTGCTTTGGATCAGAAGGACCATCAGGAATGTCGCAATGCCCGTTCCTGTGTTGATGGCCTGGGCCCATGTTTGCGAGAAATGGAGCACAGGTCCCGTGGCGGCCCATGAAATAACAACCAGGCCTGCGGCGGCAAACGCCCACGTCGAACCCAACCAGCCAGAGGCTGCCGCTGCGAATCGACCAAAGTGATCATGAACGGTTCTGTCTTTGATCGGGCCTGGAACTGCGACTGGCGATTCGGTTGCTGGCTTATTCACCGGGTTGGCCTCCGTCATGTTGCTGTTCATCGACGATACGCCCGGGGCAATCGGCCGGTCTGTCGCAAATGGAGCACCAGCAAGGAATCCAACGGCCGCGGTGCCGATTACGATACACTTCAACCGGTGGAGGACCTTCGTTGCTGCGTGTTCGCGGACTGTTTTCCGGCATCCTGATTGTGGCCCTGTCGATCCCCGGTGATTGCCGGGCGCAGCAAGCACAGAAAAGAAGCGCCACGAGCGATCATGGTCCCACTTCCGGCGTGCTGATCGCCACTGCCGTTATGCCCGAGGCGGCAGGCGCTCAATCGCCGCCCCAACAACCGCAGCCCCAACAAGGCATGAGCGGCATCGCGGGAGGCATGGGAGCCGCCGCGGTCTACGACCAACAGAAGCGGCCTATCACCGCGGGTGGCTTTGTCGACTCCGGGCCCGTGGTTTTCGAGGACATCACCAAGTCTGCCGGCCTTTCCGGTTGGGTCCACAAGATGGGCGTGCCGGAAAAGAAGTTCATCGTCGAGACCAACGGGTCGGGCGTCGGCTTGATCGACTACGACAACGACGGCTGGCTGGATATCTACCTTGTGAATGGCTCAACCCTGGCTGCGCTGGATGGCAAGGAAGAGCCGCCGCATGCCGCGCTATTCCACAACAATCACGACGGAACCTTCACCGACGTTGCTGCCAAGGCCGGTGTAACCAACGACCGATGGGGTTATGGCGTGAGTGTGGCCGACTATAACAACGACGGCTGGCCCGATATCTATGTAGGCAACTATGGCAAGAACCGGCTTTACCGAAACAACCACGACGGAACATTTACCGATGTAGCGGAGACGGCCGGCGTTGCGCTGGGAAACTGGTCGCCCGGCTCGGCCTGGGGCGATTACGACGGCGACGGGCTGCTCGATTTGTACGTGACCGGCTATGTGCACTTTGATCGCGATAACCTTCCGATTGCCGGGACAAAGGCTGTCGGGTATGCCAGTTGCCTGTATCGAGGCGCGAACGTCAATTGCGGGCCGAGAGGCCTCAAAGGCGAGCCCGACCATCTCTTCCATAACAACGGTGATGGAACCTTTACCGACGTGACCGTCAAGGCCGGCGTGGAAGACAAGAACAGCTATTACGGGTTCGCAGCAATCTTTGTGGACATCAATGGGGATGGGAAGCCTGACCTTGTGGTGGGCAACGACTCCGAGCCCAACTATCTGTACATCAACAAGGGCGACGGCACGTTTGACGACCAGAGTTACATTTCGGGATTCGCACTGAACAAGGATGGCCGCGAAATCGCCTCGATGGGCATTGCGGCGGGCGACTACGAAAACAACGGGCTGATCGATTTCTTCGTGACCGACTTTGGCGACGACTACAAGGTGCTCTACCACAACGACGGCGATGTCAGCTTTACCGACGTGAGCTACAAGGCCGGAGTGGCGCAGACCACAATTCCCTTTGTCGGTTGGGGCGATGGCTTCCTCGACTACGACAACGACGGCTGGCTTGACCTTTTCATGGTGAACGGGCACGTCTATCCCGAGGTGGACCAGCACGATTGGGGAACGACCTTCGCCGAGCGACCGTTGTTGTTTCACAACGTGCCAGACGTGAAGGGCCGAAAGTTCGAATACGTTCCACCGGTCAAGGGTTCGGGACTCGCGGTGGTGATTCCTGCGCGCGGGGCAGCGTTTGGCGATCTGTTCAACGACGGCAAGATCGACGTGATCATCAATTCTGTCGACGGGCCGCCCACACTGCTGCGCAATGTGAACAAAGACCATCATCATTGGGTGGAAATAGCGCTGGTGGGCGGCCCCAAAAGTCCGCGCGACGCCACTTGCGCAACGGTCTACCTGAAGGCCAACGGCATGCGCATGCGCCAGGATGTGCTGGCCAGCGGCAGCTATATTTCGTCAAACGACCGGCGGCTCCACTTCGGGCTTGGAGATGCGACCGATGCCGGAACGGCTGAGATTCACTGGCCTTCCGGCGCGAAGGAGACGGTGAAGCTACCCGCGGAAGACCGCATTTTCACCGTCACCGAGGGTCATGGGATTACCAGCGCGCTCTGCGGCGGCAACCCGTGTTCGGCTCCTTCCGTATCAGGCGCTACACCCAAGGCAAAGCCCCCAGCCAAGACAACTAGGCCATGAGATCGAATTGATTCGCCGGTGTATCATTCTGCTGTGCGAAACCCTTGGCGATCTCCTCTGCTGGGTCTCTCAATCCTGCTGATGGCGGTTTTGAGCGCGCATGCGCAGCGCTATGTTGAGCGCGAGGTCAGAATTCCATGGGTGATGGCTGGTGTAAACGGCCTGGATGCATTGCTGGTTTACGCGGATTTGCCCGGAAAGCATCCGCTCGCCCTGCTCACTCACGGAACTTCGCGTATCACCGATGAACAGGCCCATGTCACCCCCCTGGCAGGAGTTGCCTCAGGCCCTGTGGTTTGCCCGGCGCGGATTTGTCGCCTTGGTGGTGGTGCGCCGCGGATATGGAACATCGGGCGGCGAAAAGGATATGCACCGCTGCCCGCGATGCATGCAAATTGACCCCGAAGACGCAGGTCGAAACGCCGCTCAGGACTTGCGCGTGGCCACCGAATACGCTCGCGAGCTACCGCAGGTGGACCCCACGCATATTGTCGCGGCCAGTGTTTCTACGGGGGATTCGCTACCGTCGCGCTCACTGCAAACGCCCCTCCCGGCCTGATGGCGGCAATTAACTTCGCAGGCGGCACAGGCTCACGAGCTGATCACGATGTACCCAATGCTGGCGAACTCATCGGTGCCTACCGTAATTTTGGGAAGACTTCTCGCGTTCCCATGCTTTGGATCTATGCTGAGAACGACAAGTACTTCTGGCCGGAGCTTGCACACAAATTTGACCAAGCATTTCGCTCCAAGGGCGGCCTGGACCAGTTCGTCCTCGCAACTGCCATTGGAACAGACGGACACTCGCTGTTTCGTCACGTAGATGCGTGGTCGGCAACCGTAGACGGTTTCCTGAAGGAGCAGAACCTCGAGCCGCTGACTGAACTGCTTCCTGAGGTCAGGCCGGCGAATGTTCCACCTCCCGCCAGCCTGAGTGAAACGGGTCTGCAGGCATTCCAAAGCTATTTGTTGCTTGGTCCTCATCGGGCATTCGCCACATCGGACCACTTCTTCGGCTTTTCCGCTGCGAATATGACCGTTGACGAAGCACGCCAGAATGCCCTGGAGCGCTGCCGCCAATCGGCGCAGAAGAAAGAATCCTGCACGGTCGTCTACGTCGACGACACGCGCGTTCTTCCTTAGAGGCTGTGATCAGCTGGAAAATGGACAGCGTCGATGCAGGGATTCCTGGTCTTCGCGCGGGTGGTTGAAACTCGGCCGCCAAGCCAGATGTGCCAGTTTCTGAATCGGCCTTAGAAAATTCCGGCCATGAAGACCTCGGCAGGCTGGGGCTTTTCTCCTCTTGCACCGAACTCGGCCAGCACGACAGGCGACAGCGTAATGACCGGCGAGTGCGCGTGGGCCAGCACTTTATACACCACGCCGTGACGGGTGATGGCAGCGAAGGCCGATGCGCCCTGCGCTCCCATCACGATCAGATCGGCGAACTGGGCTTTGGCCTGGTAGAGGAGTTCCTCTGTCGGATCGCCGGGCACTACAATCGTCTGCACTGCAATCCTTCCTTGCAGCGCACGCGGAACCAGCGCGAAGAGACTCACCTCAATCTGATCGATGGTTCGTCCCGCGAGGGCCTCCGCGCGCGCTTGTGGCTTGATGACATGCTGCAGAATGAGGCGCGCGTTGTGCTGCGAGGCAAGTTCGGCGGCAAACGCGGCCACCATATAGCTAGTCTCTTGCAGGCTTACCGCACACAGGATGTTTCGCGTGGCAAACTTGCGGTAGTCCCCATCGATCACTTCGGGGCCGACTATATAAACCGGAACTCTGGCGGAGCGGAGGACGGCCTCAGCCACCGAGCCCACCAGCATCTTGCCGATGGGTCCAGGAGAGTGGGTGCCCATGACGATGCGGTCGATCTCCCGCTCGCGCAGGAAAGCAAGGATCTGGTCGGCGGCCAATCCTGGCCTGACCACAATTTCGCATCGAACGCCAGCGTCGCGAACACGCTGCGCCAAAGGCTCAAGATGTTGAATCTCAGCACGGGCGGCGGCGGCGTAGTCGTAGTAACGGATACCCGAGGTCTCCGATGCGGCCACGATCAGCGTGTCATAGGCGTGAAAGAGAATGAGATCGGCGCCAAACTCGGCGGCTTGAGCAAGAGCAAAGTCGAAGGCCTTCTTGTTGGCGGGAATCTCGGAAGCGAAGAGGATGTTGGAGGGCTTGCTCCAACCTGGCTTGATAACGGCAGCCATGGGAACCTCCTACTGAAGGTGCGGAAATATTTTCGCAGGTACGGCATCGGCTTGCGGTGCCGGTCGGCACACGACGAGGTGATCTAGCTCACTCCGCAGAGCGCGGAGAGTCCGAGTTCAAGGGATTGGCTGATTCCGACTCCTCCAATAAGGATGCGGGCTGGAGACCGATCGTTCCTTAGTGACGGGATTCTGCTCCCTTCGTGAACAAATGTCCATGGGGGAGAGCCGAGGCTTGCAATTGATCGACATGAAGTGATCCCAATCACAGCGCGCCCACCCCTGAGACTGGTCTTCTAGAGCGGAATCGTAGCTGATTGTTGCTCTATCCCCTGCCCGAACCCTTCTGGCCAGCCGCGATTCGATGGAGGTTTTATGCAGCCAATGCACACCATACCTGCCCGTGGCGGGTTGAACTTTGACGAAACGCCGTTTCTGGCTATCTGGGAGGTCACGCAGTCGTGTGATCTGGCCTGCAAACACTGCCGCGCGGCTGCCCAACCGATTGCCCATCCGGACGAATTGACCAATGCCGAGGGCAAAGCCCTGATCGACCAGATCGCTGAAATGCATGTGCCCATCTTTGTGTTTACCGGCGGCGACCCGTTGAAACGAAAGGACGTATTCGAACTAATCCGGTATGCGGCGGACAAGGGCGTGCAGGTGGCGGTAACGCCGAGCGCGACGCCGCTGCTGACGCGAGAAGCGATGTTCAAGCTCAAAGATGCTGGGCTGGTTCGGCTGGGTATCTCGCTGGACGGCTCGACGCCGGAGATTCACGATGCGTTTAGAGGCCTTCCAGGAGCGTGGGCGCGGACAATTCAGGCGATCGAGTGGGCCAAGGAGGCGGGCATCCCGGTCCAGGTGCACTCCACCATTAGCCGGCATAACGTACACGATCTGGACAACTTATGCTCTCTATTCGAGAAACTGGCCATCGTGATGTGGAATGTGTTCTTCCTGGTTCCCGTGGGCCGGGGACAGCTTGGCGACCTGCTCAGCGGCGAGGAATTCGAGAACGTTTTTGGCAAGATTTACGAGCTTTCCCATCGGGTCAACTTCCAGATCAAGACCACTGAAGCAATGCACTACCGCCGCTACTTGCTGCAGCACAACCTGGAAGAGCGGAGAATGGGCCATGGCCATCCGCACGCCGCCGGCGCAGCCGCTGCAAAGGGTTATGAAGCGGGAACGCCGACGAGCGACGCGCACAGTCGCACGGTCGGTTGGGCAACGCGGCGGGTAAACGACGGCAAAGGCTTCCTGTTCGTGTCGCACACGGGCAATGTGTATCCGAGCGGGTTTTTGCCCATCCACGCGGGAAACATCAAGGAGACGCCGCTTCAGGACATCTACCGCAACGCGCCGATCTTCAAGTCGTTGCGGGACACGAGCAAGCTGGAAGGCAAGTGCGGGGCGTGCGAGTACAAGGAGATCTGTGGTGGTTCGCGGGCAAGGGCCTATGCAGTGACTGGCGACCCACTTGCGCAGGAACCGTGCTGCATCTACCAGCCGAAGAACTGGGACCCTCGGCTAGAGAGTGAAGCATCCGCTTTCGCGAATTCTCTTGGTGAGAGTCTCCAAATCCTCAGCTGACCAGCAACAAACTCCGTACGAATGAAAGCCTGAAGTTCTCCGTTCTGGCGCAAGGTGGAGAGCTTCAGGCCTTCATCCTTAGTTGACCGCCTAGTGGAAGCGAATCATCTCTGCTGGCCTGAATCAGTTGGGCAGAAGAACACTCTCGACCACCTGAATTACTCCATTCGACTGGATTACATCCGCCACAGTGATTGTGGACATACTGCCCTTTTCATCGGTGAGCATGATCTTGCCGTCGTGCAACGTCGCCGTAAGCATTCCTCCCGATACCGTATTCAATACCGCTTTGCCGGCGCCCATCTTGATCTGATGCCTCAGATCCTTTTCGGTTAACCGGCCTGCCACCACATGGTAGGTGAGGATCTTGGTCAGTTGATCCTTGTTCTCCGGCTTGAGCAGCGTATCCACCGTGCCCGCAGGCAGTTTGCCGAAGGCCTCGTTGGTTTGCGCAAATACAGTGAAGGGCCCTGCGCCCTCCAGTGTGTCGACCAGTCCCGCTGCCTTCACTGCCGCAACCAGTATGGTGTGGTCATTTGGATTGACGGCATTCTGGACGATGTTCTTGGTTGGATACATCGAGGCGCCGCCGACATCGGGGTCCTTCTGTGCCTGAGCTGCAACGCATGAAAGTACAAACGCAACCGCCAGGGTGATTCCACAATGCTTCTTCATCATGATTTCCTCTCGCTCCCTTTGGATTTTCTTACTGCACTCTCTGAACGCAGATATGTCAGAAACAGATTTACGCAGGCGTCAGAAAAATATTTTTCGGCAGGCTGAATCCGAAACAGCTATCCGCTTCGTACACAAACAGCAGGTGAAGCACACAAAATGCGAGCATTGCGTGGATGTTTATTTTCACGGCGGGGATAACTCGACAATGCATCGACGCAAGTTATTCGATCACAGCGGTCACCAGCCAGTCTCACGGTGGACGGGGCAAGTAGCGAATAGTATAAAGAGGGCTGCCTCGCGCTTCAGCAGCATTTCCCTCAATCCAATCATGGCATCCGAGCGTACTCCTCATAACGATCACGATCCAGGCGATGACTTATTGCTTGAGCGGGTACGCGAAAGCAATCAGCAGGCTATGGCAGAAGTATTCGATCGTTATGGCGGCATGGTGTACTCGGTGGCTCTGCGCGTCCTCAACGATCCGGGACACGCGGAAGATGTGATGCAGGAGATATTCTTCCAGCTTTGGAACGAGCCGGATGCCTTTGTGCAGGGGCGCGGTTCGCTGGGTGGGTGGCTTATGGTGATGGCGCGAAATCGCGCAATCGACAAGATTCGGCGCAGAAAGCCCACCGATTCACCTGACGATGTAGTACTGGAATCGATGACGAATCTGGCATCGGAGACCGAGCGGAACCTGCAGATGGAGAAGGTTCGCGATGTGCTGAAGAATCTGCCGTTAAAGCAGCAAACATCATTGGAAATGGCCTACTTTGAAGGATTGAGCCACTCGGAGATTGCGGAAAAAACCGGCGACGCGTTGGGTACTGTCAAGACAAGAATCAGGCTCGCTTTAATCGGATTGCGAAAGGCACTTGCAACATGACGGGCAACGAACACATCTCGCAGGAAGATCTGGCGCTGCATGCCTTGCAGGCTCTCTCTGAAGGAGAGGCTGCAGCGGTTCATGTGCATCTGGCACAGTGCGCCTTGTGCCGCGATGAGTTCGCAGGGCTTGCCGGTGACACGGCGTTGGTTGGGCTGAGCGTCCCGCAGCGGCCATTGCCTGCGGGGGCACGCGACCGGTTCCTTCAGCGAGTAGCCGCAGACGCCACCTCGACGCAGCAAGCTGTAAAGCAGGAATCGCACGGAAAGGTGCTGACGTTCCCTCGGCGTGCCTGGATTCCATGGGCAACCGCCGCAGCGCTCGCATTTGTAGCCTTCTTCCTTGGCGTAAAGAACAACACGCTGAATCAGAAACTGGGAGATGCTTCCAGCAAGATCGCGAGTCTTTCTGCTGAATCTGCACAAGCCAGACAGGTGCTCGAAGTTCTGACCTCTCATTCCGCCCAACGCGTGCTACTGACTGCCGACAAAACATCCGTCGAACCGACAGGCCGAGCGGTCTATCTGGCTGAATCCGGCGGTCTGATCTTTCAGGCGAATCATCTCAAGTTGCTGGCTTCCGATAAGACCTATGAGCTTTGGGTAATCCCGGTAAGCGGTAACCCCATCCCGGCTGGGCTATTCAGCCCCGACGCAGCGGGCGACGCCAGCGTAGTCATGCCACCACTTCCCAAAGGCGTTCCAGCCAAAGCATTTGGCGTGACCATTGAGAAAGCTGAAGGCTCCAACACGCCGACCGCGCCGATCATCCTGGCCGGGACGACTTCGGCAGGCGAGTAGTCGTACCTCCGCAGGCAAGGCGCAACCAGCGGTTCTTGTCAGCTCACGGCTTCAGCCCGGGAGGTTAGCCTTTTGCATCGGCACTTCGCTTCGCCCGAAAAATGCGCGTGCCCAGCTTGCATCTCCCGATTACCCATCGAAGAGTCCTGCGCAGAATCAGCCGCCTAGGTGATTTAAATCACATGCAACTTCGAACTAACTCCTCCATTCTCAATCTAGGGCGGCGCAATTCTGGCAAATTTGGAAGTTTGACAAGCCCGGCTCGCCCGTCGGGCACAAGAACTGGTGTAATGGTGGCATCGGGTTGGAGAGGCGGTCGGCGCGGATGCGGACAGCGATCATTGGCGGAGGCATTGCGGGGCTGGCGGCTGCTTATGAGTTGGAGAAGGCGCGCGCGGCAAGGGCGGGCGTGGAGTACACCCTGTATGAGGCCGGGGAGCGCCTGGGCGGCGTCTTGAATTCGGAGATGGTGGACGGGGCGGTGCTCGAGCGCGGCCCGGACTCGTTCCTGACGGAAAAGCCTGCGGCGGCAGAGTTGTGCCGTGAGCTGGGACTGGGGGCCGACCTCATCCCCTCAAACGATGTGGCCCGTAAGACTTATATTGTGGTGAATAACAGATTGGTGGCGCTGCCGGATGGCCTGATGTTCCTGGTGCCGACCAAGCTGATTCCAACGGCGACAACGCGGCTGTTCGGCCTTAAGACCAAATTGCGGATGGGAATGGAGTTGCTGCATCCTCCGCGGCCGAGCGGACAGGCAGACGAGGCTGTGGCCACGCTTGTTGAGCGGCACTTTGGAGCGGAGGCAGTGGACAGGCTAGCTGATCCCCTGCTCAGCGGGATTTATGGCGGCGACGCGGCGCAACTGAGCGCACGCACGGTGCTGCCTCGGCTAGTGGAGATGGAGAGCGAATACGGTTCGCTGACTCGGGGGATGCTGGCGGCACACCGGAAAATGCGGGCGAAGGCTCCTGCCCAGAAGAACGGGATTGTTCGTCCAACGAACGCCGGGGGCAGTGTCCAGCCTCCCACCCCGAGGGGAATTTTTACGACACTGCGGGGCGGGTTGCAGCAGTTGATCGATGCGCTTGTCGCACGGCTCAATCCGGCATCGGTGCGGCTGGTTTTGCCGGTGAGCGGCCTGGAAAAGGTTGCGGACGGCTGGATGGTCACGGCTGGATTCAACACTGAGTTTTACGATGCCGTAATTGTCGCGTCGCCGGCATGGGCGGCGAGCGTTCTGCTGGGTAAGGTAGACGCGGAGCTAAGTGAGGAGCTAGGTGCGATCCCTTACTCATCTTCGATTACGGTGAACCTGATCTACGACGAGAAAAAGCTGGGCCCGCTTCCGGACGGGTTTGGTTTCCTAGTGCCGGCCAGTGAGGGCCGTGCGATGCTGGCATGCACGTTTGTGCATCGCAAGTTTCTGGGCCGTACGCCACCGCAGACAGCGATTCTGCGGGCGTTTCTGGGCGGCATGAAGAATGAGGCGTTGCTGGCGGATTCAGATGAGGAACTGGTGGCCACAGTGCGCCGGGAACTCGCGGAGATTTTGGGCGAAGGAGTCGTTGGGCTGGCGATCGAGCCCGAACATACCCAGGTTTCGCGGTGGCGCCGGTCAATGGCGCAGTATGCGGTGGGCCACCAGGCCCGCATTGAGCGCATTTCAGCGCGGGTCGCAGTCCTGCCCGGGCTGCGGTTGGTGGGGAATGCGTATGACGGGATCGGGATTCCCGATTGCATCCGTCTGGGAAGAAAAGCAGCGACGGATCTGTTGGCTGCCGGCGAATTAGCAAGGCAGCAGGTCAACTAGTTAGCGGGCCAATGTTGTTTTCCATCCTCTGAGCAAAGGGACTCAGAGGATGCGGCCCCCAACTCACAAATCCAGACTCAATGGAATCAACCTACTTCGGCACTACTGGAAGAACCAGCGCGCTGGGATGTTGTTCGTCGTGCAGGATCGTATTGCTGGCCTTCACCATTGCTGAGTCGGTGCTCGCGTCTTTGCCCGTGTTAAGGTTGCGGTCAAAGCGTGGGAAATTGCTGCTGCTCACTTCCAACCGAATCTTGTGACCCTTGAGAAACACGTTGCTGGTGGACCAGAGATCGATCTTGTACTCGTAGACCTGGCCGGGAACGATGGGAACGGCGGCACTCGTTGATTCGCGATACCTCGCGCGCAGAATGCCTTCCGTCAGGTTGATCGCAGTTCCATCCGGGCTTACGTCGACCAGCTTGCCTGTGAAGTCCGTGTCGGCGCCTGAGGAACTGGCGAATAGGTCCAGGGTTACAGGCCCGGTGACTTCAAGATCTGCTTCGAGCGGTGGCGTCGAATACACGAGCACATCAGAGCGAGCCTGGACCTGCTTCTGGTCCCTTGGGCCGGGTGCAAGGTGAACGACGTCGCAGCATAGGGGCCCGCCCACGGTCGGGACTGGATTGGCCGGGTCGTAGATGTAGCTGTCGGCGGCTTCAGAGTGCCCCGCGCTCGTGGTGAGCGAGCCATCGCCTGAGGCGCTGTTGGCGTTGCCGGAGGAGTGCAGGAAGAAACTCGTCGTTCTAGCGCGCTCAAGCGGCCACGCCGCCTCATTGCGCCACTCGTTCTCGCCCATGACAAAAATGGTGACCGGCTTATCGGTGGCAAACTGGTTGCGCTTGCCAAGAAACAGGTAGTCATACCAGTCGAGGGTGACGGCATTCTCATCAAACGGAGCGTCGGGGCCAAAGTCGACCTGGCCGATCGTCCGTCCCCAGCCGGAGTGCCCACCGATGGCAACGAGCAGCCGTTGCTCTTTCCGCGCTGTCTCATTGCCCGCGTGTGCCTTCAGGCCAACATAATTGCGAATCGATCCGCCCTGAAAAATGTCGTACCAGGCGGCGATGGTGAGTGAGGGAACCTGAATCTTTTCGTAATTCTCCTCAATGGACCACTGCTTCCAGTAGCTGTCGTAGGTCGGATGATCCAGCCAATCTAGAAAGTAGGGTGCGAGTGTGTGGGTAAGAGCTGTACCGTCCAGAGGTTTGGAGACATTGAAGACCGGGTACTGGTTCAGGGGCAGAACGGTGCTCCCGCCGAGTGCGTTCTTCGCTATGGCGACCTGGCGGTCCAGGGTGTCCTGCGCGAGCGAAGAGGTCCATGACTCGTTGAACCATTGCTCGAAGGCGCCGCCCTGGTAGGTCCAGTTTTCGTGGTAGTTGCTTGCGGTAACCACGGGGCAGATTCCCGCTAGGTGTGGCGGATGCCCGATGGCCGCGAGCATTTGCGTGGCGCCCACATAGGAACCGCTGAACATGCCGACTTTCCCGTTGGAGTGGGGCAGCGCCGCGGCCCATTCGACAGTGTCGTAGCCGTCGTCCGACTCGTGCTTGAATGGGTACCACTCGCCCTCGGATGTAAAGCGACCTCGCACATCTTGGGCAACCACAATGAATCCACGCGCGGCGCCCTTCTGGCCAAACGAGGCGGTGTTGTCCTTGTTATAAGGAGTGCGTGTCAGCAAAACCGGATAGCTGCCTTCAGCAGCAGGGCGATAAACATCCGCCCGAAGGGTGACTCCGTCGCGCGTCTTCATGGCGACGTTCTTCTCAACCACGATCTGCGGCGCGGCTTGGCCCACGGCAGCGCCAGCGGGCAGCAGGGTTGAGCAGAAGGCGACAAGGCAAAAGGCTCTTTTCAACATGGGCGCTCAATTCCTCAGCGGCAATGGCCGAAACCATTCTAGTGGCTTCGAGTACAGATGAGGGCAGTTCCCTTCGCAGTGTATTGTTGCTGACGGGGGAAAATTCAACAGGTGAGGTGCTGGAGTGCAGGGTTTGAATCGGAGAGGATTCCTCAAGTCGGCGGGAGCAGTGACAACGGGAACGCTACTGGGCGCACGGCTTCATGCGCTGGCGGCGATTGAGGGCAGATCCGGGCGTCAAGTTGCAGCGAACGATCACATCCAGATTGCCTTGATCGGCGCAGGCGGTCAGGGCCAGGGCGATACAAAGACTGCTGTCCGAGTTCCCGGAGTAAAGCTGGTGGCGGTGGCCGATTGCTACAACGGCCGGCTCGAGCACAGCAAGGAACTGTGGGGCGACGACATCTTTACGACGCGCGACTACGGAGAGATTCTGGCGCGCAAGGACATTGACGCGGTAATCATCGGCACGCCTGACCACTGGCACAACCAAGCCAGCGTGGATGCAATGAGGGCGGGCAAGGATGTCTATTGCGAGAAGCCGATGATCCATCTTTATGCCGATGGTCCGGAGATGATTGAGACGGCGCGGGCAACCAATCGAATCCTGCAGGTGGGAAGCCAGCGCGTGAGCTCGGTGATCTATGCAAAGGCCAAGGAATTGCTCGCCGCGGGCGCCATTGGCCAATTGAATATGGTGACCGCGCGCTGGGATCGCAACTCGACCATGGGCGCGTGGAGCTATACGGTCCCCCCGGATGCATCGCCGGAGACCTGCGACTGGCCGCGGTTTCTCGGCACGGCGCCGAAGATTCCGTTCAGTGCAGAACAGTTTTTCCAATGGCGCAAGTGGAAGGCCTATGGCAGCGGCGTGGCCGGCGACCTTTTCGTGCATCTGTTCAGCGGAACGCACTTCATTACCGGATCGCATGGGCCGACGCGCGGCATGGCCACCGGCGGGCTGCGGTTCTGGAAGGACGGCCGCGACGTGCCGGACGTGATGCTGGGAATGTTCGACTACCCGGAGGGGTTCAACCTGAGCCTGCGCGTGAACTTTGTCGATGGCGGCGAGGAGAGCGAAGGCCTGATCTTCACAGGGTCGGAAGGCACAATAGAGATCGGCGGCAGTTCAGTGAGCGTGAGCCGGACGCCGCGCGAAAAGGAACCGGGGTTCACCATCGGTACATTCACTGAAACCACGCAAAAGCAGTTCCTTGAGGGATACCGAAAGAAGTATCCGATCGTGCCTCCGCAAGGAGAGCCGCCGGTTGGCTTCGAGAAATTTGTCGCGCCGCAGGGATACAGCGACAGCTACGACCACTTCAAGAACTTCTTTGCATCGGTGCGGTCTCGCCAGCCCGTGGTGGAAGATGCAGTCTTCGGCTTCCGCGCGGCAGGGGCTGCCCTGCTGAGCAACCTCAGCATCGACCGCGGGGCAATTGTAAAGTGGGACCCGGAGGCGATGAAGCTGTTGTAGCATCATCGCTATGTCCAGATTCCTGTTTACCATGCTGCCCGCGAACGATCTGGGCTTGCCCACTCGCCTCGTGCCAATCGCGCGAGTGCTCGCAGATCGTGGCCACCAAGTCGCCGTGTTCAACCCTGCGCCTGCACCTGCAAAATTGATCGAAGATGCGGGGTTGATCAACCTCCCCATCCCGGCCCGCCCCATGCCGGCAATTGGAGGCGACATGGCACAGGCAAACGCTGCCTGGGATGTCGAAGAGATGTTTGCCGCCTTCTTTTCAGACGTGGCCACCGTGCGCGCAGTCACGGCCGCCCATGTCGACCTGGTGCGCGACTACGCGCCCGATGTTGTCGTCGATTCCTTTGGGCTGTTTACCTGTATGGCCGCACGCATTGTCGGGGTCCCTCTTGCAACAATCCTTCAAGCCAATTTCCATCCTGCAAGTCAGGGCTTTATATGGTGGAAAGGCGAGCGTCCTGCAGGATTGCCCAGCCCCGCGCCTGCCATCAACAAGATTCTTGCCGAATACGGTCTGGCACCGGTAGCGCGCTCGGTCGATCTGCTGGCGGGCGACCTGTCGTTGATCGTGGGCACGCCGGAAACCGACCCGATCTCCGGCGCGGCCAATGTCACGCACGTTGGTCAAATCATCTGGCAAAGGGGCAATGCTGCTTTGCCCGACTGGGTCGCTGAACTGAGTGACGATCGACCTGTCATCTGGGTCTACTCCGGCAATCCCCGCTATGCCGGCGCCGCAGCATCCAATCCCTTTGACTCCATCGTGGTTATTCGCGCGGCCATCGCGGCCCTGGGGAATGCGCCCGTTCAAGTGGTCCTCACAACCGGCTATCAGGATGTGCCCGAGGAGGTTGGCGCCTTGCCACCCAACTTCCATCACGCCGCCTATCTGCCGGGCCTCGCTATGGCTGAGCGCTGCGACCTGATGGTGCACCACGGCGGCCACAGCTCCGTCATGACAGGATTGTCTGCCGGCACTCCCGCCGTCATGATCCCCACCAGCACTGAACGTGAGAGCAACGCCCGCCGACTTATCGCCTTGGGCGCCGGAGAGATCGTGATGCCAATGGATGGCGCAGACGGTGAAAAGCACATTGATGAAGCTGACTTCAGCGGCAAAGTGCATCGCGCGTTGAACGAGCCCGGGTATCGCAATGCGGCTCGCCGGGTGGCCGAGTCCATGCGTCGATTTGGCGGGGCGCAAGAAGCTGCGGACCGAATCGAGCGGTTTGCAGGTGGAATAGTTTAAGCCAACTCGCGATCTAAAGGCTGATTGCCTACATCCCACCCTTGCCCAGCAGAACTCCTATCCCGTAGGTGACCGCGCCTTCCACCGCGCCGACGACCGTCATCTCAAATCCCGACGACCACCAGGAGCGGACTGTGATGAGGCTCTTGGCTGCGCCAACAGCGAAGTGAGCGGCCAGCGAAATGATGGCTGCGGCAATCACAGCCTGGATTCCATGCATGAAAAAGAAGGGGAGAACGGGGATGGAAGCGCCGATGGCCGTGGAAAGCGCACCGGAACTGGCGGAAACGAGCGGGCTCTTGAGCGCCTCCTCTGAGGAGCCCAGCCGCTCGCTGGTCAGGGCGCGGAGTAACTGGTCAGGGTCGCTGGCAATGTGGTTGACCATGTGGTGCGCGTCTTCCTCAGGCAGGCCCTTCACCTGGTAGTAGAGCGCGAGCAGTTCGCTGGCTTCGGGGCCGTTCAACTTGATTGCTTCGCGTTCCCGGATGACCTCGGCGGCGTAGATCTCCTGTTCGCTCTTGGCCGCCAGATAAGCGCCGGAACCCATTGAAAGCGCGGAAGCGATCATGCCGGAGAGGCCCGCGAGGAGCACGTACTTGCTATCTCCGGCGGTGGCGCCGGAGACGCCGGAAACGATGCCGAAGATGGCGCCAAGGCCGTCGTTGACCCCGTAGATGGCGTCGCCAATCCAGGAGCCGGGTTGCTTGCGCCCCTGGTTGCGCTTCGCAAGGAGTTCATTGAGAAATGACTGGGCGTCGATCTTTGGCGCGGTGGCGGCATGGGTATAGTGGCCGCGAATCAGCGATCCCAGCTCACGGTAGTGGTCCTTTTCGTCCTCAATGACGTGATCCAGAATGGCGATGGAGCCCTCGTCGCCAAGGGCTTTGAGCTGCTCGCCGTAGTTGGCCACGTGCCGGCTCTCCTCGATTTCCAGCCGGCGCAGCGCCATGCGGACGCCGCCTGCCCGGTTGGCCAGCGAATCGGCCTCGCCCCCCGGCTTGCCCCGGTATACGGGCTCCCGGCCGCCCAGCTCGATGATGCGGCCGTGCCACAGGGCGGCGTGCTCCCATTCGGCGCTGGCAAGGTGGCGCAGCACCTGGGCACGGACCGGCTCGCTGTCGCGCTCGGCCAGCGCCAGGTAGGTGTGATAAGCCTCCACTTCGGCCTGCCAGTTTTCTTCCAG
>OBLU010000386.1_pt1 | contig 42175 bp, 39 predicted proteins | sample 1518681 | NCBI WGS metagenome assembly OBLU01 (sample SAMEA3539304, study PRJEB22396) | soil metagenome | biome: tundra; feature: field; material: soil | place: USA | collected 2010-05 | depth 0.15 m
TCTGGTTGATCTCGTCCTCAACCTGCTCCGGCCCTTCGACCACCGTCTTGAAGACATAAGCGCGAATCTCGCCCGTCTCCTTATCCATCTCCGCGCGCATGTTTTCCTGCGTCTTGTAATACTTGCGCGTCGCCAGCGCAATCGCGTCCTCAACCGCGCCCACGACCACAGCGGGCTCAATGCCCTTATCCCGGCTCAACGTCTCAATCGACTGATACAGAACACTCGCCATACTCGTCACTCACCTTCAACTTCTTCTGTCATTCCCGATGCTTTGAGTCATTCCGCAGCGCTCTTCGCTTGTCATTCCGCAGCGCAGCGGAGGAATCTGCTTTTGCTTCTTACTGACCACTCGAACCTAAAACTCCACTACCAAATTCGCCTTCTCCACATTCGCCAACGCAATCTCAATCACGTCCGCAACCGCTGCCTTCTTCGCCTTACCCTTCTGTTTGACGGCCGCGAGATCGATCTTCAAAACTCCGTCCGCAAATCCCATCAACCGCCCCGTCCAAACCCGGTTGCTATTTACCGGAGCAAACGTCTTCACCTTCACCAGGCTTCCCGCGAACCGCTCAAACTCTTCCGCCTTCTTCAGCGACCGTTCCAGCCCAGGGGACGAAACCTCAAGCGTGTACTCGCTCCCCGGAACCACGTCCTCAACATCCAGCAGCGTGCCAAAGTCCGTCGCAAACGCCGCGCAATCCTCATGCGTCACGCCCGAAAGCAGTTCCACCGGAACCCCCTTCGGCAGATCTTCAACCTCACCGACAGCGGCCCGTTCCGCAAGCCGCTTCCGTTCCGCCGCATCCTTCTCCACAAAAACCCGCAGCGCCCGAGACTTCCCGCCGCCGCCAAACTCCACATCCACAATCTCCAGATGGTGCGACGCCGCAACCCGTTCCGCCAGCGCCCGAATTTCGTCCATCTGCAATGCCATACGCCCTTTTCGGCCGTCATTCTGAGCGCAGCTCAGAATCTCCGTATTTCGTCGTTGCCTTTGCTCTTGCCTGTCCGACTGTCATTCTGAATCTGAGCGAAGCGAGTGGGGAAGACCCTACATCGGCTTATTGCTGTTGCTTGTTCCTGGTCCCAGGCCTAATCCGCCAACTTGTCTTTAGAGCAACAAAAAGTGGGCTCTCGCCCACTCATTCCTTCCGCCATTTCTGCCGGTGCGAACACGGCGCGTAACTAAACGACGGAACAAATCCGGGGTCCCCGACGGACGTCCTCTGCTCGCTGGGGGGTGGAAAAAACTCGCCTGCCCTTTCAAGATACGCCCATAGCCGGCTAAATTCAATCCCACTCAACCGCTCCCAATCGGTCCCCACTCGGCCCCAGGGTTGCCGCCGGCGAATCCGTGCCTGCGCATGAGATCCAGGCTGTGAAGAGGAAGAGCTATCTTCGCTTTTATTTCGCCTACCAGAAACCTTCCACCATGGGCAAGAGAGACTTCGATTCCGAACCATCGAGTGAAACACTATATATAGGGGTTTGCTTAGCTAGATACCACTGCCCGCAGAGTTTTCCACACCCCTCCACAAAATAGTTGGCTGCTTTCCCAATTTAGGGCTTGCCATCCCCGGTTGGCTGGGTCAGGATTGCGTTGTGGCAGAAAGTGGTCGAAAGTAGGAAAAAGTGCTCGAGAGTGGTGGATGCGAACTCCGTGGACTCAAATCATCATCTCCCAGCATTGCGCAACGCAGCACTCGCATAGCTCTGACTTTACTCCCGCAGCCGCAGTTTTCGGGCTGTCAAGTATGGTTCAGACCCTGAGGTTGGAATGTTTCGTGGCAATATCCCAGCGCGCGTCGATGAAAAAGGCCGGCTTAAACTACCGGCGGATTTCAAGCGCTGGTTCGACGAAATATATGGACCGAAGTTTTACATCACCAGCAAGGACGGCGAGAGCGCCGAGATTTGGCCGCTGAAGGAGTGGGAACGCATTGAAGAATCGCTGGCTTTGGCTCCTTCCAGCGCGGCGAAGCAGAAGTTCCTGGACGTGACCAACTACTACGGCCAGGAAGTTGAGATGGACTCGCAGGGCCGGCTGCTGATGCCGCAACTGCTGCGAGAGAAGGCGAACCTGAAGGGCGACGTCGCGGTATTGGGCCAGAACAAGAAGTTAGTCGTGATCAACGACGAGCGGGCGCAGGCAAAGATCGCCGCGGCTCCGTTGACGGGAGAGGACCTGGATTCGCTGGCGATTCCAGGGCTGTAGCAATTGACGGCCCCCAGGGGCAGCACAGAGGCGGAAGCATGAGTAAACCGCAGCATGTGCCGGTTCTTTTAGACGAAGTGTTGCAGTACCTCAATGTGCGGCCCGGAGGCGTGATTGCGGATACGACCGTCGGGCTTGGCGGCCACTCTTCCGAGATTGCGAAGAGGTTGGGAGCGAAGGGCAGGCTGATCTGCTTCGACCGCGACCCGGAGGCGATGGAGTTGGCCAAAGCTCGGTTGGAAGAGGTCAGGGCCGAGATCGGCAGCGAGATGCCCGAGGTGATCTTTCAGCCGCGGGCTTTCTCCGAGGCGGCCGACGCGATCGAACCCGCCAGCCTGGATGGTTTGCTGGCGGACTTCGGAGTCAGCAGCCTGCAGTTGGACGAGGCACACAGAGGATTCAGTTTCCGGTCGGAAGGTCCACTGGACATGCGGATGGATACGCGTCTGGGGGAGACGGCCGGGCAAGTGGTAAATCAGGAAGACGAAAACGAACTCGCCGACCTGATTTACGAATTCGGAGAGGAAAGGAGGTCGCGGAGAATCGCCAGAGCCATTGTGAGGGCCCGGCCGATATCGACGACAGCGGAACTCGCTCAAGTGATATCGGCCGCGGCCCCTTCAATGAAAGGCGACAAGATACATCCCGCGACGAGGACCTTTCAAGCGCTTCGAATTCGAGTGAATAACGAGTTGGGGGAGATCCGGTCGCTGCTCAAGAGCGCGCCATCTCTGTTGAAAACGGGAGGAAGGCTGGTACTGATCAGCTTCCACTCGCTGGAGGACCGGCTGGTCAAGGATGCATTCCGCGAAGCCGGCCACGATGGAATTTACGAGGTTTTGACGAAGAAGCCTGTCGTTGCGGAAGAGCAGGAGCAGATGCGGAACCCGCGGTCGAGAAGCGCGAAGCTGAGGGCGGCGGAAAAATTGGAAACGACGGCCACGCATCAGGGTTCGGCGAGCAAGTACAAGAAATAGAGATTCAGACAGAAGGAGGGGCGATGGCGACGATACCGATGGCAGGGCAGGGATCGATCTTCGGAATGGGATCCGGCGCGACGGCACGCATGAGCAGCCCGTCGCTGACCCGTGCGCAGCGCAACCGCGAGTTGTTCGAGTTGCAGCGCCGCGCCCGCCGTGGACCCACTCCGGAAGTCTTCTTCGCCAAGCACATCGACAACAGCCGCATCGTAAAGGCCGACGATCCCGAGCGTAGGCGCGAGATGCGCACCTTCACCTGGACCATGAGCATCCTGTTCCTGCTGGTGATGGTGTATGTCTGGCAGCACTTTTCGGCCATCGAAGTGGGCTACCAGGTTGAGGTCCAGAAGCAGCAGGTGGAGCAGTTGCGCGAGCAGAACCGGCAACTGCGCTTGACTTCGGCGCAACTGAGCGATCCCGGACGCATTGACCAGATTGCGAAGCAGCTTGGACTCGACGCGCCGCAACCGGGCCAGATGGTGCGCCCCGATGGAATGGGCTCAAACGTTCCGGTGCTGGCGCAGACGACCACTCCCTCGCTTCCCGCCAACTAGTCGTCCGTTCTCTTCAACTGGGAACTGACAGAGGGCACCTGAGAACTTCGTTATGAACAGAGCCTCACCCCAGACCCCACGCGGCACCATGACCGCCCCCATCCGCAAGGTCCGTTTCGCGTGGGTCGCGATCTCGTTCTGCGTGTGGGTCAGCTTCATTGGCTGCCGCCTGGTGTGGCTCCAGGTCATCCGCCACTCCGAGTGGGTGGACAAGGCCGAACGCCAGCAGCACAGCACGTTGGAACTGGCGCCTCAGCGCGGCGTGTTGTATGACCGCAATCTGCGCGAGCTGGCCATGACGGTGCAGGTGGATTCGATCTTCGCCGATCCCACGGAGTTGGGCGAGAACAAGGCCAATGCAGCGGAGATGCTCGCCAAAGTGGTGCATACCGACCCCAGCGACAACTCGACGTCGGAGGCGCAGATCCTGGCGCGCTTCAACGATTCGCGAAACTTCGCTTGGGTGGCGCGGCGGGTGGATGCTGCAACCGCGGCTCGTGTGCGCGAGTTGAATCTGAAGGGCGTCTACTTTCAGAAGGAGTTCAAGCGCTTCTACCCGAACAACGATCTTGCCGCGCAGGTGCTCGGCTACGTGGGCACCGACGATACCGGCCTGGGCGGTCTGGAACAGCAGTTCGATGAGGACATGCACGGCGCCCCCGGGCACATGCTGAAGGCAGTGGATGCCAAGCGCCACGCGATGGCCAGCGTCGAAAATGAGCCGATGCCCGGCGAGAATCTTGTGCTCTCCATCGACGCCAATATTCAGTACATGGCCGAGCGCGCGCTCGATGCGCAGATGGCCAAGGTGAAGGCGCTGCATGGAACAGTCGTGGTGCAGGACCCGCACACCGGCCAGATCCTGGCGCTGGCGGTCTCCCCGCGCTTCAATCCGAACGACTCGCGGCACATGGAGCCTGGCTCACTCACGAATCTGGCCGTGAGCGACGTGTATGAGCCGGGATCGACGTTCAAGCTGGTCACCTACTCGGCCGCACTCGACGGCGCCGGCGTCGAGCCGACCGACATGGTGGATTGCCAGGGCGGATCGATGACGATGTACGGCCGCACGCTGCATGATGACAAAGATGACCACTTCGGCGTCGTGACGGTGCAGTACGCCCTCGAGCATTCGAGCGACGTGGGCGCGGCGAAGATGGCGCTGAAGACCGGACCCGACACCTTCTACAAGTACATCAAGGGCTTCGGCTTCGGCGATCGTTCCGGCGTCGAGTTGCCCAGCGAGACGCGTGGACTTCTGACCAATCCCCGCAAGTGGGGCTCGACCAGCATCCTGTCCATTGCGATCGGGCAGGAGATCGGCGTCACCCCGATTCAACTTGTAACCATGGTCAGCGCAATTGCCAACGGCGGCGTCTACATGCCGCCGCATGTCCTGCTCCAGTCGACCGATCAGTTGAAGGGTGACCCGCGGTTGCAGCCTGCGGCGTTCCGGCCGGAGAACCAGCTTCCGGCGACGCTGCCCGACGGCGCACACCGCGTGATCAAGGAGCTGACGGCGGGCAAGATGCGCTCCATGATGCAGGGCGTCGTGATGGAAGGTACGGGCAAGACCGCGCAGTTGAACGGGTACAGCTCAGGCGGCAAGACGGGAACCGCGGAGAAGATCGATCCCGCGACGCACACGTATTCGCACACCAAGCTGGTCGCGAGCTTCGCCGGCTTTGCACCGGTCAGCTCTCCCGCAATCTCGGTGGCCGTCGTAATCGACACGCCGACCGTGGGCAGCTTTTACGGCGCTGCCGTTTCGGCCCCGGTGTTCCAGACGGTGGCGCAGCAGGTGCTCGAGTATCTGGGCGTGCCCCACGACCAGCCGGTGAAGACGCCCAAGGAATTGATGGCCGCGGCTCCGAAGGAAATTCCGGGCGACGGTCCGAGCGAGAATACGGGCGACCTCAACGCCATGTTCGAGGCGATCAACAACCTGCCCGCGGACGATCCCCTGCGCGCCTCGTCGAGCGCCGCATCCGATCCGGCCGCAGCCCACGCAAACGTGAACGCCACCAACATCCCTGGGCCACCGTCGCGCGCCACCAGCACGATCGGTACCTCGCGCATCATGGGGCTTCTGCCGGCCAAGGTTGTGGCCGCGTTCGAGGCAAATGGAGGAACGAGTTCGTCGATGCCGGACGCCGTGGCAACTGCCTCGATCCGTGCTCCGGCGATTGTGCCCCCGGTCCAGGCGCGTGCGAACGGCTCGGTGGTCGTCGATGCCGGGCAGCGCGTGGCCGTGCCGTCGTTCGCTGGTGCGGCGTTGCGCAAAGTGGTGGAGACGGCGGAAGGCCTCGGCCTGCGGGTTGAACCGGTGGGCAGCGGCATCGCGCGCGACCAGGCGCCGGCGGCCGGGACCACCGTTCCTGTCGGCACCGAGGTCGTGGTGCGCTTCGCTCGCTAGCCAGGCAGCGAAGGGACGCCGCGCCGACATAGAATCGAAATCATGCAGTGGGTTGACGCGCTACGAGAAGTGTCGGTGACGGAGAGCGCGGGCGCTGCGGGCACGATTGCATCGGTCGAGTATGACTCGCGCAGGGTGCGGCCGGGTTCCGCATTTGTCGCCATGCGGGGCGGCACCACCGACGGCAACCGCTATATCGATGCTGCCATCTCTCAAGGCGCAATCGCCATCGTGACCGACTCGCAGGATGCCTACACCAGGCTTCGGCAGGATTATCCCAGCGTAGCGGTCGCCCGCGTAGAGCATGGCCGGCGAGCCCTGGCGGAGTTGAGCGCTGCCGTGCTGGATCATCCCGAGCGCAAGCTTGACGTCAGCGCCGTGACGGGGACCAACGGCAAGACAACGACCGCGTATCTGCTGGAGCAAATGCTGCGCAGCGTCGGGCGTAAGTGCGTGTTGATCGGCACCATCGAAACGCACATCGGCGACGAGGTGCGCGCCAGCGAGCACACCACGCCAGAGGCTTCCGACCTGCTGAAGATTTTTGCCGACGGCGTTGCAGCTGGCGCGACCGAAGTAGTGATGGAGATGTCCTCGCACGCACTGGACCAGGAGCGAGTCTGGGGAATTCCCGTCGATGTCGCAATCTTTACCAATCTGACACAGGATCATCTGGACTACCACGAGACGATGGAGCGATATCTCGCAGCCAAAGTGCGGCTCTTTGAAGGAGTAGGAGCGCCCCATCCTCGAATCGCCGCAATCAACGCGGATGATCCTCATGGACGCAGGCTCGAACATCTCGCCTTGGGAGCTGGCTGTCAGGTTTGGTGTTATGGCAACGAAACCGCAGACGGCTGGGGACCAGAGTTTCGGTCGGAGAAAGTGAAAATGCGCGGGGGCAATACCATCTTCGACTGGAGAACCTCACGGGGTTGCGTGGAGATTCGATCCCCGCTTACGGGTCGCGTTAACGTCTCGAATCTTCTGGCAGCGTCGTGTGCGGCGCTGGCGCGCGGATTGAAGCTCGAGGAGATTGCTGCTGCGGCGAGAAATCTGAAGCAGGTCCCCGGGCGGTTTCAGGTGGTATCGGGATCGGCAGAGGCTGAATTCACCGTGCTTGTCGACTACGCGCACACGGATGACGCGCTACACAACCTGATTACTCTTGCCCGGGAGTTGGTCTCCGAGCGCGACGGCCGCGTCATTACGCTCTTTGGATGCGGTGGCGATCGCGACCGCACCAAGCGCCCGCGCATGGGGCGGGTCGCGGCACAGGGTAGCGATCTGGTGGTCCTCACCAGCGATAACCCCCGCAGCGAGGATCCGATGGCGATCATCGAAGAAGCGCTCGCTGGCGTGCGCGAGACCACAACGAAGTGCATCGTCGAGCCGGATCGCGCCGCCGCAATCGGACTCGCGGTTCGCGCAGCTCAAGCGGGAGACATCGTGCTGATCGCCGGCAAGGGCCACGAGAAGGTTCAGATTCTCCGCGACCGCACCATCCCATTCGACGATGTATCGGTCGCGTCCAACGTTTTGAAGGAGCTTCGATGAAGCTGACGCTTGGCCAGGTGGCGGACTGGATTCACGCCGAAGGCAATTTCCGCACCCACTCCGAGGCGCTGGGCTACTCCATCGACTCGCGCACGATCGCAGCCGGCGAGCTCTTCTTCGCCGTGCGCGGCGAGAAGCTGGACGGCCATGACTACGTGGAGGCTGCCCTTGCGAATGGCGCGGTCGCCGCGGTCGTCAGCATGCGCTGGCTCGCACCAGCCGGATTGCAGGCAAGCCAGTTGCTGCGGGTTCCGGATCATGACGGCTGCGGCGTTCTCGACAGCCTGCAGCGGTTGTCTCACGCGGTGCGCCGCAGTTGGGGCAAGCGCGTCATCGGCATCACCGGCTCGGCGGGCAAGACGACGACGAAGGACGCGGTGGCGCAGGTGCTCAGCGCGAAGTTCCGCGTGCTGAAGTCGCAGGGCAACCTGAACAACGGCTTCGGCCTTCCCCTGCAACTCCTCCGCCTCGAGTCCGAGCACGACGTCGCGGTCATCGAGATGGGCATGAACCACGCGGGCGAGATCGCCGCACTCGCCCGCATCGCCGAGCCGGACTGGGCCGTCGTCTCCAACGTTGCGCCCGTGCATCTGGAGTTCTTTGCAGATGGCATTGCCGGCATCGCACGCGCGAAGTATGAACTCATTGAAGCGCTTCCGCCGGAAGGCATTGCCATTCTCAACTGCGACGACGAGCACGTTAGGCGCTTCGGCGAAAGCCTGGGCGATCGCGCTGTGTTCTACGGAACGGGCGAGTGCGCCACGGTGCGCGCGGTCGGCATCGCGGAGATCGGCGCGGAAGGAGTCGTCTTCACCGTCACCGCGCAAGGCGAGCGGGCCAGCGTGCAACTCCACATGCTCGGCCGGCACAACGTCCTCAACGCGCTCGCGGCGATTGCCGTTGGGTTACGCAGTGGCATGTCGCTGGCGGAGTGCGCGGCGGCGCTGGGCGAACTGCGCGCCGGCGACAAGCGCGGCGAAGTCTCCGAGTGGCGCGGCGCAACCCTGATCAACGATAGTTACAATTCCAATCCGCGCGCCCTAGACGCGATGGTCGACGCCCTGCTTGCGATGCCTGTGGCGAACCAGGGCAGGCACATCGTGGTGGCAGGGGAGATGCTTGAACTGGGGCCCGAGGGCGACAGGCTGCACCGGGCCTGCGGGCAGCGCATGGCCGCGCGAGGCGTAGATGTCGTCCTCGGTGTGCGCGGACTGGCGGCGGCGCTGGTGGAAGGCGCCGCGCAGCACGGAGCGAACGCGATCTTCGTAGCCACTCCTGAAGATGCAGGAGCATGGCTCAAGGGCAACCTGTGGCCGGGCGACGCCGTATTACTCAAGGCTTCACGTGGCGTGCGGCTCGAACGCGCCCTCGCGTCGCTGGCGGAGTGAGCCGGCCCGATACGCAGCGGATTGGCAGGGAGAACGAATGTCTTCATTGAGCGGGCTCGGATTCACCATCGGTCCGGCGTTGATCATTGCCGCGCTGCTGGCGCTCACTCCGCTGATCGCAGCAGCATTCTTCCTCTCCGGCCTCACCGCCTGGGTCGAAAGACTTCCGCTGCCCCTGCGGCTCCTGTTGCCGATTCTGCTCTGCGTTCCCTACGCGCTCGTAACCGATACGTTCGGCATGCTGCGATGGCAGTGGCTCATCCTGTATGCGCTGCTGCCCGTCGCGATCGCGTGGCTGCTGTGGCAGGCGCGTCAGGCGGATCGCGCACAACGCGGCGATTGGCGGGACTTCCTCGTACTCGGCGCGCTGGGGCTGGCAGTGGATCTGCGCTGGCTCGAGTCTGCCTGGCCGCCGCACCTCGCGGTCTTCAGCAAGATGCTGCTGCTGGACGCGGGAATCTACGGATTCCTGGTGATCCGGCAACTCGAGGGCGTCGGCTTCGATCTGCGCCTGCGCCCGCGCGACGTCTTCACCGCCCTGCGCGAGTTTGCCTGGTATGCGCCGATCGCCATCGCGCTTGGCCTCAGCTTTGGATTTCTCCATCTTCATGCGCTGTGGCCGCGGCCTCTATCGGTTGCGGGCGGCTTTCTTTTTACCTTCGCGTTCATCGCCATCCCGGAAGAGCTGTTCTTCCGGGGATGGATGCAGAACCTGCTCGAGCGGCGGCTCGGACGCACGCCTGCGCTGCTGGCAACGGCTGTTCTCTTCGGCCTGTCCCACTTCAATAAACGCGCCGCGCACTTCAACTGGCGATACGTCGCACTGGCCGCGCTGGCAGGAATCGCTTACGGCCGGGCGTGGCGTCGCGACCGCCGGGTTGGCGCGTCCGCCATCACGCACGCGTGCGTGGACACCATCTGGTCTCAGTGGCTGCGCTGATGGCTGCGATGCGAGCCATAGGCGAGATAGCCGATGCCCACCCGCATGTTCCGAATCACAGGACCGGGAATCGTCATCGCGACCGTGACGCCCAGGATGGTGTGCGCGATGGCCAACGTGTATAGATTTCGATAGCGCACGAAGAACAGGCAGGCCGCGAGTCCCCAGAAGAACGTAATCACAGTGAGGATGGGATTGGGCAGGTGCGCGAGCGAGAACATGGCTGCTGCCGCGAGTGCCGCCGTTCCCGGGCCGCGCGTCAGCTGCAGCAGTCGCGGAAGAAAGAAGTTCTGCAGCAGCACTTGCTGCACACATGCCCCCAACGCATAGCCGGCGTAGCGTTCAACGAACATCAAAGGCCCGCCGGGCGGGTGCAGGGTTTGCATCCGCTCCGCCACAAAAATGGCCGCCGCGGACGCGATCAGGGCGACGCCGATCAGCCAGAGCGAGCGCGCGAAGTTGGCCGGCTGCCATCCCATGGCCTTCCAGCCGGGCCGCGCATTCCACACCACCGCGACGACGTAGGCGGCGGCAGCGAAGTAGCACAACTTCTGCCACGGCCGCGGCGTCCAGATCACGACGAGGATGAGCACGTACCCGACGAAAAGCTCGACCAGGTCGCGCCGCCTCATCCCCGTAGCGACGGCGCTCTTCGGCTCAAATAACGTGGCGTTTCCCGAAGCCATAGCAGATAGTACTCCTGTCGGACTCCGCCCAAAAATTGAAATTCTTCCGCTCCCAGCAATCCAGTCAGGATCCCTGCGTAAACGGTATGTCGAAGAGCCGACGGTTCCGCTTATCCCCCTGTTTCTCCGAAGGAACAGGGTTACGACGCAACTCTAGTGGGTGCGGGTTGTCAGGTATTGCGCCAGCGACTTGAGCGGGTCAGCGGCGATGCCGAAGGGCTCGACCGCCGCGAAGGCATCGGCAATCAGTTGGTCGGCGTCGCGGCGCGACTGCTCGATGCCGTAGACCGCGGGCCATGTCGCTTTCACGCTGGCCGTGTCCTTGCCCGCGGTCTTGCCGAGTTCCTCGGAGGACTGCGTCATGTCCAGGATGTCGTCGACGATCTGGAAAGCGAGCCCCGCCTTTTCGCCAAACTCGCGAATGCGCGCGAGCGTGCCATCAGGCAAGGCGCGTCGCGAGGACCCGTACAGCGCGCCGGATACGATGGCCGTCGTGATCAGGGCGCCGGTCTTGGCGCGGTGGATGGTCTCGACCAAGTCGGCGGTCGGCGTCACGCCCTCGGACTCGATATCGACCACCTGCCCGCCAATCATGCCCGGTGCAAGTCCAGTGTCAATCTCGCCCGATCGTCCAATGCCGGTGCCCACGGCGATCGACACCTCGCGCAGGATTTGCACGACGCTCGGCGCGGGGACGGGGAGTTGCGCCATCGTCTGAAAGGCGAGCGTCTGCAGTGCGTCGCCCGCGAGGATCGCGATCGCTTCCCCGAATGCGACGTGGCAGGTAGGATGGCCTCGCCGCAGGTCGTCGTTATCCAGCGCGGGCAGATCGTCGTGGATCAACGAGTAAGTGTGCAGCATCTCCAGCGCAGCGCCAAGGTCGACGACGCCGGCCGGCAACTCCCCATCGCCGGAGACCATGCGCGCGGCCTCCATGCACAGAATCGGTCGCAGCCGCTTGCCGCCCGCGAACACACTATGCCGCATGGCGCGGTGAATCGAATGGGGCAGCGTATCGGGCGAGGGGAGAAGTCGTTCGAGGGCTGCGTCGGTGAGCGTGACGCCGGAGGCGAGTAAGGATCGTACAGGAGAGTCCATCGAATCTCATGATAAACGACGCGGTGCGCAATGCCAGAACCCGTGCCGGCCGATTCGTGCGATGCTATTGGAGGCAGTTTTCGAGCAGGATTCAGAGAGGTTGAATTTGGCGGACATAGCAACATTCCTGGCGGGATTCGCGCGCTTCCAGGAAAAGTATTTTGCCGGCGACGACACCATCTTTGCCCGGCTGCGGCAGGGCCAGAATCCGCGCGCGCTGGTGATCTCGTGCTGCGACTCGCGCGCCGACCCGGGCATGCTGATGGGCGCCGGCCCCGGCGACATCTTCGTGGTGCGCAACGTCGCCAACCTCGTGCCGCCGTATCGCAATGGCGCCGAGATGCCCGGCATCCGCGCCGACATCGAGTTCGCGGTGAAGGGCCTCAACGTCGAGCACATCATCATCCTGGGCCACTCCGGCTGCGGAGGCATTCGCGCGCTCATGGATGGAGAGGGCATCACCGCCAGTAACTTCGAGTTCATCGGCGCGTGGGTGACCATCGCGGCGGCTGCCCGGGAGCGAGTTTTGCGTGAACTCGCCGACGCGCCGGAGGCAGTGCAGGCGACGGCTTGCGGGCAGTGGGCAATCGCACTCTCGCTCGACAATTTGCTGACCTTCCCATGGATCCGCGAACGGGTCGAGGCTGGCACGCTGGCGCTGCATGGCTGGTACTTCGACATCGATGCGGGGGAGTTGCTGGCGTATTCGCCGCAGACCTCGAGCTTCGCACCGCTCGTCCCCAGGCCGGTGGCTGCCGTTAGCGACGGCGAGACCGCGCGGAGCTAGGCCGCGCTTCGAAGCTCAGGCCGGTCGCGCAGCGTCCACACAAAAAGTACCAGCGCCAACCCGCTGATGGCGTCGCCCAGCGTTTGGTCGCGTGTGCGAACGTAGCGAAGGTCAATCGTTGAAGACCCGGCCGGGATCGCAATGGCCACAAGGCCGTCCTGTCTCTCCGCTGGGTGCTCCGCGGGTACGCCGTTGACCGTGACCAGCCACGCGGGATAGTTGCGCAGATTGAGGATGAGTTCCTCCGCCTGCGTTGCCGCCACGCTGAGGTGCATGGGCGCGGGGCCGGGCTGAGTTGTAGCTGGTGGCGCGCCGGTCGCCGACGAGGCGAGCCAGTAGGGCGGCGCACTCGACGTCAATGCATCGTTGTCGGCGGTCGCGGGAGTGTATTCGTCGGTCGGATCCGTGCCTGCGTTGGAGTGGAACAGCGCGAGCCGGGCAGGCGCGGTATCCTCGGGATCGCACGGCTGGCGAAAGACGTCGTACGCAGGGTGCGTGAACCCAATCGCAAGCAGGACCGCCGCACACGCGGTTGCAGCCAGCTTCAACGGGAGACGGTCGAGCGCATGAGCGGTCGCCAGCGCCAAAATGGGCGCGAGAATCGCGAGCAGCCGCCAGGGGAACTGGAGAAAGCTCGCCTGCGGAGCGTGGTTCCACAGCGGCAAGCTCAGCGGAGTCAGCAGGAAGGCGATGCCCGCAGTCAAAATCGCCAGCGGCAGCGTCGGAAATGCGGTCGCAGAGGGCCTGGCCTTGCGCCGGAGGAGAGTCGCCGCGAGCGCTGCCACCGTCGCAATCAGCAGCACCACGGCAATAAGCGAAGCCGTATGCAGAACCTTGTCGTGATCCAGCGCGTCGGAGGAGGTCCCCGTGTGCTCGAACAGGAAATTCTGGTCGATGCGCATGCCCGTAATCGTGGCCATCGCGATCTGCACGAAGTGGCGCTCGTAAGCAGCGGGCACAACGTAGAACGCCGCCAGGCCGAGTCCGAGAGCCGTGCCTCCCATCGCACGCAGGGCAAGTTGAAGCGAATAAATCCCCGCCCCGGTAGCCAGCTCCGGCGCACTCCCAGACGCCGACCTTCGATACCCCGCAACCACGCGCATCGCAGCCAGCACCGCCAGCGTGTAGCTGCCCATCACGGCTGCCGGCGCGTTGGTGAGCCACAGCAGCGCCAAAGGCAGCGCGACCCGTGGGATCGTGACTCGATCTCGCAGCATGGCGTGGAACAGCAGCGGAATCCACGCGGCGGCGAGAAGTTCGCCATACGCAGTCCGTTCGTACGCCGTGAAGAGCATGTACGGGTTGGCGAGGTACAGCGTAGCCGCCAGCACCGCGGCGTTCGCGCTGACAAACGGGCGTGCGAGGCGATGGAACGTGAGGCCGGACGCAGTCAGGGCGATCCATGTGAAGAGAATCGGCGCAGCGCTCCAGCCCGCAGCCTCGCTCACTCCCGGAAGGTGCATCAGCAGCAGGCCGAGCAGCGCGCCCAGCATCCACGAGAGCGGCGGATAAAAAACGAAGCGCGGCTCACCCGCATTGAACGCCGGAGTGTACGCCCAGTGGGGATACAGGTTGCCGTGGCTGAACTGCTTGGCCGCCTCGAACCAGTTCACCAGGTGGAAGTCGAAGTCGTGCCCGCACGAGTAGCCGTTGTGGATCAGCGGCAGCACAGCAATCAGCGCCGCCAGCGGAATCAGAACGAGGCCGCCTCTCGATGCACGGGCCGCCGCACCAACAGGCGCATGATCCTGCGGCAGCCCTGTCATCGCGGGTTGAGGGTCAGCGTGTGAGTGATGGTGCTCTGCGCGGCGGCGGCGGTGAAGGGCAGCGCGTACGTCGTGCCGCGCAGCCAGTCCTGGAACTGGTCCATGTACCAGGGGCTGGCCGGGTTGCCGGATTGCCCCAGCACGATGTTCAGGGTAGTGCGATCGGGGTCGCTCAGGTCGGTGGTGAAGCGCTCCGACGGACCGAACGCCAGCTCGGACTGCTTCACCGTGGTGCCGTCCCCGCTGTGCGGCTGCGGACCCGTCCCGGTCGGCACACCGATCAGTCGCTCAAGGAACTTCGACCTGGAGAACACCGGGTGCTCGATATCCACCGGGAAGGCCTTGCCCTGCTGCCAGGTGCTCAGATCGCTCGGTGCGCCGGAGTCGCGCAGGCCGCGCTGCACCACGGTAGCGAGAAAGTCCTCCCACGTCGCGTAGCCCGGCGGCAGCCAACGGGCGGGCGTGTGCGTCATCATCTGCTCCTCCACGCTACCGCGTTCGCCCCACGTGTAAGCCTGCCAGAGATTGCCGGTCCGAGCCTCATCCGCCGGCAGCTCTTTCAACTGAGTCAGGTCCGCACCCTGCGCAACCTGGGAGGCGACCCGTGGCACCAGCTTGGGAATCAGCAGCATCGGCCAGAAGTCGCTGCGGGCGGCGTTCACGATCGCGGGTGCGGCGGCGTTGGCGTCCACGCTCCCATTCCAGTTGCGCAGCAGGTCGGCCGCCTGGTGCAGCGTCTTGTCGTTCTTCAGCGGCCCACTCGCGTGGTCGATCGAATAAGCCAGCCGCTGCGCAATCACCTGGTCCAGCTCGGAGTACACATCGTTCTGCAGCGCCAGCATCTCCGTCGGCGTGAACGGGTGCAGTGGCCCCGCGGGGCCTCCGCTGCTCGCTTGTGGACCTTTCCCCGCACCGGACTCCAGCACCTTGTAGATCCGCTCCGTGCGATACGGCGCCATCCAGTTCAGCGTGATGGGGAACCGGTAGCCATCCGGAGTGACGCGGGCGTTGGCGGTGGCCAGCACTCCGTCGGCAGGATCGAGCGCCTGCGGAAGCTGGTCGAACGGAATGTAGCCCACCCACTCATGCAGCGCCGCATCGGGTGCGGTCGCGTCGGTGGGAACAGGCGCAAGCGGGCTGGGATTGTTGACGTCACCGCGCACCGGGATTCGGCCGACGGCGTGGTAGCCAATGTGCCCCTGGTCGTCGGCGTACATCAGGTTCAGTGGCGGGCCTCCCCAGTTGGCCAGCGCGCCGAGCATGGAGGTCCAATCGTTGGCCGAGTTGACCGCGAAGAACGGATTCGTCACATTCGACGGATCGTAGATTGTCCAGCGCAGGCTCAGCGAGCGCTGCTCATTCGGGAAGATGCTCGAGATGATCGGCGTGTCCACATTGCCATGGTGAGTGAGCGGCACGCTCAGGGTTACGTTGGCGCTGCCGCGCACCTGGATCACCTCCGGCTGGTAGCGGACGGGCCGCCACATCCCGTCAGCGGTCTGGTACTCGGCTCCGGTTGGTGTGCCGCGGGTGTGCTCGATGTAGAGATCCTGCACGTCCGCGCCCAGGTTGGTGAAGCCCCAGGCCACGTGCGCGTTGTGGCCGGCGATAACGAACGGCATGCCCGGCAGCGTAACGCCCGCGGCGTGGAACTCCGACAGCGGTGCCGGCAGAGCAGCTTCCAGGTCAGCCTCGTACCAGATGCCGGGGGCTGCCAGCGCCAGGTGCATGTCGTTCGAGAGGATCGGCTTGCCGGACGCCGAGCGCGAGCCCGAGACGGCCCAGCCATTCGATCCGGCAACGCACGTGTCGCAGCCGCCATGAAAGAGCGCGAGAGTTCGGTTCAGCGCGAGCAGGTCTTCCGTTGCCATCGGCGTCGTCCGGCGAAGCATCGATTGCGACTCGTCCAGCGGAACGCCGGGAACCTCCGGCTGGGGCGCGGTGGGGTCCGGAATCACCTGGCCCGGCGGATGGTCGCGCCACGAGCCCGTCGGATAGAGATCGGCGATCAGTTCCGGTGCGAGGTGGGCCGCCAGTGCCTCGCGGTCGAGCTTCTGCGGGAACCCGGTGGTCAGGTCCTGGTACATCGCCAGTTGGACCAGCACTGAATCGCGCGGAGTCCACGGCGACGGCACGAAACCCAGCACGCGAAACTCGATGGGCAGGTGGTCGCGCTGGGCTGCCATGGAGGCGTTGACGCCCGCTGCATAAACCTCCAGCGAAAGCTTCTGGTCGGCGGGCAGGCCTGCGAAGGCGCGGTCGGCGGCGGCGCGGAGCTGAAGCATGCGCTGCAGCCGGTCCTGATCCAGCAGGGAGCGGCCGAAGATGGCGGCAAGCGCTCCGGCGGCGTGGCGGCGCAACAGTTCCATCTGCCACAGCCGGTCCTGCGCGGTGACGTAGCCTTGCGCGAAGATCAGGTCGTTCATCGAACTCGCGTGGAGATGCGGAACGCCGTGGGCATCACGCTCCACCGTGACCGGGGCGGAGAGGCCAAAGGCGGTGATCGAGCCGTCGAGCTGCGGCAGATTCTCGCGCATCTCCGTGCGGACGCGGCGTTGCCACACGAACAGTGCGGCGCCGGCAATGGCAATCAGCAGGAAGAACACGAACCCCGCGATCCTCCGGCGCCGGCCCGCTCCTGAGCCCTTGGCGGTGGCGGATCCGGAGTCGGCATTCACTGGTTCGGCGGAGGATATTGTGGCTTGTGGGTCTTGGGTGTTCGGATCGTTGGAACTCATGGTTTAGGGCAAGTCTAATGCAGCAAGGGGTTGGGCCGCGCCTGCCGGCCGGTAGCCAAGGTTGGTGCGGGGCAGGGTGAGGAGAATCACGACCACGCCGCAGGCCATGACCGGCAGCATCCAAAGGCTGCCCTCCGGGCCGGTCAGTCCGCCGGAGAGGTAGGGGCGTCCGACCGGGTGCGTAGCAAAGAGGCGGCCTTTCACCATGAGGCCGCTGTCGGCGACACCGTAGAGAAACGACTGCGCCCAGTCCCAGGAGGTGTGGAACCCGATGGCCCACCACAGCGATCCGGTGCGCCACAGGCTCAGGCAGAAGAGAAGTCCGGCGAGCCCGGCGGAGAGCAATCCCAGCGGAGACTCCCCGGGGTTAGCCTTGTGGTCGTAGCCGAAGGCGAAGGAGAGGACCAGCGCCGCCGTCCAGAATCCCAGTACGTTGGCTTGCTTTGGGCCGAGCCGCAAGCGGTAAAGCCCGCTCAGGCCGCGGGTCAGCGTGAACTGCAGGTAGCCGCGGCTGAGCAATTCCTCCAGCAAGCCCACCACCAGAAAGTTGCCAAACCAGAGAGCGCCGTAGCCGAGGACTCTGCCGCCGGAGAGCAGGCGCGCGTCGAATACCAGCAGCCCCGTGGCGCGCAGCAGAACGACCAGCAGCGAGAGCAGCGCGACCCCCCACGCGAGGCCGGTGAAGAAGTTGCGCATCCTGCGTTGCGGGCTGAATCCGTAGGCCGCCGTTGGACGGCGCTCGATCTTCCCCATCAGCCAGGTGGCGAGAAGCACGCCGACAAACGGAACGCCTTCGTTCCGGAACACGTATCCCGGCCCCATGGACGCATCGGGTGGAGTCGCGGGCTGGGCGTGGGTTGCGGCGGGGCTCGCCGGACCGTGATGCAGGTTGCGGAGCGTGTGGACGATGAAACCGGCCGCAAACGTCAGCGCCAGGGACAAGGCGAAGAAGAGAATTACGCTCCAGCCGGCTCGAATGCCGTCGGCGCCGACAAAGATGTCGCGCAGGATGAATCGCGGCTGTCGCGCGGCTTCTGGCCCATCGGCGGGATCAGGCTGGGTTGCGGACGGATCGGTCGGGGGAGTCTCTGGCAAGCGGAACCTCTCTGGCTGTTGGAAGTCTATACGGTGCAGTGCCGGGTGGGTTCCTCCAAATCACAGAAGCCGCTTGACATGAAGCCGCCCAGCGTCAATGCTTAGAGCTTCGCATAAAAGTCGCGGAGCGTTGCACAGGAACTCACATTTGCCCGCGGAAGACGGGCTTTCCGCACGGAGGTCTGCAAGCTTGAAGTGCCGGGTCTTTTATCACGATCATTGTTTCGATGGGGCGTGTTCCGCCTCGGTCTTCACCCGCTTTCATCGAGAATGCATCGGAACCGCGGATGACTTCTCCTACTCCGGGCTCATGCACCGGGCGGGCGCGCTGTTTGACGAAACCGCGTTCGTCGAGGGTGAGAACGCCATCGTGGACTTCAAGTATTCCGCGTCGCCTCGTGTGACGTGGTGGTTCGATCATCATCAGAGCGCCTTCCTGACCCCCGCGGACCAGCAGGACTTTCAGGCCTGGCAGCGGCAGGCCGAGGCGCCCGGGCCGGAGCTGCATGGCGGCAAGTTTTACGACCCCGCGTACGTCTCCTGCACCAGCCTGATTGCCGACGTCGCGCGCGACCATTTCGGCTTCAACACAGTGCCGCTGGCGGAGCTGATTCATTGGGCAAACATCGTCGATGGCGCGCGCTACGAGAGCGCTGAAGCCGCAGTCGGCATGGGCGAGCCGGCCATGAAGCTGACCATGGTGATCGAGGCCTCGGGCGAGGGCTTTGTGCCGCGCGTGATTCCTCTGCTGACCGAGATGAGCCTGCAGGAGGTGCTCGACCAGCCCTTCATCCAGGCCGAGCTGGGGCCGCTGATGGAACGGCATATCGCAGGCATCGAGCTGCTGCGGGAGCGTTCGAAACTGGACCGCGGCGTGGTCACGTTCGACATCACCGACAAGCTGACCGAGGGCTACAACAAGTTCATCCCCTACTACCTGCATCCGGCGGCGACCTACAACGTGGGGCTGAGCCGCTCGACCTTCCGGACCAAGGTGGCAGTTGGCACGAATCCGTGGACCAAGGTCCCAGTGGCGGAGCTGGCCAACCTGGCGGGAATCTGCGAGCGCTACGGCGGCGGCGGACACGCCCGGGTTGGCGCGGTCAGCTTCCCTCCGGACCGGGAGGACGACGCGCGCAAGGCTGCCGCGGAGATCGCCGCGGAGCTCAAGGCTCGAGCTTAGCCTGCCTTCCCCACCCCCCGAATTGTGTCAAGCCCCCGCGCTCCCAAAATATTAATTATTCCCAATCTCCTCAACTACTTACGCCAAAAAGAAAAATGGCATTTAAGTTATGGTTCAACCGCTATAATGGTATTGGAGATTATATACTTGACACAAGGTAGCACTTCGACTATCCTTTCTTTAGTGGCGGTTGCTTCTCTCCATCTTTCACATTCTTCAAGTGTTGTACAACCTTAGGATGGAAAAGATGAGAAACAGCTTCTTCCGTAGTCATCTCACGCGGGTGTTTTGCCACTTTGGAGGATTTAGCCATGATGGACTCCGTAAACCTCTGCTCTCTCATTGAGACATTTGGAACTGAAGACAAGTGCCGCGCCTACCTTGAGGCTCTGCGCTGGGGTGGCGAGGTGACCTGCCCGCGCTGCGAGTCTCGGAAGATTTCGCGCATCATCAAGCGCAACCAATTTGACTGTGATGCTTGCCGCTACCAGTTTTCGGTGACGGCAGGAACGGTTTTCAATGACTCTCACCTTGCACTCTGGAAGTGGTTCCTTGCTACCTACCTGCTCTGCGAGTCTCGCAAGGGGATGAGCGCCAACCAGATCAAGCGGACTCTGGGAGTGAGCTACAAGACGGCGTGGTATCTCTGCCACCGCATCCGGGCCGCGATGAAGGATGTTTGCCCCGAGCCCATGACAGGCACCGTAGAGATGGACGAAACTTACGTGGGCGGCAAGCAGCGCAACTGGCAGGGCCGGGGACGCATCTCCAAGGAATTTAGCAACAAGGAGGCCGTATTCGGAATCAAGCAGCGTGGCGGCGATCTGCGGTTCTTTCACGCTGAGGATTGCAAGTCTGGGACGCTGGCGAAGTACATCAAAGAGAATGTTAGCGGCGACGTAGAAGTGATCATGACGGATGAGTTCATGGCGTATCCCTACGCTCTGGATCGCGCTGGCCACTCCCGCGATAAGCACAAGACCATCAAACATAGGGATGGCGTCTACGTTGACGGAGACATTACCACGAACGGAATCGAGTCCGCTTTTAGCTTGCTCAAGCGAGGCATCGTGGGATCGTGGCATAAAGTCTCTGCAAAACACCTGTCTGCTTACCTCGATGAAATGACATTCCGGTTCAATAACCGCAACAACCCTTACCTGTTCCGCGACACAATGCAAAAACTGATTGAGGCTCCGGTATTGGAGTACAAGAACCTCATTGCGGCCTAGGAGCTTTTATATGGTTCAAATGTAGCCCTGTAACCGTAATAGGATTGCCGTCCTTTGACTGTATCCACCACGTAAATCGCGATCCGTTACCAACTACACTCGGTTCGGTGAGTTTGGCGTATGCGGCTTCCGGTTGACCGTCTAAATTTCCGATAGTTCCTCCGACGACGCCTCCCAAGTCCGGAAGATCAGCCGAACACGGCCTATCGCAATAGGCGATAAAACCTGGATCTAGAAAGTCGTTCTTCATTTGAACCCATATTTTGACCCGATAGATTCCAGGATGCGTATTGTCTATAGACTCAACGCCCCATGTAGCTTCCGGAGGTGGAGCACCGAAATTGTTAACCGTAGGGTGGTCAACTTGGCCTCCTGATATACAGATTCCATTTGGGCAGTTGTTCGTCGGTACAGGCGCGGGAGGTTGTTCTGCAACTGCTCCTACTGCACCACGTTGCACTGTCCCCGAGTTGATTGCATTGCCTTGAATAGTCGCGTGTGTTCCATTACTAACGATGGCGGGTGCTCCGGGAGTGGGAGTGATGCCAAATCCCCTTATCGTGTTTCCGTGTCCGTTTGAGATTATCGCTGGGTACGGAGATGATCCCGGAACGGATACCGGCGACCCTACTCGATAGCCGCGATGCCTTTCCTCCAATTGCTGATTGATCCACTTTGTTTCTTCGCCAGACACTCCGAGGCCGGGATGGTCGTGACTATAACGCTCAATCAGGTCAGATATTTCCTTTTGTTCGTCAGCAGTGCTCATTGGATATTCGTGTGACGATTGCGTTCCGGTATCTGTAGTAGTTGGTTTAGACGGAGCCGCAGTACCAGCATGTTGATTCTTCCAGTCTCCTCGCAGTTGAATCACTCCAGCGCCGAGTACAATCACCGCTAGAATCGTGGCCACAATACGCTGTTCTCTCTGGCTAAAGTTGCGTGTGAAGTAGGAACGATAGGACAGATAGACCAATAGGGCCACAGCCGCGACCAGCGCAACCACCTTTTCCCAGATGCCCGGAATGAATACCCAAGTCAACAAGCAAATCACCAATCCAATAATTGCTAATGTGTCACTTAGTCCGTGATTCTTCGACCGTGCGGTTTCGGGTGAGGGCATATCCATAATGGCTCCAGAGGATATCCCAAGCCGTACCTTGCGTCAAGGTGATAATCCCGATGGAGTAGATAAATAAGAGAAGCCCGGCCACCCGCCGGGCTTCTCCATTTAAACCAATAAGTCTAATAATATCAATATTTTGCGAATAAACCATTTGTTTCCAATATTTTGCAGGCAGCCTGTGGAAATCCGCACATTTCCGCCCGCATCATCTTTAGATGGAATATTTTAGCCGCAACTCCTTTGTTTGGAATATTTTAGCGACAATGATGCTCGCTATCTTATTCAAAACAGGTATTTTATCCCCCGGAGAGGAATTAAAAAGAAATGCTCGCCAACGTCAAAATACCGAGACCCAGCGCCCTAGGTTTTCAGCCGGGCGAAGAACGGAAGCTTGGTGATGTCGTTGAAGATGACCATCGCGGCAAAGAGCAGAATACAGACGAACGCAACCTGGTAGATGCGCTCCTTGATCGGCATGGGGAGGTCGCGACGGAAGAGGCTCTCGACGATCAGCAGGAAGATCATGCCGCCGTCGAGAATGGGGAAGGGCAGCAGGTTGAACATGCCCAGGTTGATCGAGATCATCGCCATGGTTCCGATCAGGGGCATCCAACCGGGCGCTTCGGCGGCGTCATGCACCACCTGGCCGATGCCGATTGGCCCAGAGAGGCTCTTGACCGAAATGTGGCGCTCGAACATGCCCTTCAGCACATCGACCACCAGCAGCGAATTCTTCTTGAAGTACTCCCACGAAGCGGCGAGGGATTTGGACAGCGAGAGTTGCTCGACCTTGACCGGCGGATCGACGGCGCGGAAGCCGAGGTGATAGGCCTGGGTGCCGTCGCCGGAATCGCTCATCTCGGGTGTGACGACCAGGGTCAGGGGATGGCCGTTGCGGACGAGAGAAAGAGTTGCAGGCTTGCCCTTCTGGTCCTGCAGGTACCACAGCAGCGCGGGGATGGAGCGAATGGTGAGGCCGTCGATGCTGACGATCTGGTCACCCGGCTTGAGCCCGGCGCGGTCGGAGGGACTGCCAGCGACCGGCGCCTTCACCTGCAGCGGCGTGTTCTGCATCTTGGGGACCAGCCCCATGGCCAACGCGGCGTCCACGGAGAACTTCTCCGAACTGTCCTTGAAGGCGAGGAAGAAGGTGGTGTCGGTGCGGTTACCGTCGTGGACGAACGAGAAGGGAATGGTCTGGTTCGCGTTCAGCGAAGCGTGGTTGAGGATGTCTTCCCAGGTCGGGTTCTCGACGTTGTCAAAGTGGACGATGATATCGCCGGAGTGGATGCCGGTCTTGGCGACAATGGTGCTGGGCGAGATGTAGTCGGTGATGGCCGGGCCGGAGATGTACTCGTTCACCTCGTTGTGCAGCATGTAGGCGCCGGTCATGAGCACGAGCGCGAGCATGAAGTTGGCGACGGGCCCTGCGACCGCGATGAGCATGCGCTGCCAGCGGGGATGGTTGTTGAGGTCGCCCGGGTCTTCGCTGGTCTCTTCGCCGGGGATTTCACCGGCCATCTTAACGTATCCGCCGAGGGGAAGGGCGTTGATCTGGTAGTCGGTGCCGCCGCGGCGGATGCCGACAACGCGCTTGCCGAAGCCGATGGCGAAGGTCTCAACGCGGACGCCGCACCATTTGGCGACGGCGAAGTGGCCGAACTCGTGCACCAGCACCATCAGGCCGAGCACCAGGAGAAGTTGAACTATGGTCATCATGAAGTTTGTCAGGACCCTCGTATTGCCGTCTGGCTATTGTCCAGTGGGCGGATTAACATCGGACTGCAAATTGCGAACGGCGCACCTCAAACGACACCGGCGTGGACCCGACCGGCCACAGCATTACTTGGCGACCATTCCGCCCCCGACCGCGAATCCGGACCGGCTTGCGATGACTTCCCGAGCACACGCCCTGGCTGCCTCGTCCGCCGCAAGCACATCACTAATAGATGCGGGATTCAGGGAAGGCGTCTCGCTGAGCACCTCCTCGATTGTACGCGGGATGCCCAAAAACGGGATGCGACCTTCGAGGAAGGCGGCGACGGCGATCTCGTCGGCGGCGTTGAGCGCGATGCAGGCTGCGGGGCCGGATTCGGCTGCTTCGTAGGCGAGGCGGAGGCAGGCGAAGCGGGCGAGGTCGGGCTGCGCGAAGTCCAACTGGGAGAGCGCGGCGAGATCGAAGGCGAGTTGCGGCGCGGCGGGTCGCTCAGGGTAAGCCAGCGCGTAGAGGATGGGGAGGCGCATGTCGGTGACCGAGATCTGCGCGAGGATCGAACCGTCAATGTACTCGACCAGGGAGTGGACGGTGGACTGGGGATGGATGGTGACGCGGACCTTCGCCGAGGGCAAGTCGAAGAGGCGGCAGGCTTCGATGATCTCGAAGCCCTTGTTCATCATGGTGGCCGAATCTATGGTGATGCGCTGGCCCATGACCCAGGTGGGGTGCTTGAGGGCCTGGGCGGGCGTGACGTGCTCGAAGTCGGCGAGCGGCGTTGACCGAAAGGGGCCGCCCGAGGCGGTGAGCCATATCTGCTTGACTTCGTTTGGCTTACCACCGCGCAGGCACTGGTGGACGGCGTTGTGCTCGGAGTCGATGGGGAGCAGCGCTACGTTGTGCAAGCGGGCGGCTTTGAGGATGAGATCGCCGGCGGCAACCAGGCATTCCTTGTTGGCGAGACCAATCGTTTTGCCGGCGCAGACGGCCGCGTATGTGGCTTCGAGCCCCGCGACGCCGACGATGGCGGAGACCACGAAGTTGACCTCAGGAAGCGTGGCGACGCGGACGGTTCCGGCGGTGCCGTGAAGCACTTCGATAAAGGCGAGGCCGGCGTCGCGCAGGCGCTGGGAGAGCGAACCGGCGAGGGCTTCGGTGGCGAGGGAGACGACGCGGGGCTGCCAGCGGAGGCACTGGGCAAAGGCCTCGTCGACATTGCGGCCGGCGGCGAGGGAGACGACTTCGTAGCGGTCGGGAAAGGATTCGCAGATGGAAAGGGTGCTCTGGCCGATGGAGCCGGTTGAGCCGAGGATGGCGAGCTTTTTCACTACGCTATTTTCGCAGATATGGGAGGGTGGTGGCGATTAGAAGCGGCTGAGGCTGAAGGCGTCTTTGAGGAGCAGCACGCACCACAGGGCGGGTGCGGCAAGGAGCAGGGCGTCGATGCGGTCGAGGATGCCGCCGTGTCCCGGGAGCATGGTGCCGGAGTCCTTGACGCCGGCGCCGCGCTTCATGGCGGACTCCAGCAGATCGCCGAGTTGGGCGGCGACATTGATGATGATGGCGAGCAGGACCGACTCCCAGACCGGCTGCAGGATGTGGAGGACGGTGTTGCCGCGGCCGGAGAGGAATTCGCCGGCAAAGACGACTCCGAGGCCAGCCAACACGCTTCCGGCGACCGAGGCGAACGTGCCTTCCCAGGTCTTATTGGGGCTGAGGTGAGTGAGCTTGTGGCGGCCAAAATAGCGACCAACATACATCGCGGCGATGTCTCCCGACCAGACGCAGACCATCAGGAACAGGAGCAGGGGCTTGCCGTCGTCGCGGCTCCAGATCATGGGGACAAGCGTAAGGGGATAAGCAACATAGACCAGGCCGAAGAGGCCGAGAGCCGCGTCCGGGAGAGCGCGTTCGAGGGTGCCGCGAAAGGAGGTCCAGGTGAGCAGGACGAGGGCCAGTACGCTGAGCGTGGGGAGCTGCGCCTCGATGGGGCGGTAGTAGGTGACGTAAAAGACGAGCGCGGTGGCAACCGCCATCCACCACCTGGGGATGTGCGCGCCGGCGGTGTTGGCCAGGGCAAGGTATTCGTAAGCGGCGAGTTCTGCGGTGATGCACACGGCCAGCGTCAGCATCCAAAGCTGCCCAAAGAAGATGAGAGCGACGACGATGGCGATCAGGAGGCTGGCGGTGAGGATTCGTTTCATGCGGAAAGACTGGGACCTCAAGCAGGATACATGGAGGGGCGGCGGAGAGGGGGCTGAGGAGGGAGATAATGTCGGCTAGTCCACGGAAACTCTACATTTAAAAATTTTCCCAAAAGGATGCAACCTCCGAGGAAACCATTTGACCCCTTTTCGGCGTCCTAGGTCCATGGCCTGGGGAATCCCTGGCTAGCCAACTAAAGCAAGGAGAGCACTCACTTGGCGCAATACAGGGGAACGGTGAAGTGGTTTAACAACGCGAAAGGCTACGGCTTTCTCGGACGTGAAGGCGGCGCGGACGTCTTCGTGCACTACAGCTCGATTCAGATTGACGGCTACAAGAGTCTGAAAGAGGGGGATGAAGTCGAATTTGACATCATCGAGGGCAGCAAGGGACCGCAGGCGGACCAGGTTGTCCGTCTGAAGGACTCGGCCAAGCACGCTGCTGCGCAAAGCGCGGCGCCGGACGAGGCAGCCGCCTAACCGCGGAGCGTCGGCGCGGCGCGTGGGTGTGCGCCGGGCTGCCGAGGCCAAAGCGGGCGTAGCATATGGTCTGGGATTCACGAGGAGCCACCCTCCCCGGGGTCCCGGATGACTCGCGTCTATGGAAAATATATTGATTGCACGGCTGCTGGAAGAGACAGCCGCGCTGCTGGAGATCGATGCGGCGGACCCGTTCCGTATCCGCTCATATCGCCGTGCCGCGGAGGCGGTGGAACAGCAGACGACCCAGCTCGCGGTGCTGGTGGCGTCGGACCCGAAACAATTGCTGGCGATCCCTGGGATCGGCAAGGGGATGGCCGCGAATATCAGCCAGCTGGTCGAGACCGGCGACATGCCGATCCGTGCGGAACTGCTGATCAAGTACAAGCCCACCATGTTGGAACTGCTGCGGTTGCCGGGCATGGGTCCGAAGACGGTCGCGCTGGTGTGGTCGGCGCTGGGGGTGTGCGACATCGATGCGCTGGAAGCGGCGGCACGCGAAGGCAAGCTCGCCGGGCTGCCGCGGATGGGGGAGAAGTTCGCGACCAAGCTGCTGAAGGGGATTGAGGATTACCGCCGCAACTCGGGGCGGTTCCGGATTGACGCGGCGCAGGAGCAGGCGGAGCGGATCTCGGCGCTGATTCGGGCATTTCCGGGGATTGATGAGATCATGCCGGCGGGTTCGCTGCGGCGAGGGCGCGAGACGGTTGGCGATCTCGACCTGCTGGTCACCGGGCCGGCGTGCGAGCCGGAGGTGGTGGCTGCGGCCGTGGAGCACGTGGCGACGCTGCCGTTGATTGACAAGCTGCTGGCGCGGGGACAAAACAAGGTCAGCTTTACGGTGGGCAATAACTTCCAGGTCGATGTTCGGCTGCTGCCACGGGCCAGTTACGGGGCGGCGCTGCAGTACTTCACCGGGTCCAAGCACCACAATGTTGCGCTGCGGCAACGGGCGATCAAGCGGGGACTGACGCTGAGCGAGTATGCGCTGCTGCGGTTGGAGGGCAACACGATTGTGGCGGCGGCGAGCGAAGAGGAGATTTATCGCGCGCTGGAACTGGCGTTTATTCCGCCTGAACTGCGGGAGAATGGCGGCGAGATTGAGGCGGCCGCGGCGAGCTTCGCCGGCGCGGAGACAGGCGGACTGCCGCAGTTGATCACGCTGGCGGATATACGCGGCGATCTGCACATGCATACCGATGCGACGGATGGGCGCGACACGATCCTGCAGATGGCGGAGGCGGCGCTGGCGCGGGGGCTGAAGTACATTGTGATCACGGATCACTCGAAGAATCTGGCGATGACGAATGGGCTGGATGATGCGCGGGCATCGGCGCATGCGAAGCGGATTCGCGAGGTCGACCAGGAGATGAAGGGGCGCATCCGCGTGCTGGCGGGAATTGAGGTGGACATCCTCGCGGACGGCTCGCTCGATTTGGCCGACGCTACGCTGGCGGAGTTAGATGTCGTCATTGCGAGCGTGCACTCGCACTTCAATCAGCCGGTGGAGGAGATGACGGCGCGGGTGCTGCGCGCAATGGGGAATCCGCAGGTGCGGATCCTGGGGCATCCGACGGGACGCAAAGTGCTGAGCCGCGAGGCGTACGCGATCGATATCGAGCAGGTGCTGCAGCGGGCTGCTGCGCTGGGAGTTGCGGTGGAGCACAACGCTGCGCCGGCGCGCGCCGATCTGAATGACCTGAACCTGCGCCGCGCCCATGAAGTGGGCTGCAAGATTGTTGTCGATACGGACGCGCATGCGACCGAGGAACTCGACCAGATGCGTTATGGAATTACGCAGCTTCGCCGGGCGTGGCTCAGGGCGGACGATGTGCTGAACACCGCTCCCACTGCCGAGGCGTTTCTGGCTCAACTTAGGCCAAAGCCGTAGTTTTCACACGCGGGTGCAGGAAGTCGCCTGGCTCACCCGCCAGTCGATCGTCCCCGGCAGGATCCCGTGTTCTCGGATCTCGCGGCTCCCGTCCGATGATCGCCCGAGGCCCAAACGCGGTATTCTGGAGGCTGTGGGAATCACTGCGACATCGGAGAGCAGGAACCAGCCGCTGCCGGCTGCGGCAGTTGCGACGGCTCCGCCCAGCTTGCTGGCGGACTACGCGACGCTGTTCAAGGTGCGCGTTTCGACCATGGTACTGATCACTTCGGCGGCGGGATTTTACCTCGGCAGTCTGCGTTCGGGGATCAGCCCGTTCAACGCCGGGATGATCCAGGCGATTGGCGGAATTGCCGTCGTCACGTGTGGGGCGAGTGCGCTGAACCAGGTGTTGGAGCGGTCGACGGACCGGCTGATGCGGCGGACTGCGAACCGGCCGATGGCGGCGGGGCGGATCAGCCTGGCGCACGGGCTGATCGTCGGATTCCTGGCCACGTTTCTTGGGTCGCTGTATCTGGCGCGGGCGACGAATCCGCTGACCGGCACGCTGACTTTGCTGACGGCGGTTGCGTATGTGGCGATCTATACGCCGCTGAAGCGCTTCAGCACGATCAACACTTTTATTGGCGCGTTCCCCGGAGCGCTGCCTCCGCTGATCGGCTGGACGGCGGCGCGGGGGGTGATCGAGTGGCCCGGCGTTGCGCTGTTCGCCATCCTCTTCGTGTGGCAGTTCCCGCACTTCATGGCGATCGGCTGGATGTATCGCGAGGACTATGCGCGGGCCGGCATCCGGCTGACGGCGACGCTCGCAGATGAGAAGTACGCGGCGCGATCGACCGTGGTGCAGGCGCTGTTCTACGCGGTGCTGATGGTTGCGGCGAGTTTGTGGCCGTTCGTGCTGGGGACTGCTGGAGCTGTTTACGCGGTGGCGGCCGTGGTGCTGTCGCTGGGGTATCTCTGGTGTACGATTCGCTTCGCCGGGATTCTGCGCGGCCCGGACTTGAGCGAAGCCGATGGGCCGGCGCCTTCCAAGCCCGCGCGCGACCTGCTGCACGCGTCCATCATTTATCTTCCGCTGCTGCTTGCGTTCATGATGCTCGACGCCCGCGGGCGACTGCTTTTCTAACTGAGAACTGAGATCGAAACCCATGCCTGCCGCGATTCCCAAGCCAACGTCTCTCCGCACTCCGCCCGGCGTCATCGCGATGATCATCGGCGTGTCGGCCGCGGCCAGTGCGCTGATCTGCTGGCTGGTGTACTTCCATACGCCGACCGATGTCGGGCATACGCAATTGCGGTCGCTGCCGCTGGTGAACGCGGTGCTGAATGCCCTGGCGACGGTGGCGCTGGTCACGGGCTACCACGAGATTCGCGAGCGCCGGATTCTGCATCATCGTGCGTCGATGTTCGGGGCGTTCTTCTTCTCGTCGATCTTCCTGGTTTCGTACCTGGTGAACTTCACGCTGCACGGCGAGACGCGCTTCAACCGCTTCAACCCGTGGTGGCCGTTCTACTGGAAGCTGCTGGCGTCGCACATCGTGCTGTCGACGGTGGCGCTGCCGCTGATCCTGATCACGTTCTTCCTCTCGCTGACCGGGCGCTTTCCAGCGCACAAGAAAGTGGCGCGCTGGACCTTCCCCATCTGGCTTTATGTTTCGGTGACGGGCGTCATCGTGTACGTGATGCAGGCTGCATGCCGCTAATGACGATGCAACGCGATACTCGCCAACTGCTCCGCACCGGACTCGCCATCTTCGGGACGGGGGCGCTGGCCGCACTGCTGGCGCTGACGGTTTGCGGCGGGATCGGCCGGCAGGGGCCGCATACGAACTCAGGCTGGCTGGCGCTGATGCTGGCGATGGGGTGTTTGCCGACGGGGACGCTGACGCTGGCGTTGGCGATTGCGAAGGTCATCGGGGATCGCAAGCGCTAGCTGCCAGCATCCTCCCACCGCGCTCCACAAACAGCACAGAGCCAGGTCTCGCGTCCAAATGGCAGGGGTAACGCAAGGACGTAGAGCGATGCCAGCGCTGCTGCGCGAGACGCTCCTTCAAATGTGATGTTGGTGGAACCACAGGACGGACAGTGAGGCTGAATAAACTCGTCGCCAGCACTATACGGAATCGACTCCTGCATCGGCTGCGTCAACAACTCCAGGGCGTTCTGTTCGTCTGCCGCATCCACCTGAAGTCGAATGCCCCCAATAAAATTCGATACCTGCCAATCGAGACGAACTAGATTCTCGTCGCGCAGGTATACCGGAACGCCGGCCGATTCCAGCATGGATCGTGCGACGATCGCTTCGGAGAGATCACGGTAGCGGCGAACCGTGACGAGGTTGCGCTGCGCCGGAGATCCTTCCGGCTGAGCTTCTTCGATCAAAGGGGGTTCGAGTCCCCGGCGGGCAAACTCGTCCCGGAGTGCCGTCTGTGCCTCACCGATCAGAGTGTCATAACTGCGTGCTATCTCGATTAACTCAGGCTCATTCAACTTTGCGTAGTTCGCAACGAAGTCTGCTTGACTCTGATTCATGGATCATGATGGTAGCAGAGGAAAACGTGCCTGAGCCTGGTTTCGCAGACGGTTGAGTCATGTCCGTCTTCTCCACAAAGGCGCATCTGCTATCCTCATCCTTCGAAACTTAAGTGAACCGGAGTGCAGCAAAATGGCAAAGAGCGTCAACAAAGTGATACTTCTTGGCAACGTCGGCAAAGACCCAGAAATCCGTTCCACCGCGGGCGGTATGACCGTCGCCAACTTCTCGATTGCCACGAGCGACCGCATCAAGGGCGCTGACGGCCAGTACACCGATAAGACCGAGTGGCACAACCTCGTCGCATTCCAGAGGACGGCCGAGATCGTCCGCGACTACGTGAAGAAGGGCAATAAGCTCTACGTGGAAGGTCGCCTCTCCACCTCTTCGTGGGACGATAAGACAACCGGCCAGAAGAAGTACAAGACGGAGATCATCGTTAGTGATCTCTCGCTTCTGTCTGGACGAGGTGAGGGCGGCGAGGGCGGCGGTGGCTATTCCAAATCCTCCAGCACACCGTACACAGCAGGCGCGGCGCCCGCCGCACCCGAGTATGCCGACCAGGGCATCACCGACGACGACATCCCCTTCTGACGGACACCGTAAGGTGTTTTGTTGTGTTCCATGCGGAAGTCCTCTAGTTTGAGGGCTTTTGCATGGGAATGCGATGTTGCGGATTGTCTGTGGCGGACCGGATGTAGATCATAGGGATCCGACGCAGATAGTATTACGGCCATGGCCGACCTGATGCCAAAGATGATGGAAGTCGAGCGGCCCACACTGCGGTCGAAGGCGCTGGATTTCCGATCCATGGTACCGGAAAGGATGCTCAGGTCTGGAAGCTCAGGAATGGTAGCTCCAGGGATGAGGATCGCGGTGGGTGTGGGTAGCCGCGGGATTTCGAATCTGGCGGAAGTGGTCAAGGCAGTTTTGCAGGTGCTCAAGGATAAAGGAGCGAAACCATTCATCGTGCCCGCGATGGGGAGCCATGGAGGCGCGACTCCGGACGGCCAGGAGAAGGTGCTGGCACAGTATGGGGTTACGCGAGAGGCAATGGGGGTTCCGTTCGAGACCAGCATGGAGGTGGTGACGATTGGAAGCAGGCCGGATGGGGGCGAGGTAGTATTCAGCGCGGCCGCAGCAGAGGCGGATGGGATCGTGGTGATCAATCGCATCAAGCCCCATACAGATTTTCGCGGTGAGTTGGGGAGCGGTCTGCAGAAGATGCTGGCGATCGGATTTGGGAAGCACGTTGGGGCTATCAACGCACATCGAGCCGCGAGCCGGCTTGGGCATGAATCCGTGATCGCGCAGACCGCAAAAGTAATCCTGGAGAAGATGCCGGTATTGTTTGGTGTTGCGCTGCTCGAAGATCAGCATCACGAGACTGAGGATGTGAAGGTAATCCCGGCCGGGGAGATTGTGGAGGAAGAGCGAAAGCTGTTGGTGAAGGCACGGGCGCTCACGTCGCATCTTCCGTTTGAAGAGATCGACCTGCTGATTGTTGATGAGATTGGGAAAGAAATCAGCGGAACGGGGATGGATACGAATGTGATCGGGCGGGGTGTGCTGGGGTATATCGCGTCGTTGAGCCCGAGTGAAGAGCCAGGACCGCGGATCTTCCGGATATTCGTTCGGGATCTCACCGTGGCGACGAATGGGAACGGCATAGGACTGGGGCTGGCCGACTTTACTACAGGCCGTGCTGTGAGAGCGCTAAACCTCGAGTACATGTATACGAATGCGATCACATCCCTGGGGCTTCCCACGGCGAAGATTCCGATCTATTTCGAAAGCGATCGCGAGGTGCTCGAGAAGGCGATCGCATCGCTTGCAACCGGGACGCCGCAGACGCTTCGGATTGTGCGGATTGGCAATACTCTGGAAATGGACCGATTGCTGGTTTCAGAGGCCTTGCTGGAGGACGCGCGCGAGCGAGGCTATCTGAGCCGGGCGGCCGTGGCGCGGCAGATGGCGTTCGACGAGGCGGGGAATCTTCTTCCACTCCCTTGGCGGAGTGGCGGGCAGAATTCTCACGAAATGTCTGCTAGTTAGTTAGAGTCGTAAGACTCTGAAGGCAGATCTATCGTCTGCATCGGTTGAGATTTGCGCGAACCGTGCGACTGGTGGGTGTCTGCTATTGGTGGACCGAACTGCCTGCAGCGTCCGCTACACTAGACGCATGCTTGATGAAGCTCAGTTCCGCCGCGAATCCGACAAGGCTCTCGAATCTCTGAAGCAAGCCCTGATTGCTGCCGAGGATGACTCGGGGACGTTCGAGTTCGAAGACAACAACGGCGTGATGAACATTATTTTCGAGAACGGTTCGTCGAAGTTTGTGGTGACGCCCAACACGCCGGTGCGCCAGGTATGGATCTCCGCACAGTCCACCAGTTTCAAACTGGAGTGGTCTGAGGCAGCCGGCGCGTTCGTGCTGCCGAAGACGGGCGAGGCGCTGATTCCGCTGACCGAACGTCTGCTGCGGGAACACCTCGGCGATCCCTCCATCACGCTGGTGTGATGGGTTGGCCGCCAAGGGCGCGTATTCCTGTGTGCAGGCTAGCGGGCGCATTTTTTGTGTCGCTCGCGCCGGTCATCCGGTAGACTATCGCCAACTGCGCTGGAAATTTGCCGCAGGGCTGTACCCTGAGCGACTCGAAACCGAACAACAAAAACGTGCGACTGATTGCAGCAGAATCTCGTCGTAGGCGGTAAGCACCAAAAATGCGGCATCGATCCTGGGTCAAAGTCTGCGCAACCCATTTGGCCTGTATATTTTGCCCTCACCTCCGAGCGTTGGATCAGGAGCGAGCAAACGGAAGGGACCGTGACCCCGATGTCGCCGCCGCAAACTCTCTCTGTTGCCATCATCACCAAGAATGAAGAGGCGAATCTCGCGCGCACGCTGGCCAGCGTCCAGTTTGCCGACGAGATTATTGTGCTGGACTCGGCCTCGACCGATCGCACCGTCGAAATCGCGCGCGCTTTCAACGCCAAGGTTTTCGACGAGGACTGGCAGGGCTTCTCGGGGTCGAAGAATTCCGCCATCGCCAAGTGCACCGGGACGTGGATCCTCTCGCTCGACGCGGACGAGGAACTGAGCCCCAAGCTGCAGCAGCAGATCAGGACGCTGCTGCCCACCAATCCGCCCACGGATGCGTACTACATCCGCCGCCGCAATCTGTTCCTCGGCCGCTGGATCAAGCACGGCGGTTTTTACCCTGACCCCAAGCTGCGCCTGTTCCGCCGCGCCGCTGCGAACTTCACCATGCCGCCGCAGTTTGAGAATCGCCCTGTCCACGAGACGATCGCGTTCGACGGCAAGGCCTCCACGCTGGACTACGACCTCATCCACCACGCTTATCCGACGCTCGAAACGTACATCGAGCACATGGACCGCTACAGTACGCTCGGTTGCACGTTGCTGGTCTCCGCGGGCAAGGTGAGCCGTTCACTGCCGGCGTTCGTCTGCAATGTGTTCCTCGTTCCCCAGCTCACGTTCCTGTGGAACTACTTCTTCCGGCTCGGCTTCCTCGATGGGCGCGAAGGCTTGCTGCTGCACCTTTACCACGCGACGTACACCAGTTGGAAGTACGCCAAAGCCTGGCAGACCGCGCGGGTGGCAAGGGGCTAGCGAGTTCGGCGGGGGACAAGAGCAGAACGTGGCCCCTGTACCTTCCCATCCGTTCGCCGGAGTCTGAGGGCCGGAGCTACCACGGCAACGACTCACCTATGTGGAAGTATCCGCCCGTCGGTCCGTCTGCGGGTAAAGTCGCCAGTTGCACGCTGGTCTTCGCTCCGTCGACGATCTCCATCTGCGCACCGTCGCCGCCCATGTCCGTCTTGACCCATCCGGGATGCGCCGAGTTCACTTTGATCTTCGTTCCGGACAGCTCGTGCGCCAGGTGGATGGTGAACGAATTCAGCGCTGCCTTCGATGCGTCATACGCGAACGTCTTCGCGTTGTAGATGGGCGAACCCTTGGTTGCATGCAGCGTCAGCGACGCAAGGATGCTGGACAGGTTCACGATGCGGCCGGCATCGCTCTTGCGGATCAACGGGAGCAGAATTTGGGTCAGCTCCACTACGGCAAAGAAGTTCGTCTCGAACGTCTCGCGCAGGACCTTCGAGGATGTGGTGCTCGTCTCGTTTCGCAATCTTCCGTCCAGCATTACGCCGGCGTTGTTGATCAGGATGTCCAGCCGGCCGAACTCCTGCTCGATGAACTTCGCCGCCGCCGTTCGGTCGGCCTCGTTCACCACGTCCAGTTTGATCGCGCGGGCATCCACGCCCATACCGCGCAGCGCTTCGGCCGCGGCCTCGCCCTTCGCCAGGTCCCGTGTGCCCACCAGGATTGTCACGCCGAGCTGACCCAGTTGCTTCGCCGTCTCGAGGCCGATGCCTTTGTTCGCACCAGTAATCAGCGCAATCTTTCCTGTCGTTTTGCTCATTCGACTCCGTCTCCGTCGGAGATTTCAGATATGGGGATCAGATGCGGCGGCGCCCAAAAGGTCTGCATATTTCTGCGGCATCTTTGTGCGCTTCATATCTCGCCCCACCACCACGTGGACTGTTTCACCCTCGCACAACAACAGCCCATCCTCGGCCCGCAGAATCCTGTAGCCGAAGCGCACAATCGGCCCCCTCGCCGCCACCACTCGAGTCTCGATAATCAGCTCATCGTCATATCGCGCCGGCGCCTTGTAACGCACGTTCGCCTCGACCACGGCAATGCCGCAACCCTCCGTCTCCATCTGCTTGTAGCTCAGACCGTGCTGCCGCATCAGTTCAACCCGTCCCACCTCGAACCACACCAGGTAGTTTGCGTGATACACCACGCCCATTTGATCGGTTTCCGCATAGCGCACGCGCACGCGCGCCTCGCCGACTACCGTGTGTCCCGCGCCGTTTTCACTCATGTAGATGAGTCTACTCAACCGCGCCCCCGCGCCGCGAGCCGATGCCCGACATAATGCGGCTTCAACCCGCCTGCCGCATGCGGCGCCGCATCTGCAGCCAGCCGCGGAGGTCTGCCAGAGCATTCAGCACAAACACGACCGCCAGCACCAGGTTCAGCAGGCAGAGCACCTGCAGGCGCAGCGGCTGGCGCATGATCCAATCGTTGCACGGGACCACGACCTGGCGCGTTCCGGAGATCACATACTCGGATGCCGGCATGCTGCCCTCGGCGGCCAAGGCTCGCGCACAGTCGTCGGGGTGCGCGTCACTCCACAGCCGTATACCCAAGGCCAGCATCAGCCCCAGCAGCAAGGAGAACACTGTCACCCGCGAGATCACGTCGCTACCCCCCAGGAACCAAATCTCTACAGCCTATAAGACCACGCGGGAAAAATTCGCGGGCGCGTCGCAAGGTTCGTGCCAAACTTAGACATGGTACTTAACTCCGCCACCGACGCGCTCCTCGTCATCGACCTGCAGAACGACTTCTGCCCCGGTGGCGCCCTGGCCGTTGAGGGGGGCGACGCGATTGTCCCCCTTGTCAACTCGCTCGCACAGCATTTCGAACACGTTGTGCTGACCCAGGACTGGCATCCGGCGGCACACATCTCGTTCGCCAGCGCCCACGCGGGTGCGCAGCCGTACACCACGATCGCCGCGCCCTACGGCCCGCAGGCGCTGTGGCCCGATCACTGCGTGCAGAACACTGCCGGCGCCGCATTCCATGCTGCGCTCTCCGTCCCCCATGCGGAACTGATTCTGCGCAAGGGTTTCCGGACGAACATTGATTCTTATTCGGCGTTTCTCGAGAACGACCACGAGACGCCCACCGGCCTGGCCGGGTATCTGCGCGAGCGAGGGCTGAAGCGGCTTTTCCTGTGCGGGCTCGCTTATGACTTCTGCGTCCGTTTCTCCGCGATTGACGGCACGGCGCTGGACTTCGAGTGCCTCGTGATTGAGGATGTCACGCGCGCCGTCAACCTGCCCGGCAGCGTGCGGGCCACCGACCAGGCCTTCGAGGAGGCAGGCGTCCGGCGCATCAACTCCGGCGACTTGCTGACGCGCTAGCTCGCCGGCTCGCTGCCTTGCAGGCCCAGTTCTTCGGCCCGCGCCTGCATCGCCGCCAGGCAGTTGCCAACATGTTCCTCGATGCTGAGCCCGAGCAGCGCGGCTCCGGCGGTCATGTCCTCGCGCTTGACGGCGCGGGCGAATGCCTTGTCCTTCATCTTCTTCAGCACACCCTTCACCTCGACGTCGCGGATGGATTTGGTCGGCTTCACCAGCGCGCATGCCGTCAGGAATCCGGCCAACTCGTCGCAGGCAAACAGCGCTTTGTCCAGGTGCGATTCGGGCACCACGCCCGAGTAGTCCGCATGCGCGAGGATCGATTGCAACACGGATTCCGGCCAGCCTTCGGCACGCAGCGCTGCGACGCCCACGAAGGGATGTTCCTCCTGCGTCGGGTGGCGCTCGTAGTCCATATCGTGCAGCAGGCCCGCGCACGCATACAGGGCGACGAACTCCGCCGCCTCGTCGCCTGCGAGCCCCAACCGAGCCGCCTCCATCGCGCCGTACGCCTCGGTGCATACCGAGACGGCGAGCCCGTGCTTGCGCAGGCTCTCACCCTTCGTCCAGTCCTCCAGCACGGCCAGCGCGCGTTCCCGGGAATACTCCGCCGCCATCGAAATCCCTCCGCCTCTGCCAGCTTACATGCGGGCGAAGCGGACGCGGTAGCGGGGAAGGGAACTGGACGCCTGTTAACTCCCTTGGTTCCACTTTGGTTTTCTTCCGGGTTTCTCCGGGACTCTTCGGCAATACCCCTTGACTCTTTCGATCCCCAGTGTCACTCTAGGCACATCACTCGGCTGACGTTATCGGACGTGTGTCGCGGTCCTCGCTCTGGGTCCGCCCGCAACTACAACTTATGGCAACTATGATGGCGTCCGTCGAACAACGGGAAGTGCTCCGTTGCGACCATTGCAGCCTGGTGCAATTCCGCACGGCCAACGCGATGTGCAGGCGTTGCCACAAGTGTCTTGAGGTGGAGCTGCCCGAGCCTGAACCGGCGCCGCTCGAGTTGGTTCCCGCGCAGGCCGAGAAGCAGGACGGTCTCCAAGTAGCCACTGCGGTTCGCGATCTGCGTCACGTTCGCAATCTCTCCCAGCGCCAGCTTGCAGCGCGCATGGGCGTGCCGCGCACCTATATCTCCAAGATCGAGAACGGCAAGGCGATGCCGACGCTCAGCTCGCTCGACCGCCTGGCCAGGGCGCTCAAGGTGGACATCGCCTCGCTGCTGCGCGACGCCAACAATCGCCATTCGGACGAGACCGCCGTGCTGACCGCGGACCCGTTCCTCGCCGAAATCGCGGCCTACACCTCGCAGCTCAATGAGTTGCAGCGCTCCATCTTTCTGAACCATGTACGCGAACTGGCTGCCGGCCGCCGCCGCACCGCCTAGGCAGTCGAAAGACGCTTCGGTAGCTGCACCGCGATCGCGCTGGGTTCGCGTGCGTCGCGCAAAAGGGAAAAGAGGCGAGGGCAGGTTTGCCTCTCGCCTCCAAGTGCCGCAGTGAAATTTGACGGATCCGTGGTCGCGGTGGTCGCCGTCGCTTCTCACCACTCGCGGTCGTCCCCTGGAGCCAATGCAACTCCGCGGAGTACTTCGCCGGCTTCGGCGCTGCGAACCGTTGTGAAATGGCCCAGAGACCCACCCGCCGGAGGCAGCGTGGTGTCGCTTACCCGGTCGGTGACTTTAACCAGCTTGTTCGGATCGGCCCCTGTATCTCCATTGGCGCTGATCGTCGAAGTGATGGCGTAGACGGTCACGGTCCCGTCCCAGTTGTGGGTGCCCGTGATGTTGCGGCAACCGCCCGTCGCCGGATTCAGTGAGGTTGGATAATGCTTGATGCTATAGGGCATGCCGATGTCCAGCCCGTCCTGCAGGATGTATCGCCTCACCCAGGTGCTGTTGGCCAGGGTCCATTTCTGCAGCCCGGCAGTGGCCAGAGATTGGGCGTCGGCCACATTGCCATTCACCGCGGGCGTTACCAGAGTGCCGTCGCCTTCATCGCAAACATACAGCGTGTTCGCATCGGCGAACCAGATGCCGAAGGGAAACGCGGTGCCTGTGCTGGCGGTGGTGTTGGGAAATCCCGACAGGATGGTCAGAGGTACGGTCGCGAGCGTGGCGGCGGACCCGGTGGGCAAGGTGCCGGCAGTGCCCGCCTGGTAGACCGTGTTGATGCCATTGCCGCCGCTGCCCTTGGCAACATAAAGCGTGTTGTTGAAGATGGTGATGCTGCGGAAATTGGTGTCCTTGCCCGGCTTGTCCGTGCCGAACTGCAGACGCCCGATCATCTCGATGTTGGGTGGGAGCGGCGGCGTCATTCCCGGATAAAGCAGTTCGGCGCCCGTTGCGTTGGACAGGTTGATGCCATCTTGCGTGGTCGACATCTGCTTCTTGGACAGGTTGCCGGAGTTGTCGTTGCCCACCATGTAGTACAGGCCATTGCCGCCTTTGATGGCCGCGCGGCCGTTATCGCCGCTGTAGGCATTGCCATGGGTGATGCTGAGATGGCCGTCGGCATCCACTTCGGCGACCGAGCGATAGTAGGCCGCCGGAACAAAAGGATTGCTCGTAAACGTGGTGAAGACCGGATCGGTGGGATCGCAGACGCCCGGAGTGTTCGAAGCCGAAGTATCCAGCAGGTTGGGCGCGGTGGGAGAAACCGTGACGCCTCCGCAGCCGATGCCGCCGACGTAGCCCATAAAGGTGATCGAGCGCCCGTCCACCGAGCGGTTCAACGCCAGCTCTGACTTCGAGGTAAAGCTGGTCACAATCTGATCGCTGGGGATGGGAAGCGTGCCCAGCCTGTGGCCATCGGCCGTGATGTCATCCAGGAAGATGGGCGAAGTCACGCCAAAACTGCCATCGGAGTTGGAGTTGTTCCACACGTTGTGCGTATCGAACAGGTTCGGGTACTCGCCGTTATCGCTCGCGACGCCGCACGGAACCGTCACGGGTGTGGTGCCCCCCGTCGTGGTGGGAACATTGATGGTCAGTCCCGTCGTACCGCCCTCGCATCCGAGGGGCAGCGTTTCGCCGATGGTGATGGTCGAGGCCTTGCCTTCATAGACGCTGCGGCTGACGACTAAAGAGCCCGGCACAAACTGGAAATGATGGTCCTTGTCATGGGAATCGCCGCGGTCATGGTCGAGGTCCTGCGAATGGTCCGAGGAGTTCCCTTGCGCCAGCGCCGGCACTGCGACGCAGGCAACTGCGGCCGAAAGGACAACAGCACAACGAAGAAGGAAGGGGCCCGGGGAGCTACTATTTCCGTGAGTCTTGTTCATCGGATTCTCCTGCAAGCTTGTAGGGTTGCACGCATGGCGTGCTCCCGAAGCTTAGGCCCCGATTGTTAGGGCCGCATAAATACCTGCAGGAACCGATCCCAGGTTGTGGAATTTTGGCTAATCGATTGCATCGCCGATGCCAGATCTCCGCAACCCCTCTATGTGCGAATGATGAATGCGTAGGCGTACGGGTTGGGAGCCTTGTCGGGTAGGTTGAGCGTCAGGGCCGCCGGCTCCTGCGCGAAGGTGATGGGGCCGCCGCCGATTAACTCTACGCGCTGAATCGGCTTGGGCAGAATCGACGAACCCTTCGCGAGCGTCTTGATGACCAGCTTGCCATTGGTTGGCCACACGAAAGCAAACGCGTAGACCGTGTCGCCCTTCTGGGTAAAGCGGATGTCCTCCGACGTGTACGCCCGCTGGTTACGCTCGTTGAAGTTCGAATTGTTGGCAACGTCGGGTGGACCTTCGCCAAATACAGCGAACGGTCGCGTGCCGTAGATGGCCTCGCCGTGTTTCGGAATCCACGTCGCAATCGCCGCGAGGAACTCACGCTCGTCGGAGTCGATGGTGCCATCGCCCTTCACCGGGATGTTCAGCATCAGGTTGCCGTTCTTGCTCACGATGTCGATCAGCGAGTGGATGACGGACGTCGGTGTCTTGTACCGGTGGTTTTGGAACGTGGCGATGTTGTAGTGCCAGTCGCCGATGCAGGTGTCGGTCTGCCACGGCTGGGGGAGAATGCCCTGCGCCTTGCCGCGTTCGATATCGAGCGTGACGGCGCCCACGTGGTCCGGCTGCAAGCCCTTGCCGTTGACGACGACATCCAGGTGTCCCTTGTCGCGGATCGACGAATTGTAATAATGCGCGGCGAAGGCGAGGCCGTATTGCTCGAAGGGCAGTTCCGTGTCGTCGAAGTAGACCAGGTCAGGCTTGTAGGTGTCGGCGAGGTCCTGGACGCGCAGGAACCAGTTCTCAGCCAGCTTGGGATTGTTGGGCGGAATCTCTTCGTGCCACTTGCCGTCGTTGGCGCTGTGCCAGGCGTTGGCCTCGGCGATGGTCTTGATGCCGTCGGGCATAACGATGTTACGGCCGGTGTAGAGTTCCTGCGGATCGTAGCCCTCCCACCACTTGCCTTTGCCGTCTGCCTTGGTCAGGTTGTATGCGTCATAACGGACGCCGGCGAGCGGCCCCTCGAGATCGTAACCATAGGCGGGCTGCAGCCAGTGCCAGGCATGCGAGGCATGGTTAGTGACGGCGAAGCGCAGGCCGTGCTGGCGCGCCAGCTTGCCGTAGATGCCGACGATGTCCTTCTTCGGGCCGATGTTGACCGAGTTCCACTTGTGGAAGCGCGAGTTGTAGTTGTCGAAGTTGTCGTGATGATTGGCGAGTGCGGTGAAGTACTTCGCGCCGGCAGCGACGTACAGGTTCATCAGCTCTTCCGGCTTCCAGTTCTCCGCCTTCCACAGGTTGTCGATCTCCATCCAGCCGACCTTGGATGGGTGGCCGTACGTTTTCACGTGGTGGTCATAATCCTTGTCGCCCTGGAGGTACATGCGACGGGCGTACCAGTCGCCTTGCTCGGGGACGCACTGTGCAGTCCAGTGGTTCCAGATGCCGAACTTCGCGTCGCGGAACCACTCGGGCGCCTTGTAGTGTTCCTTGAGCGACTCCCATGTAGCCTGGACAGGTCCTGGGGCGATGTGGATACCGGCCGGTGTCTGCGCGAGGAGCCTTGGCGCAAAGGCCGCGACCGGTGCGGCGGCAAGGGCGGACTTGAGCAGACGGCGGCGAGTGAATCCTGAGGCGGGCATGCCAGCCATCATAGCTTGATTCGGGTTGCTTAGGAAAGCGTTTACCTAGAGCCATTTGGAGGACAGCACCTGACGGCAATGCAGCCGGGCGAAACCTGCCGGGAAAGAGCAGGGCATGGGCGGTGAAGTTTGGGTGATCCCCTCCGCCGGCGGCAACGATTGAACGCGTAAAATCAAGCTGTCTCCATGCGTATCTCGCCCAAATCCGCCGTCCCCACTGAACCGGCCGCCGAGGCCTTCGAGGGAGACTACCGCCCGGCCCAGCCTGGGCTCACGGCGGTGCTCGAGCCCGGGGCCGACCCGCCGTCAAACCCCTCCATCCCAGCGCCAAACATCCGGCTCGAACCGTTGCAGCTCGACTTCCTGATGCGGCTCGCGGACGCGCTGAACACGACGCTCGACCTCAACACCCTGATGCATCGCGTGGCGGACCTGGTGCGCGCCGTCATCGACTACCGCA
>OBLU010000389.1_pt1 | contig 42103 bp, 34 predicted proteins | sample 1518681 | NCBI WGS metagenome assembly OBLU01 (sample SAMEA3539304, study PRJEB22396) | soil metagenome | biome: tundra; feature: field; material: soil | place: USA | collected 2010-05 | depth 0.15 m
CCTTTGTAGTGGCCGACGAGCATGGGGCCGGTGGGGAGGACGATGGCGGGGAGGTTGGCGGAGACGGCGGCCATGACCTGCGCGGGGAGATTTTTGTCGCAGCCGCCGATGAGGACGACGGCGTCCATGGGCTGGGCGCGGATCATCTCCTCGGTCTCCATAGCGAGGAGGTTGCGGAGGTACATGGAGGTCGGGTGGGCGAAGGATTCGGCGATGGAGAGGGTGGGGAAGACCATGGGCAGGCCGCCGGCGAGGAGGACTCCGCGCTTGACGGAGTCGACGAGGTCGGGGACGTTGCCGTGGCAGGGGTTGTAGTCGGAGTGGGTGTTGGTGATGCCGACGATGGGGCGGGAGAGGGCGTCGTCGGAATAGCCGGCGGCCTTGATGAAGGCTTTGCGAAGGAAGAGGGAGAAGGCGGCGTCGCCGTAGGCGGTTAGGTTTTTGTGGAGGCCGGTCGGGTTGGGAGGCTTGTGGGTCATCGGGCAATCGCGGGGGTGCGCCTACTCCGCGGGTTCGGATTGGGCTTTGCGGAAGGCCTCATAGCGGGCCTTGGTTTCCGCGTTGGGCGGATAGAGACCGGGGAGTGCGGTGCCTGCCTGTACTTCGCCGATGATCCAGGCTTCGAATCTCTCCTGTTCCGCGCCGGCCTGGAGGACGTCGTTGAGGAGGGCGCTGGGGATGACGACGGCGCCGTCGTCGTCGGCGACGAGGATGTCGTCGGGGAAGATGGCGACGCCGCCGCAGGCGATGGGCTCCTGCCAGTTGACGAAGGTGAGGCTGGCGATGGAGGCGGGAGAGGCTGAGCCCGCGGACCACACGGGCAGACCGGCGGCCAGGATGCCGACGCGGTCGCGGATGACTCCATCGGTGACGAGGCCAGCGACGTTGCGGATGCGCATGCGCTGGCAGAGGATGTCGCCAAAGATGCCGGCGTCGGTGCGGCCCATCGCGTCGGCGACGACGATGCAGCCGGGAGGCATGACTTCGATGGCGGCGCGGGTGGAGATGGGCGCGCCCCAGGATTCGGGGGTGGCGCGGTCTTCGCGAGCGGGGATGAAGCGCAGGGTGAAGGCGGGGCCGACGATGCGGGACTGGCCGGGGCCGAGGGGTTTGGCGCCGCGCAGCCAGACGTTGCGGAGGCCTTTTTTGTACAGCACCGTCGTGATGGTTGCGGTGGTGATGGCGGAGAGTGCTTCGATTGTTGTTTCATCTAAGGGCATTGTGATTTGTCCTGAGCGATGCGCTGACACTGGCTTTCTTTCGGGCCAGGATGGATGGGCGGTTCTCGTGTACGCCATCATACCTATTGCGGAGTTTGGCCTGCAGATGCGGATGAAAAGGTGAAGGCGAACCCGAGGGGAGGCCCGGGCTACAAAGGATCCTGACGCGGCTGAGACATGTAGCCGGGACGCCGACGGAAGAGCGCTGAACTTGCTGGCTGTCTTGACCTTGGGGTGAGACCTCTCTACCATTGGCCGCAAAATGGTATGTGCATTTGACGAGCTATCCACGACCGCGTGGAATGGTTGTCGGGCATCATGATGAGAAAGACGATGACGGAGGATTCGAGGGTTATGGCGAAGCTGGGATTTTTGGGACTGGGGATCATGGGTGGGCCGATGGCGCGGAATCTGATTCGCGCGGGGCATGATGTGGCGCTGTGGTCGCACTCTGGGGGCAAGGCGGAGGCGCTGGCGAAGGAGGGCGGGACTGCGTGCAAGACCCCGGCCGAGGTGGCCCAGCGGAGCGAGTGCGTATTTCTGTGTGTGGGCGACACGAAGATGTCGACTGAGGTGATCCTGGGGCCGGAGGGACTGGCGGCGGGGCGTTCCGGGCCGCTGACGATTGTGGATTGCAGCACGGTGTCGCCTTCGGAGAGCCGGAAGACGTCGGCCGAGCTTGGGAAGCAGGAGATTGATTTTCTGGATGCGCCGTGTTCGGGGTCGAAGGCCGGGGCGGAGGGGGCATCGCTGACGTTTATGGTGGGCGGCGACGCAAAGGTGTTTGAGCGCGTGAAGCCGTTTCTCGAAGCGATGGGCAAGCAGCTTTATTACTGCGGCAGCGCGGGGATGGGGCTGCAGGCGAAGCTGTCGCAGAACATGATTCTCGGCAGTCTGCTGCAGGCGTTTAATGAGAGCTTCGTGCTCTCGACCAAGGCCGGCGTGCCTCCGCGCCTGATGCTGGACATCATCAACAACAGCGCGGCGAAGTCGGGCATGGTGGCGCTCAAGGCGCCCGCGGTCTTCGCGCGCAACTTCACTCCCAACTTCAGCGTGAAGTGGCTGGAGAAGGACATGGCACTGATGCTGGAGTCGGCGGCGGAGCAAAATGTGCCTGCTCCGGTTACAGCTCTGTCGCAGCAGATGTTGCGTGCGGCGATTGCGGAAGGCTACGGCGACGAAGACATCTGCGGCTCGATCCGGGTGCTGGAAAAGCTGGCCGGCTGCGAAGTGATCGCGGAGCCTGAAGGAACGAAGTAGCGTTCGGGCCTTGTCGGTGTTTCCCTTTGGCGTGGGGAGGAAATGTAGCGCTTGAGTTTGATCAAAGCAGGAGATCGTGCGATGACGAGACGGCGCAAGGTAGAGTTTCTTGCTGCGGTGCTGGCTGCGGCAGGTGTGATGTGCGGGCAGGAGACGCGCAGGACGATTAAGAGCCCCTCGGCGAATCCTACGGACGACAGTAAGCCCAACAGCAGTGCGGTTCCGGATGCGTATGCGCTGGTGGGGCATTTCGATCGGATTGTGGTGATTCGTCTGAAGTACAAGACGAACCTGCTGGATGGGATGAATAAGGTTGTGAAAGAGCAACACATCCAGAATGGTGTGATCCTGGCGGCCGTTGGGTCGTTGCGTGGCTATGAGATCCACACTGTGTCGAACCGCGATATGCCCAACGAGGACACCTATGTGAAGAATCCGACGCAGCCGGTGGATCTGGTGAGCATGAACGGGTATGTCATCAACGGCCGTATTCACGCGCATATGACGATTGCGACGCCGGACCGGGTTATTGCCGGGCATGTGGAGGAGGGGAACGAGGTGTTCACCTTCGCGATTATCACCATTGGTGTGATGAATGGCACCAACCTCGACAAGGTTGACGATAAGACTTATCGCTGAGGAGCGCGCGTTGAGAAGTGCCAGGCGACACCGGAGAGATTCAGACATGGGTGCTGGCCTTTTGCTGCAGGAGTTGCTTGGCTGATATGCCGCGAATTGAGGCGTCGAGGAGTTCGACCATGTGGAATGCGGGGAGTTCCTTTTGGCCGGCGCGGCGCAGGCCGCTCATGAGTTGGAGGAGGCAGCCGGGATTTGCGGAGACGACGGCGGCGGCGTTGGCGGCGAGGAGATGCGAGACTTTTCGGTCGCCGAGTTGTTGCGCGGGCTCGGGTTGGAGCAGGTTGTAGACGCCCGCGGAGCCGCAGCAGAGAGAGGATTCGGCGATCTCGGCGACTTCAAGGCCGGGGATCTTCGCGAGCAATTGGCGAGGCTGTTGATGGATGCCCTGCGCGTGGCGGAGGTGGCAGGCGTCGTGGTAGGCGATGCGGAGCGGCAGGGGATTGCGCGGTGCGACTGGGTCGAGTTCGCAGAGGATTTCGGTGATGTCTTTGCATTTTGCGGAGAAGGCGCGGGCGCGGGCGGCCCACTGCGGGTCGTCGCGGAGAAGGTGGCCGTACTCCTTCATGGTGGAACCGCAGCCGGCGGCGTTGATGACGATGGTGTCGACGTTGGCGCGATCGAAGAGAGCGATGAGACGGCGGGCCATCGCGGCGGCTTGCTCTTCGAGGCCCGAGTGGACCATGAGAGCTCCGCAGCAGGGCTGATTCTCGGGAGTGATGACTTCGCAGCCTTCCGCGGCGAGCACGCGCGCGGTGGCGGCGTTGACGTGGGAGAAGAAGACTTGCTGCACGCATCCGGAGAGCATTCCGACGCGGCGGCGGGGGGTTGTGGAGGCGATCGGATTTGGTAGAGAAGCAGATCCCTCCGCTGCGCTGCGGGATGACAAACGAACGGTGCGGGATGACAAACGAACGGTGGGGGATGACAAACGAACGGTGGGGGATGACAAACGAACGCGCGGGAGCAGGGACTCCATCGCTTCGAGGCGCTTGGGGAGGAGGCGGACCAGGCCGGAGCGGCGGACCAGGGACTGCAGACCCGATCGCTGATAGAGGAACATGGGTGCGGCGAGGGCGCGGAGGCGCGCAGGATAGGGGAAGGTCGCGAAGAGCAGCTTGCGGAAGAGGGAGTCCTGCGTGGTGCGAGGGATGTTGCGTTCCACCTGTGCGCGCGTGTCTTCGATGAGCTTGTCGTACTGGACACCGGAGGGGCAGGCGGTCATGCAGGCCATGCAGCCGAGGCAGTTGTCCATATGGCGGCGGAAGGTGGGGTCGAGAGGGGCGCTGCCGTTGGCGGCGGATTGCATCATGTAGATGCGTCCGCGTGGCGAGTCCATCTCTTCGCCCCAGAGAACGTAGGTTGGGCAGGCGGGGAGACAGAAGCCGCAGTGGACGCAGTCGGAGAGGAGAGACTGCGCGGGTGGGTGGTGCGCGTCGAAGGAACTGCGTTCGGCGGACTGGATGGTGGTGAGTTGAGGCATGAGCTAGATGCCTCCGAGGAATCGGCCCGGGTTGAGGGTGCGATTGGGGTCGAATTGGCGCTTGATCTCGCGCATGAGAGGGTCCGGTTTTTCCGATCCCCATGGCGGCTTTGAGTCCTCGAGTGGATTCGACGGTATTTGAAGCATGGTCATGGAACCTGTGTCCGTATAGGCGTATAGGCTGCCGAGCGCGGAGTAGTCTTTCTTGATATTCGGGAACGCCGCATAAATTAGTCCGAGCGATTGCGCGACGAGACTGCCGCCTAAGCGAACTATATCGTCGGCGGTTTGGGCTATGTCTGTCGGCAGCATTCCTATTTTTGCGATGAAGTCTTTTTTGTTTGAGAAGAGAGATTCGCGGGCATGCCAGACTTCGTTAGTGGATTCGACGAGGTTGAGGCCGGAGACTTTGGCCATCTGGGCGAGGAGGTCGCCATGATGAGCGTCGGGATGGGCGCTTAGCTGGATGTCGAGGTGGAAACCGCTGCTGTCGCCGCGTAGTTGCATGGCCTGAGCCAGGAGATGGCTGTCGTGGATGCTGTGCATGAGGCCGGCTAGTTGGGCGGCTTGTGGCGCGGAGACGGTGAAGGTTTGGGTGAATTGCGGCAGTGGGTGGAGGCGGAAGGTGACCTCGGTGATGATGCCGAGGGTGCCGAAGGCTCCGGTCATGAGTTTGTGGAGGTCGTAGCCGGCGACGTTCTTGACGACTTTACCGCCGGAGCGGGCGATGGTGCCGTCGGCGAGGACGATGGTCATGCCGATGATGAGGTCGCGGAGGCTGCCGTACTTGAGGCGCATGGGGCCGGAGTCGTTGGTGGCGATGATGCCGCCGATGGTTGCTGTCTCGGGCCAGAGTGGATCGAGGGCGACCTGCTGATTGTGTTGGGCGAGGACCTGCTGCATTGCGGACCACGGTGTGCCGGCGGCGACGGTGGCGGTGAGGTCTTGCCAACTGTGGCTGAGGACGCCGGTGAGGTGCGTCGTGTCGAGAAGGAGGTCGGCTATGACGGGGTTGCCCCAGGAGCGCTTGGTGCCGGCGCCGGTGATCTCGATGGCGAGGGAGTTCTGGTTGGCGTAGCGGGCGATGGCGGAAATTTCCTCAACTTTTTTTGGGGAGAGGATGGGCTTGCCGTCGCGCTGGGAGATTTGGGCGGGGTTGAGGAGGTCTTCGAGTTTGGTCGCTGGCGTCATCGTGTGTTTGGCTCTAATGGAGAGAGATATCCCACCCCCCTCCCCCCCCAGAAATAGGTAAAATATTCAAAACAAAACGGTTAAGTCCGGACCAATGGTATATACCAACGCATAAAATCTTGATTGCAGATGGGTTGAAAAATAAAATATCTGGAATCAGTAGTTTACTAATAAAGCCGCTCCAATCAGGGTTGGGATACAGGGCCAGGCATGAAGCCGCGCTCCTATTTCCCCCTCTTTAGTAGTATATCGTGCGTGTCAAGGACGGCTTGGTGGAAAAGCCAGGCCGTCGCAGGCAATCGCATTTGAAAACCCTTCGGGCAAAGAGGCTCGATTCCTGAGCTGTGAGCTTGAAAGCTGTAAGCTAACAGCTCAAAAGAGACCGACTTATGCGCATGAATGGGTGATCTTCGCTAAGAACGAAACCCGGGACAAGAGCTAGAAGAGTTCGGCGATGCCGGCGGATTCGAGCGGGTGGGGGGTGTAGGGGCCGGGTTTTTCGGCGCAGAGGCGGGGGCGGGGGAAGAGCTTGTCGGGGTTGGCGATGTTGTGTGGGTCGAAGGCGTGGCGGACGAGTTGCATGGTGTCGAGGTCGGGCTCGGAGAACATGTAGCCCATGGCCTGCTGCTTCTCGCGGCCGACGCCGTGCTCGCCGGTGATGGAGCCGCCGTGATCGACGCAGAGATGGAGGATGCGCTCGGAGAGGTCGAGGGCGAGCTGTTCCTGTCCGGGGATGGCGCGGTCGTAGAGGACGAGCGGGTGGAGGTTGCCGTCGCCGGCGTGGAAGACGTTGGCGACACGGAGGTGGACCTCGGCGGCCATGCGGCTGATGGCTTCGAGCAGAAGCGGGAGGGCGGTGCGCGGGATGACGCCGTCCTGCACGATGTAGTTGGGCGAGATGCGGCCGACGGCGGCGAAGGCTGCTTTGCGGCCTTTCCAGATGAGAGCGCGCTCGTGGGCGGTTTGTGCGGCGCGGATCTCCCAGGCGCCGTTATTGCGGCATAGGGAGGTGGCTTCGAGCATCTGGGCGGCGACTTCGGCTTCGGGGCCGTCGAGTTCGACCAGCAGGAGGGCCTCGCAGACGGGGTAGTTGGGATGGACGGCGGCTTCGGCAGCCTGTGCTGAGAGGCGGTCCATCATTTCGAGCGCGGCGGGGAGCATGCCGGCGGCGATGATGTCGGAGACGGTTTGGGCGGCGGCTGCGATGGAGTCGAAGGCCGCGAGCAGGACCTGGACGGTTTCGGGGCGCTTGACGATGCGGAGGATGATTTTTGTCGCGACTCCCAGAGTGCCTTCGGAGCCGACGAAGATGCCGGTGAGGTCGTAGCCGGGGGCGTCGGGGACGGCTGAGCCGAAATGGACTAACTCGCCGCTTGGCAGGACGACGTCCATGCCGAGGACGTGGGTGGTGGTGAAGCCGTACTTCAGGCAATGGGCTCCGCCGGAGTTTTCGGCGACGTTGCCGCCGATGGTGCAGACGGTTTGGGAGGAGGGGTCGGGTGCGTAGAAGTAGCCGTGGGCGGCGACTGCGTCGGTGACGTGGGAGTTGATGACGCCGGGTTCGACGACGACGCGCTGGTTGGGAATGTCGATGGAGAGGATGCGATTCATGCGGGCGAAGCTGATGACGATGCCGCCGGCGGCAGGGAGCGCGCCGCCGCTGAGGCCAGTGCCCGATCCGCGGGCGACGAAAGGAATGCGGTGCTGGGCGCAGATGCGAACGATTGCCTGGACTTGTTCGGCGGTTCGTGGAAGAACGACGGCGTCGGGGAGGGTGCGGAAGTTGGTGAGGCCGTCGCACTCGTAGGTTTGGAGCTGGTTGGCGGCGGTGATGAGGCCGGTTGGCAGGTCAGAGTTTCCGGCGTCGACCGCGCTGCGCAGAGCATCGAGGATGGAGCGATCGAGCATAAGAGATGATAGTACTCAGGGACGCGGAAGGAGCAAGCCGGACGCCGGATTCGCGGCGGCTAGCGTAGGTGGACGACATAGGCATAGAACATGACTTCGATGCCGACGATGGCTGCCAGAAAGATACTGTGGCGCAAGGTGAAGCGAAATAGTTTGGACTGATCGGCGACTGACATGCCGGTTGCGGCCGCTGCTACCGCGATGGTTTGCAGGCTGATCATTTTTCCCATGACTCCGCCGGCTGAGTTTGCTGCTGCAATGAGGACGGGGTCGAAGCCGAGGCGGGCTGCGGAGACGACTTGCAGGTTGCCGAAGAGCGCGTTGGCGGACGTGTCCGATCCGGTGAGGAAGACTCCGAGCCATCCCATGATCGGACTGAAGAACGGAAACATTCTGCCGGTTGCCGAGAAGGCGAGTCCCAGCGTTCCGGTGGCGCCCGAGTAGTTCATGACGAAAGCCATCGCGAGCATGGAGGCTACGGTGATAGTGGGTTTGATCAGCTTGCGGGCGACCGAGAGGATGATCTTGCCAAGCGCTCGTGGCTTCATGCCTGCGAAGGCCGCTGCCAGCAGCGACGCGCCCATGCAGGAGGTGCCCGAAGCGGACAGCCAATTGAAGTTGAAGATGGCTGCATATCTCGCTGGGGTTTTGACGACTGGCGGCATGCGGAGGATTTCGTTGTGCAGGCCGGGCCAGGGGAAGGAGATGGAGGCTCGATTGAGGATTGCTGTGAAGGCGGGATATCCCCAGGCCAGGACGAAGACCACGAGGAGGGCGTAGGGCATCCAGGCGAGCCAGATCTGGCGGGTTGTGTAGTGCGGGCACGACCTGAGGTCGTGCGGGCGCAGCGGCAGTTCGTCAGAGGGCTCTTTCATGGATTCGTCGACCTGGCGGTCGTGTGGGTCGAGGTGACGCGGCTCCCAGAAGCGCAGCAGGAGCACCAGCGCACCCATTGCGCCGATCGAACTGAGAATATCCGTCAACTGCGGACCAATGTAGTTCGAGACATACAAGTGGATTGCCGCAAAGACGGTCCCGCAGGTCAGGACTGCCGGCCAGACCTCGAGCATCGCGGGTAGACCGCTTGTGACCAGGATCAAGTAGGCGGGCAGGATGAATGCGATTGGCGCGGTGAGGGTGCCGGCGACGCCGCTGAGGCCGGGTACGCCGTTGACGCGCAGGAGCGGAAGGCCGGTGATTCCGGCGAGCGTGATGACCGGGATGCCGATGGATCCGAACGCTACGGGGGCTGTGTTGGCGAGCAGGCAGATAGAGGAGGCGTAGAGGGAGGAGAAGCCGAGGCCGACCATCATGGCGGCGGCGACGGCCACCGGAGTTCCGAAGCCGGCGCAGCCTTCGATGAAGGCGCCGAAGGCGAAGGCGATGAGGAGCGCCTGCATGCGTTTGTCGGAGGTGATCGATCCGATGGAGTCTTTGATGACCTCGAACTTGCCGGTTGTCACCGTGATTTCATACAGAACGAGGGCCCAGAAAACGATCCAGGAGATGGGGAAGATTCCGAAACAGGCGCCGTATGCGGCGCTGCTGACGGTGTGTTTGAGCGACATGCCGTAGGCGAATTTCGCCAGCACAAGAGTGGCGATCAATCCTGCGAGGGCCGCGATCCACGAGGCCTTGCGCTTTACGGCGAGCAAATAGAGCAGCAGCAAGGTGGGAATGACTGCGAGCAAGGCGGAGATGCCAAGGCCCCTGCCGAAAAGGTAGTAAGGCTGAGACCAGACTCCATTCATTCCAACAAACCTCATCCCTCGATTGAGACCAAAATCTTACATGGATTGTGTCAGGTTCGTCGCCGGTTGGCGGGTTTGCGGGATAATGCAGAGGTGCGGAACGGCTTAACGAGCGGCGTGGCGAGGGTTTTGCTGGGCGCGGCGGCGGTGTTCGGGAGTTATGTGTATGCTTGTGCGTCGAACGTGACGGAGGCGCTTTCGCTGGCACTGCGCGGAACGCAGGCTTCCGCAGTGGTGCTTGATCCAGGGACCGGTGCGGTGCTGGCGTCGGCAGGAGAGACGCGCGAGGGGGCACCGGGTTCGACCATCAAGCCGCTATTACTGGCGTATGCGTTGGAGCATGGGATTGTGCGGCCGGAGATGCAGGTCTACTGCCGGCGCAATCTGCATGTGGGCGGCCGGGCGCTGCCATGCACGCATCCGCCGGACCTGCCGGTCTTCACGGCGGAGAGTGCGTTGGCGGAGTCGTGCAACACCTGGTTCGCAGAGATGGCCAAGCATTTTACCGGGCCGGAGCTGGAGGCGGCTTTGCAGGAGACGCACCTGCTGCATGCGTCGCTGACGACGGCGAATGTGGACCAGCGTCAACTGGCGGTGCTTGGACTTGCCGGGGTGTCGGCTACGCCGCTGGAACTTGCCCGGGCGTTTCGCGAGCTGCTCGGGCGCATGCCGACGACGGGGCCGGTGGCGCACGGGCTTAAGGATTCGGTGGACTATGGGATGGCACACTCCGCCGCTGTGGCCGGGGTGACGATCTTGGGCAAGACGGGAACGGCAAGCGATGGCGGCGAGGCCTGGACGCATGGATGGTTTGTGGGGGCGATTCCGGGCCGGGTGCTTATTGTGGTGTATGTGCCGCATGGGGATGGTGCGGATGCGGCGCGATTGGCGCAGAAATTCTTTCGGGCGATTGCGGGCGCGGGAAGGGCGAATTGAGTCTCCGGCGGGTATGGTTCCTTCTGCTCGTGGCGGCGTCGGCGAGTTTGAGGGCGGAGGCCGCGCCGGTGGTCGATGGCGGAGGGCGTGATGTTTCGATCGCGCTCTTTTCGACACGCAGCCTGCATGCGGTTACGTTGACGCCGCTAGGGTCAGGCTCCTGGGTTGCACGCTGTGCCCAGTGTGCGCATGCATCGCTGACGACGCCGTTGCGCGTGACGGCGTCGACGGAGATCTTTGCCGGTGGATCGCTGCGAGTGACAGACGACGGGAGCGGCGAGGGGCGCACGGCGACAGGGTTGTGGCATATGCGGGCGGGCGGACGTAAGGGTGAGATTGACGTTGTGCTCACGCTTCCGAGCGAGCGTTATGTGGCCGCGGTGCTGAACGCCGAGGCCGCTGCGGGTGAATCGGCGCAGTCCCTGCAAGCATTGGCGATCCTGGCGCGGACGTACGCACTGAATGGCAGCCACTACTCTGCTGCGCCGGGCCACCTGACGGCAGAACTGTGCGACAGCACGGAGTGTCAGGCGATGCTTCCGGGCTCTGTGTCTCAGGCAATCGAGGATGCGGCGCAGGCGACCGCGGGCGAGACTCTGTTGTTTGGTGCGCGACGCGCGGAGGTGTTTTTCAGCCAGAACTGCGGCGGATCGACCGAAGACGCTGGAGCGGTGTGGCCGAATCTCCGGGGTGTGCCTTACCTGCGGAGCCATGCTGATCCATACTGCGTTCGGCGCAACTCCGCGGCGTGGCATGCCGAGGTGACGTTGGCTGAGTTTGCTGAGATTGCGAAGGCTGAAGGATGGCGCGTGCCGGCGAATATTGTGGGGGCGCGCGTCGCGGAACGGAGTGCGTCGCATCGTGCGCTGCGGGTTGTTTTTGTTGGTGGCAACGGTGTGACTGCGATTGTCTCGGCGAGCGCTTTGCGCTTCGGGATTGGCCGCGCGCTGGGTTGGGATCGAGTGCGGAGCGATGCGTATGAGGTTGCGGTTCGCAACGGAGTGCTTGTTTTCGATGGGCGCGGCCACGGGCATGGTGTGGGACTGTGTCAGGAAGGCGCGGCCGAGATGGCTGCCGAGGGTAAGGATGCGCGTGAGATTCTTGCGTTCTACTTTCCTGGGACTGCGGTGCGGATTTTACGGACTGATGAGGGTTGGCGCGAGACACATGTGGATGCGATCACGCTACGCGCGACCCAGGCGGCGTCCGCGGTGCGAAAGGCTGTGCTCGAGCAAACCTGGAGTGAGGCGCAGAGGCGCTTTCCGACGCGACACGCGATTGCTCCTGAGATTGTGTTCGCACCAAGCACCGAGGTGTTTCGTCAGATGACGGTGCAGCCGGGATGGGAGTTGGCGAGCACGCGCGGCAACACCATTGTGCTTCAGCCAGAAAGCGTGCGGGCAGATGCGAGGGATAGTTCGCCCCTGCTGCTCCACGAGATGCTGCACGTTCTGGTGGAGGCCGAGGCGGGCGAGCGGGCTCCGTTGTGGCTGCGCGAGGGCCTGGTGGAGGTGTTGGCGAGCCAGAGCGCGGAGGGCGTGACTGGCAATTCAATGTCGGTGGGCGCGATTGAGAATGCGCTGACCCACGCGGATTCTCTGCGAGCGAGTCAGCGCGCACACCTTGCTGCGGCTGCGCTTGTGCGTCGCCTGGTGGACCGCTATGGGGTGTCGACGGTGCGCGGCTGGCTCTCGTCCGGCGTGCCTGCGGGGGTGGAGTAGAGGGCGTTTGTCTGCCGCACGCATGCGGCCAGAATGGTGAGGAGGAAGCACGCGACGGCCGCGATGATCAGGGCTGTAAGACCGAGGCGAAGTATCAGGCTGGCCATCTCGACGCGCAGACCGTGGCCCGGCGTCCATTCAATCAGAGAGCCGGCGAGCACGGTGGCAGCGGTGATGCCGAGGATGACTGCGGTCCAGTAAGTGAGGCATCGCAGAGCGCGCATTATGGATCGGCTCGGCCGGTTGCTGGCGGTGGCTGCGAAGACGAAGATCGCTATCGTGGCTGCACCGAACCATTCGAGGGCGGTCCACATCCATCCGAGCCACAGGACGAGGCGTTGGAATGTGAAGAAGTAGCGCAGCGAGTGGGGGAAGCGGGAGTTCAGATAGCCGGCGCGAAGATAGTCGTCACCGTGCAGGTGGTCGAGCAGAAAACTCCATCCACACCACACGGCTATGCCCGCCAGAAGGAAGAATGTGCCGCGCAGGAGTTTGCCGGGTGTGGGCCGACGATCGGCGAGGTGCAGGATCAACGTCGATTCTCCGCCGCCGGCGACAGTGAGAATGATGAGGGCCAGTAGCGCCGAGCCGATTACGTCGATCGCGCTGGCGTCGGGGAAGCGCAGCCAGAGGGCGTAGAGAACGAAGACCAGAATTGCGAGGCCGATCTGCTTGAGGACGAGTTGAAAACTCAGCAGGTGCAGAGCGTTGTGCAGCACCGAGGGGGAGCGGGTCATTGCGTGCCTCCTTGCGGCGCCGGCACTTGCAGGCGTAGGGCGTCGCTGGTGGCCTCGACGCCCTGCTGGTACATCGGGGATACGTGTGCGGGGCTGATCTGGAAGGTGCCTGGATTGACCACGCGGATGAGATAGAAGATTTCCTGGCGGCCGGTAAAGTCGCTGGCGAAGAAGGCTGCGTGATCGTCGTGGAACTCGCGGCGTGTGTACCAGCCGTACCAGCCTCCGGGGCGCTGATCGAGGGGATAGCTGTCCTCGCTTTGGACGAACTCCGTGCCGGCGGGGATGGGGTCTTCGAGCAGGAGGTAGCGCATGGGAGTGCCGTTGATGGCTTCGTGGACTGCGAGTACATCGCCGACCTGTGCGGTGCCGCTGAGAGGCTGTAGCGTGTAGACGATCTTGTTGTCCTTCTGGATCGGCTGCAGTTTGTAGTAGTCGCGGGTGAGGTTCAGGGACATGGTGCCGGCCTGGAAATCCTTTTTCTCCGTGGAGTAGTAGAGGCCGCGGGTCGACCAGTACATGCGTCCAGTTCCGTTGCGGCGAACGATCTGTACGGTGTTGCCTCCGGCTTGCAGATGGGTGGCATCGACATCGATTGCGAGCGATGTTCCGTTGATGGCGTCGGCGGAGGTGAAGTGACGTTCGCCGACGGGCTGGCCGTTGACGAGGACCTGGGCGGTGAAGTCGGCTTCGAGTTCGTGGGAGGCGGCGAGGTAATCGACCAAGCCGAAGAGCACCATGGCGGTTTGCTCGGTGGAGTCCCACCAGTCGCCGCCATTGCGGGCGAGCATCAGCCACTGCGCGGCGCCGCCCAGCAGCGGATTGTTGGGATCGACCTTCGCGAGCAGGCGAACGGCATAGGCGGTTGCCTCGGCGTCGTTGCTGTAGTCGGCGTCGAGCAGCGGGACGTAGGAGCCCTTCCACGAGACCAGGTCGCCCTGGTGCACGGCTTCAGAGACGAGCAAGGTCGCGATCTGCGCGGCGCGGTCGTCGTGGACTTGCAGCATGGCGAGACCGGTCATGGCGAGGGCTTCGGGTTCCAGGTCCTGACGGCGCGACCATTGCGCGTCGAGGGCTGCGCCGAGATTGGTCTCGCCGGCTTCGGCGAGGGCGTAGACGACGGCGGCGCGCAGTTCAGGACGCATGCGCGGGTGCTGCCTCAGGTTGGTTTGCAGATATTCCTTGCCGCGATTCATCATGACGCGTTGTTCGCCGGTGAAGGGAAGGAACTGCGCTCCCTGGCCGATGCCGCTGACGACATACGCGGTCATATAGACGCGGCTGTCGTCTTCCTTCCACCAGCCCCAGCCGCCGTCGCCGTGCTGGTAGTCTTTCAGGCGCTCTAGTCCGGCCTGCATCTTGGCGCGAAGGTCGGCTTCGTCGATGCGGCCGCTGACCTTGAGGCGGTTCAGGGTTTCGGCCACGATTACGTTGGGCAGATAGCTGGACATGGTCTGCTCGGTGCAGCCGTAGGGATAGCTGGTGAGGTAGTCCAGTGCGGAGAAGAGCGAGCCGGCGATGGATGGGCTGACCTCGACGCGCAGAGAGTGAGCGGCGGTGTCGGTGTTGGGTGGGTATGCGATGTTGGCTGTGGCTTGCGCGGCGTTCTGGGCGAGCACTCCGCTGTGCGTGAGTGATTTGGCTACACCCGCGGGTTCGACCGGGAAGGAGAGTTCGAGAGCGTCGGATTCGGTGTCGGTGATGGCGGTTGCGGTGAGCTTTGCGGTGCCCACCTGGGAGGCACGCAGGCGCCATAGGACCGTGGCCTCGCCCTTACTTGCGACCATGACGCTTTGCTGCGATCCGGCCACGGTGTCGAGTCCTTCGACCTTGAGCGAGATGGTTGCTTGCTTCGCGGTGTCGAGATAGTTGTGGACGATGACGGGCATGGTGATCTCGTCGCCCTTGAGCAGGAAGCGCGGAGTGCCCATGCGCACCAGCACGTTCTTGCGGACGAGGACGCGGTTGATGGCCGAGCCTGCTTTTGAATCTGTCGTGACGGCGCGGACGGTTGCTCGCCAGGTGGTGAGGGAATCGGGGAAGGTGAGCGAGACGCGGGCGTGCCCGGTGGCATCGGTGTGTAGGTTGGGCGCCCAGAACGCGGTGTCGGGGAAGGCTCTGCGCACACGCGGCTTCGCTTCGTTGCCGGGCTTCACCTGCGCGAGTTGCGGATGGTAGCGGGCGTTGCGGATGGCCAGCATTGGGGACTTGGTGCCAGCCTCGCCGCTGAAGTAATACTCGAGAGAAGAATCGACCTGTGACTCGATGTAGCGCTGGGGATAGAGCGACTTCACTATGTCGCCGCTGGAGTCGGGGTAGAGGGAATAGATGGCCTCGTCGACCACGCCGAAGCTGAGGTCCGCGCTGACTGGCTTGCCGGCGAAGTCGCGGGTGACCACGTCATAGGTGGCGCTTTGCTGCGGTTGGAAGAGATCTTTTGCAGGCGTGATTTCGACCTGCAACTGTTGCTGGGTGGGAGGGACTTTCAGCGTTTTGGTGGCCTGGTAGAGCGTGTTGTCTTTGATGAAGAGGGCGTCCACGGTGATGTTGGGTTGCGAGTCCGCGGTGATGGGCAGGTCGAAGGCGATTGTCTTGCCGTCGGTGTGCATGACGTCGCGCTTCTGCACGGTGTATCCCTGCGCGATAACCAGGGCGTAGAAGCCGTCTGTCTCCGACACGATGCTGAGGTGGGCCGTGTCGCCGGGAGCGTAGGTTTTCTTGTCGGCTACGATCTGCGTTGTTTCGGAGCCGTTGTCCCATCCGACCTGTCCCGCACCCATGATCCAGAGATAGGTCTCGTCTGCGGGATTGCGCGTGCCCGGCTGCACGGCGGTGGCGGTGGCCTGGAGCTCAGCGCTGCTGTACTGGGGAGCGCCGACGGGAACCTGGCCTGTGGCGTGGCCGGTCGCGTCGGTGGTGACATCGGCGGACGGGCCGAGAGTGGTTTGGGTGCTGCCGTTTTCGTAGTGGCGGAAGACAAGCTGCACGTGGACGTGGGTGCTTACGGGCTTGTCGTCGTAGTCCACAGTGGTGACGTGGAACTTTGCCTGATCGCCAGCGTGGACGGCGTAGCTCACCGGCTCGACGTTGACGCGAAAGGTGCTATAGGTGGCGAGGAAGCGGCCGCGGCCGGTGATTTCGCGATTGGCGGCGTCGGTGACGCCGGCTTCTACTGTGTAGTCAAGATCGGGATGCGAGGCGCCTTGAGCGTCGACGTGGGTGGGGACCTGGATAACCAGGGTGCCGTTTGCGTCGAGCTTGCCCATCTTTTCGGCTTCTTCGTCGCCGGCGTAACTGGAGGTGTCGCTGTTATCGGAATCGGCGCTGTCGCTGTTGTCTGCGGAGTCCTCTTCGTCTTCGCCCCACCAGTAGTGGCGATCGTGATAGACGCGATATTTGACGGTTGCATTCGCGACCGGTTCGCCGAAGAAGTAGCGTGAATCGATGGTGACGGGCATGGTTGCGCCTTCGAGCACGCGCTTTTGCGAGGCTGTCACCTGCACGCGATACTCGGGCTTGCGGTAGTCCTCGACATGAAAATCGCCTGTGATGGCGTCGTATTCCGAGTCCCCGGATTGCGTCGAGCCTCCAACGCGGATCGTGTAATAGCCCAGCGCCGCATCTTTAGGCAGTTCAAAGTCGCCGGTTAGGTCTCCTGTTGCGGAGATCGGCATTTGCTTGTCGAAGACGGCCTTGTCGTTCGGGTCGGCGATGACCACACGGACGTTGCCAGGCTTGGGCAGAGTCAACGAGTTTCCGTCGTGCTCGCGGAGGATCGCCTTCCAGTGCACGGTGTGGGTGGGCCTGTAAACCGGGCGCTCGGTGTAGACGTAGCCGGCGAATTTGCCGCTTGCGGACATGGTCAGCGCGTAGCTCTGCGGCGTGGAGGCGGCGAATTCGTTGCCCTTGCTCGCGACTACCCAGAAGTTGTCGGGAGAAGACTTGTCGCCGGGGACTGCGAACTGGGCTGTGCCGCCGGCGTCGGTCGTCGCGGTTGCGAGCAGCTTCTGGCCGAAGCCTGCGTCCACCTTCGCGTCGGCAATTGGCTGACCGGTTACGCGATCGACGACATAGGCCATTACATTGCCCGAGGTGGTGCGCGTGACCAGCGCCATCTGCGTCACCATTACGAGGGTGTAAGCCTTGAAGCGGCCGTCGGTTGCCTCCAACAGGTAGAGGCCGGCGCTGAGTTTGGGCACGGCAAGATCGTTGGAGTCGGAGATGTAGGTTGCGGGGACAAGTTGACGCCAGCGGGCGACAAGCTGCGACTGATTGAGGATCGGAATCTGGGCGAATTCAGCCTCGCTTACGATGCGGCTGTGACGCTGGATGGAACTCTGATGTTCGCGCAGCGACGTCCGCGCAGCATGCGAGAACTGGTGGCGGAAGAAGTCGCGGATACGCTCCCAGAGGTTGGCTTTCCAATCGTGGAACTTCTCCAGCCAGGTGCGCTCGTCGATCTGTTCCTTGTCCAGCAGGCTGGCTTCGGGCCCGAAGGAGTGGAGTTCGCGAAGGTTCTCCATGAACTTCACGGGATCGTTGACGCGATAGACGCGGAATTCGAGAGCGTCGACGTTGTGGGTGTAGAGATGGATCCTGGGCTGCTCGCCGGGGGCGAAGGTTTTGCTGGTGCTGAGGTTGAATGAAACGGCGTGGTCTTGCGAACAGGCGGGCACGGCCACGCAGGACACGGCACAGACGACAGCCAGGAGGGGAACAGCGCGCAGCCTCATCGACGATCCTCGCGAAGGACGTTCCAACGATACACCCCGAGGAAATTGCTATTTTCGATTATCGGCCGCCAGCGCGTATCCGGATGATGGAGCAGGTCCTCGAGGGCTATGCGGCGGACTTCGCCCGGGCCTTTGCCGATGGGGCCCGTGTGGTAGACCGCCCAATCGTGCGCCGGGCCGGTGAGAATCATGGAGTGGTAGGGAGAGTTCTGCTCCAGTTGGCGGTAGAAGAGCAGGTCGCCGGGCCGCGCTGCGCGGACATCCCGGGTGACGAAGAAGGTGTTGTGCTGCCAGAGGGTTTTGGCATCGGCGAATTGCGCGAAGCTGCCGTTGGCGGCGTCGTCCGAGGTGTAAACACCGGAACGGACGCGGAAGAGGTTTGCGCCGAGCGGTGTGAAGGGGTAGGCGTACTGGGCTACGGACGGGAGTGGTGGCAGGGTGTCAAGAGGCATGGTTGCCAGCCACGCTTCGTCGTGAGCGTGCAGGGCGCCGCGGTAGCACCAGCGCAGGAGGGCAGCGCAGTCGTTGATTTCGTGCGGGAGGCGCTCCGGCGGAAGCGCGGCGGCCGTGTCGGCCAGCGCCGTGAACCATGCGCGGAAGGCGGAGCGGTCGGAGGAGGCGTGGAGGCGGAGGAAGTCGGGCGTGCCATCGCCAAAGCGATCGCTGGCGTCGGGCACGAACGTGACCGTCATGGGCGTGGAGGCGTCGCGATAGCGGAGGGTGAGCCGCTGAATGCCTGGGTTTACCGGGGATTGGATTTCGACGGCGGTGCCGTCGCCTGTTTGGATCAGGTGAGCCGGAAGGCCGATGGAGGTCGCGGTGAGGTCGCCGATCGGCCCTCCTCGCGAAAGGCGTACTTGCGCGGCGCGGTGGAGGGCTCCGTCCGCGGGCAGGGTGATTTCACGGGGCGACACCACAAGCCGCTGCCGGTTTTGGTGTCGCCACGCGTAGGCGGCTGCTGCGACGAGCAGAACGAGCAGGAGAGCGGTAGCGCGCTTCACCGGTGATTCCTCGGGGTCGCGAACCTTATTGAAGCTTCGCGGGCGTATCAGGCCGAATTCTACCGCAGCGTTTCCGCGAACAACTCCGTCAGTTTGCGAAATGCCCTCTCGGCTTGAGGAGCGTTGAAGACGGGATTGTCAGGCACGGTCCAGCCGTGCGAGGCGCCGGCGTATGTCTCGCTTTCGTATGTGCCGCCCCAGGCAGCCAGTGCTTGCTCGAAGTGGGTAATGTCGTCCGCGGTCATGTTTTTGTCCTCGACGGCGTGGCCGAAGTAAAGCCGGGCTGTGACCTTGGGGAGCAGGTAGTGCGGGCTGTCCGGGTCGTCCGCGTTGTAGAGATTTCCACCATGGAAGGAGGCTGCTGCGGCGACTTTGTGGGGCGACGCGGCGGCGGCTCGGAGAGCCATTGAACCTCCGATGCAATATCCGACGACTCCAACGGAGCCCGGGCGCACCGCCGGCTGTGCGACGAGGGCCTCCACGTAGGCGGCCATGTCTCGATCCCGCGCCTCGGGGGTCAACGGGCCGGTCAGTTCGGCCATGCGCTGCATGGTGCGGGGCTCGCCCATCTTGCGGGGGAAGTCCCACACTGGCGGGCGGCCGGTGCGGTAAAAGGGGTTGGGCATGAGGACGACATATCCCTGGGCGGCGAGGCGCCGGGCCATTTCGCGGTGCGCGTCACGGATGCTGGCAATATCGGGCAGGTGGAGTACGCCGGGCAGCGGTGTAGAAGAGTTTGGGAAGAAGAGGACGGCGTCGGCCACCCCATCGGGCATTGGAAGCTGCAGGTCTACCTCAGTCATCGCGATTCCCTGATCCTCAGAAGAAATACTAGCGAAGTCCCAGGTAGGTTCGGTAGGCGATCGGTTCCACCTGGAAGGGCGAGGTTCTCGGGACGTCAACTGTAGCAGCAATCGTACGCTACCCCAATCAAGTTTCTGGTATTCTGACCACACGGTTCAGTGGGCTGCTACAGCGCGCCTGACCTCCTCTGATTCGATTGGTGTTGGATTTTGAGATGCCCTGATCGGTGCATATTTGCTCTGAGTTTGAGGTTTACCGATTGAACTCCCCAGCGAGTGGTCTGGCAACGTTCTCGCCACCTCCCTTTTGCAAGGATCTAGACCTGACCGCCACAGTCGTTATCTGCACACGCAACCGCCCGGCCTTTCTACGGAAATGCCTAGAGGCTGTTACGGCGCAGAATCGGCTTGCCGATGAGATTCTAGTCGTGGATAACACCCAGGGGGACGCGGAGACGGAGGCCGTGGCGCGGGAGTTCTGTGCGCGCTATGTTGCTGAACCCATTGCGGGGTTGAGCTATGCGCGCAATCGTGGGCTGGCCGAGGCTACGGGCGATATCGTCGCGTACATCGACGACGATGCGGTTGCTTACGAAGACTGGCTGGGCCGACTGCTGGAGCCGTTCGAGGACCAGCAGGTTGCGGCGGTAACGGGGAAGATCGTGACGCCGGGTGCGCCGGTGGACACCAGCACACAGAATCCGCGGGTTGTGAACGACAAGACCCCTTACTGGTTTGAGATTGCGACGTTCGGCGGTCTTGGCCGGGGCGGCAATATGGCGCTGCGAAGGTCCTCCTGTGCCGGCTGGACGGCTTTCGACGAGCGGCTGGGGCGAGGCGCTCCGTTTCATATTGCGGAAGAGAACTATGCGTTCGCATCGCTGCTGACCCTTGGGTACACCGCAGTCTACGTTCCCAGTGCCGTGGTTACGCATCCGCTGCGGACGCGTCCGAGCGTTGAGGTACAGGCGCGGAATTCGCTCTCCTACTGGCTGCTTTTGTTCTCGGAATTCCCGGCGCGGCGTTACGAGCTGGTGCGATTTTTGTACCGGAGGCTCCGTCGCAAGCCACTGGAATGGCCCCGCGATTCCCAGGACCCTGGCGATATTGTGGCCAGCGGCTGGCGGGTGCAGTTCAAGGCTGCGCTAAGTGCGCTCTGGTTGTTTCTTCGGACCAAGAAGCCGAAGCGGAAATAAATGGCGTTGTTCCAGGTGTGCCCAGCTCAAAAAAACGGGCGTTTTCGGGATGCGTCGATTCAGACGACATCTGCAAAGGTTTTTTCCATTCGCCGAAAATAGAATGCTCCTCCGACCATGATCAAGACCGCGGCGATGGAGGAAACGCCGATCATGGGGCCGGGAGCCGTGTTGGTCCCTACCAGAGCCCAGCGGAATCCCTCGACAACTCCAACCATCGGATTCAGGCCGTAGATGGTTCGCCAAGGCTCGTGGAGCAGGCTGGAGGGGTATGCGATGGGCGTCGCGAACATCCAGAACTGCGTGAGGAAAGGAATCGTATAGCGTACGTCCCGGTACTCCACATTGAGTGCCGAAAGCCACAGGCCGACTCCCAGGGCGGTCACGAACGCCAGCAGGAAGAAGAGCGGCAGGTAGATGCACCGGAGCGGGGGCGCCTGGTGATAGAAGGCCATCATGCCGACCAGCAGGACAAAGGAGATCGCAAAATCCACGGCGCCCGAGAGGATGGACGCCAGCGGGATGGCGAGCCGCGGGAAGTAGACCTTGGAGATCAGGTTGGAACTGGTCACGAGGCTTGTCGCCGACTGGGAAAGCCCGTTGGCGAAGAAGGTCCACGGGACCAGCCCGGCCAGACAGAAGAGTGGGTAGGGAATGCGATCTGAGGGGACCTTCGCCAGCTTCCCGAAGAACAGGCTGAAGATCAGCATCGTGAGCAGCGGCTGGAGGATGGCCCAGCCGGCGCCCAGCACGGTCTGCTTGTAGCGGACCTTGATCTCGCGCCAGGTGAGGAAGTAGAGCAGTTCGCGGTACTCCCAAAGTTCGTCGAGCTTCAGCGGGACCCAACCGCGCGAGGGCGTAATCACGGTAACGGGAATCGAATCGATCGCCAAGCCGGTGAGTGTTGTGCGTGCGGGTTCGAGCTCTCTTCCGGTGGTCGGGGTCATGGCGATGGCGCTATGGTATCAGGTTCAATCGAGCGATTCGGCTTGCGGTTGAGCAGGCGGTCGTAGAGCTCGGTGGTGCGGCGCGCCGCTTGATCCGCGGAGAAGAGAGTCCTGGCGCGTTCCCATCCCTGACGGCCCATGCGAGTCAACTGCGGACGATCTTTGTCCATCTCCGCGATGCTTCGGACCAGAGCGTCGGTGTCTCCGGGGGCGAAGAGCTTTCCGGTCACTCCATCCTCGACCAGTTCGCTGAGTCCGCCGACGCGGCTGGCAAAGATGGGGCGTGCAGCTCTCATGGCTTCCAAAGCGGCGACGGGGAATCCCTCGTGCATCGACGGCATGAGAAGCAGGTGCCAGGTGGACAGGAGCGAGGCGGCGTCCTGTTGCCAGCCCAGGAAGCGCACGCGGTCGGCAACACTCGAACTCGCGGCGAGGTCGCGCAAGGCGGACTCCGAGGGACCTGTGCCGGCGATCTCCGTCTGTACGTCGATCTCCATCTGCGTCAGGCGAGCGGTTGCGACAATGACCGCCTCGATGTTCTTCAGAGGAACCAACCGCGAGAGTACGCCGAGGCGAAGTGGGCCCGAGAGAGGCGGTGCGGAGGGCGGAGCCGGTTGCAACTCGATGCCGGCATAGACAACTTGGGGGGCGCATCCGCGGAGGGAATCGGCGACCGACTGCGAACAGGCGATTACGGCGTCAGCCCCGCGAAAACGCAGCTCTGACACCGAGTTCAGGTAGGGCTCGAGGGTGGGGCCGTGGACATGCTGCACGACTGCGTCTGCTCCCGCCAAGTGGCAGAGCAAGCGGAGAGCCCCTGCTCCACGATGCAAGTGGGCGATCTGGGACGGGTGCTTTCGCATCCAGCGCCATACCCTCCACGCGCCGGCGAGATCGCCGCGGTGGCCGGTCCAGGGAATGGCAGTTGCCGGAATGCCCGCATCCTGCATGGCCGTCACGAGGGGACCATCTCCCAGGAAGAGGATCGAGGCCTGATAGCCGTAGGCGCCGCTGTGCCTCGCCAGATCCGCGACCACCCGGGCGATTCCAGTGCACTCCGGCTGGGCGTTTTTCAGGATGTGGACGCAGGTGGGCATTGAGGCTCTTTCCTGGGTTCGGTACGGGGCGACGAGTACCCGCCAGCAGCAACTATACTTGCCGATCGGGGCTCGTTGCGCTGAGGTTTCTCTTCTGAACGCGCAATGCATCTATCAGCTCAACAAGGTGCTCAACGGGGTCTTCTGGACACTTCAAATCAAAGAGGTCCCGGGCCGCGGCTACATCGGCGATAAAGGCGCCAACCTCTGGTTGCCTGTTCTTTTCGATTCTTACTGACGATCCGCTTTTTGCAATCTCGCAGATTCGTTCCGCGAGGTCGACCAACTTCACGCCTTTTCCGCTTCCAATATTGATCGCGGCACCCGGACAAGAAGCAGTGGTTGCCGCGATCAAGACGTCGATCAAGTCTCCAATCCAAAGGAAGTCAAGAATCTTGCTTCCACCGAATACGGTTAAGGGCTCGCCGTCCAGAGCCTGTGCCACAAAAAGCGGAATGACGCGGCCGCTATCTCGTGGGCCATAGACGTTCGATAGGCGAAAGATGATAACGCTCATGGGGTTGCCAGAAAACAATTTGCAATACGACTCGGCTGCGGCTTTGCTGACGCCGTAGGCATTTTTCGGACGGAGAACGGCGGTCTCCGGGACTGGAATCGAAGTTGCGTCCCCGTAGACCTCACGCGACGAAGTAAAGATCACGCGTTTTACGCCGCTCAACGCGGCTGCCTTCAAAACTTCGTACGTGCCGAGGACATTGGTTTGAATTGCCCCGTCTGGATCCTGCTCCCCACTCAGAACACTCGATTTCGCTGCTAGGTGAAAGACAACGTCGACACCCGCCATGGCGCGCTCGAGTACAACTCGATCGCGAATGTCACCACGAACGATTCGGATTTTGCCTGCACTCTGGGAAAGGTTTTCTGACTGGCCGCGCGAGAAGTCGTCGAATACTGCCACTTCGCCAACCTGATTGAGCACCAGGCGATCAACTAAATGGCTGCCGATGAAACCAGCCCCACCCGTAACCAATACTTTCATTTTGAGTGGACGCCCCCTCGGTTGCTTTTCAGATTATAGATTTCTCTGGATGATTCGATTGGGACTTGCGTTCCTCAAGGTTGTTGAATGGTGATTTCAAGAGCGTGATTGTGGCAGTCATCGTTCGACTATGATGAGGGGACTGACCGAGAGCGAATGCCCGGTGCGGTTCGTACGTGTTTGATCCGCAGATTTTCGCCAATTTTATTGAGGGATATGACGTCATCTTTCGAAGGCTCCGTGGAAGGACTGGTTTCGATCGTGGTTGCGTTCTATAACGCAGAGCGCTTTCTTGCCGAGGCGATTGAAAGTGTCCTTGCTCAAACATATACGCAGTGGGAGCTACTGCTGGTCGACGACGGTTCAACCGATTCTGGTACAAAAATTGCGCATGAGTATGCGGCACGCTCCCAGGGACGAATCCGCTGCTTGGAACATCCAGGGCATAGGAATCTCGGGATGTGCACGGCTCGCAATCTCGCAGTTCGGGAGTCGAGAGGGCAATTTATCGCCGTCCTGGATTCCGATGACTATTGGCTTCCCCACAAGCTGGAAGAGCAGGTGGCGCTCATCAAAACCTATCCCGAAGTCGGATTGATTTACGGTCATAGCGAGTATTGGTACGACTGGTCGGGGGAAGAGCGGCATGTTGGGAAGAACTTCGTCGACCGGCTGGCTCCGTCGGGTCGTGTCTACTATCCTCCTGAACTGTTTATGCTGTGCAATTTGGGACATGTGGGGCAGCCGTGTCCGTCGGATTTCTTTCTGCGTCGCGAAGTTGTCATGCAAGTCTCAGGATTTGAAGAAGTATTTGATCCCGTGCACCAAATGTATGAGGATCAGGCTTTTCTTGCGAAGATCTACCTGAAGGTGCCCGTATACGTTGCACCCGCGTGTTGGGATCGGTATCGGATTCACGAAAAATCGTTGGGGGCAGTCTCAGATTCCGAGGGGCGTTCCGAAGCTACGAAGCAGTTCTATTTTCGGTGGTTGGGAGAATATCTTCGTGAAAGTGGAGTGAAAGAGGAACAGGTATGGAAGGCATATCGACGATTGACGCGATACTATCGACATCCATGGATTGGCGCGCTGGCCAAGGCGGTCAGGCCCACCGTCAAAGCTGCCCGCGCAATCTTTCGCAGACAAACGCATTCTTAAGTCCGAGCGCTGCTCGGCTTGCATGCGCTTCGAACCAGATGATTTGCAACCTGTCGAAACCATCCAAGTCCTCGCAACTGCCCTGGCTGACCGAGCAAGCTGCAAAGATATAATCAGGCAATGGCTGTCATGGACTCCAGTGCGGATATTGTTGTCGGGTGCATTGCGGGCCTTTCCTTCGAACAAATCGCACCGTGGGTAAATTCGCTTGAGAGGTGCGGCTTCGAAGGGAGGAGAGTTGTCATTCATCTCCGCACCGACCCCGAGACAATTGCTGAACTGAATCGGCGAGGATGTGAAACCTATGACGCCTCCATTCTTTACGCCAAGGCAGATCAAAGGTTTAAGAAGAACTCCGATCCGGAAGAGATTTCGGTCAATCGGTTTTTCTATATCTGGTACTTTCTTTCCCAGATTGCTACCGGGCGGCCCGTTCGTTACCTGATCGCAACCGATGTAACGGATGTTCTTTTTCAGAGAAATCCCAGCGAGTGGCTTGAGCGGAATCTCGGCGACAAACGACTCTTAGTCGGTTGCGAGTCGCTTCCTTTCGAGGCGGAACCGTGGGGCGCCGAGACGATGAAGGCGTGCTTTGGGCCTCACGTGTGGGAAGCGTGGCGGAACAACCTGATCTATAACGCTGGAACGATCGCTGGAGAGTTTCAGACCCTGGTGGATGTTTGCCTGCAGGTATATTTCCTCGCTCCCGGAGACCGAGTGCTTTACTCTGATCAACAGGCGCTCAACTTGTTGCTGGGTTCTCAGGTGTATCGAGAAATCACCTTGTTCGCGTCGTCTGAGGATGGGTGGGCATGCCAGGCGGGAACGACGGCCGATCCCAAGTTACTCCTCGAAGTGCGTGAAAGACTAACTGGCCCCGAGCCGACTTTCGATGGTGAGTTCGTTCGTACTGCCGCCGGTGAAATCTTCACCATCGTCCATCAATACAATCGCGTTCCGGGTTGGGATACGGCACTTAAGATGAAGTATGGCAAGTTGGCGACAGCCGCAAAATCGAACCGTGGAACCAGTTGGTTGGGTCGCCTGATACCCGGCGGCCGTCCTTAGCGATGTCCAGGTTCTATCGGACGTGCAAGCTCTATCAGTATGTCTCCTGAGTTCAGTATCCGACCATTGAGCCGGCTTTCTCATTTGAAGCTGGCGTAGCGTAGTCTGGCAACAACTGTCCTCCCCTGCCGTAGGGAAAAGGGATACTGATTCCAGGTGAAAGCAGAGTTGAAGATGGAGCATGTTGTGCAGAAAGGCTGGGGAAGCCGGCTTTGGAACCAATTTCGAACTAGCCAGCTGTGGCGCCTGCTTAAACACATTGCGGTACTGCGCAGCGCCTACTATCTTGCCATCGAGTTGCGCGAGACACTCCGCGAATCGCGCTTGTCGAGCAAAGATGTAATTGACGAGGATTTTCTCAAGAGTAACGATCCGTGGAATTACGAGACGAACCCGCAGGAACAGGAGCGTTTTTCGAATCAGACGGCTATTTTGGATCAGGCTCGTGGGGGCCGGCAGTTTCAGTCTGCCCTCGAGATTGGATGCGCGGAAGGGCTCTACACCGAAGTTATCGCAGCACGGTGCGCGTCGTTGCTCGTCCTGGATGTTTCCCCGACCGCACTAGTCCGGGCACGAGCTCGTTGCCAATGGTCGGAACAGGTTCGATTCACGCCTTTCGATCTGCGCAGCGACTCCATTCCAGGTACTTTCGATTTAATCGTGCTGGCGGGAGTGCTGGAGTATTTTTCGAGCCCGGCCACGTTTCGCCGGATTCGTAAGAAATTGACGGCTGCACTAAAGCCCGGTGGATATCTCCTACTCGAAACAACGCGGGTGAATCCAGTTGTGGAGAATGCACTCTGGGCGCGCTACCTGATCCGGGGTAAATGGATCAACGACTTCATCGCTCAAGACCCTTCGCTTGAAGTTACCTCTTCTTTTCTAGCCGAGAAGTATGCGATCACCCTCTATCGGAAACGTGAGTCACGGAGTGTGGGTTGAAGATATCGGTTGTCATCGCGACCTATAACCGGAAAGATTCCCTTGCCCGTTGTCTTGAGTCGCTGGATGACCAGGATCTACCTTGCGCCGAGTATGAAATCGTCGTCGTCGTGGATGGTTCAACAGACGGTACAGCTGGAATGCTGAAATTGCTGGGGTCGCAAGCAAGACTTGTGATCGTTGAGCAAGAGAATCGAGGCCAAGCTTCTGCACGCAATGCGGGCGTCGCTGCAGCGAAGGGAGAGATTGTTTTATTCATGGATGATGATCTTTTCTGCGAGCGAAACGTACTTTCCGCACATCTCGCCGCGCATGCGCAGGACGAACCGAGGCTTGTATGTGGACGAATTCAGTCCGTACTAAGTTCATCGCCCAGCATCGCGGAACGATCGATGCATCGTGACCTCGATAGCTACTACCGCCGCTTGGAAGACAATCCTCAACTTACATGGCCTGATCATGCCTGGGTGGGACCAAACTGCTCCTGCGCCCGTTCTGCATTCCTTGCCGTCGGAGGTTTTGACGATCGAACGTTTCCGCGTCGATGGGAGGATGTCGACCTTGGTTTGCGACTTTGGGAGTCGGGCGTAGTGTTTCGCTTCGAACCGCATGCAATTGCGTCGCATCATTCCGTGAAGACGGACCGACAGATTCGTGTCGATACCGAAGAGGACGGTGCAAGTGTCGTAAGGTTGTGTAAACGACATCCGGTGATGCGCTCCAGGTCTTCCCTTGCGGGGATGATGAACGGCCCGGCTTGGAAGATACTTGCGGCTCGGGTCGCGACCGGAAATCATTGGATCGCAAAACTTGTACTGAGTGGTATTGACGCTTCCGCTGGAGCGCTCGCTCGCGCGTCCGATGAAAACCGCATTGCCGCGCGTCTATTTGGTCTCGAACAGAGCATCCGGCTTATCGCTGGCGGGCGTCGAGAGGCAGGATCGTGGCGGAACCTGAGGCGGCTCTTCAGCCAGCAAATTGCGGTGCTGCTTTACCATCATGTCGGCATGCCGAGCGAATTGGCAAAGCGATTCTCTCTGACAGTCTCGGAGGCTAAATTCAGGCGCCAGCTTCGATGGCTACGCTGGCGCGGGTACAAGGCGATAACGCCATCACAATGGTTGAATTGGCGATCGACCGGAGAGCTTCTGCCAGAAAAGTCGTTGATGATTACATTCGATGATGGATACGCGGATCTTGTCAAAAACGCGTTTCCCGCGCTCAAAGAAAATGATTATCCTGCGGTCGTATTTGTCATTACCAAGCTCACAGAGGATTCGAAGGCCTGGGACGATTTGCGCCTGATGACAATTCCAGAGATCCAGTATTGGGCGTCGCGGGGAGTCGAGTTCGGAGGCCATACAAGGACACATCCAGATCTCACAAAAATATCCGCCAGCACCTGTGACGCTGAGGTCCTGGGATCGAAGCAGGACTTGGTGAATGCTGGTCTTACAACGATCTCGTTTGCTTATCCATTCGGCAGCTTCAGTGAGCAGGCGCGGCAAGCCGTAGAGGGAGTATTTTCGATAGCGTTCACTTGCGAAGAAGGGCTTAACGATTTGCGAACGGATCCCTTGTTGATGAGGCGGACGATGGTTCGTCCAGGCGACACGCTCCTGGATATCGAATTCAAGGCCGCATTTGGCAGGAGTCCATTGGATCCTCTACGTACTAGGCTGCGAATCCGATCGCGAGTATCGAATCTCTGGCGAGACCTAGTACATCGGAAACAAGTATGACCAGGCAATGAAAGATTCGGGACTGGAAGTTTGAATGTAGTGACCTTCTCAATCGTTGCTACCTCATTGCCTTCAGATCGGAGATGACCTTCGTCGCGTCAGAAAAATATTGTGTATTTAACGATGCAAGCGATGTCCAATAATGCCTGAATATCGCACCGTCCCCAAAGACACCGGATGCCTGGTACGAGGCTTTGTCCAGGAAGCGCACTCTGCCAGGCTCCACGCTTTCTCCGATGAGGACTGGTAATGAGTTCTGCCCGATGTACCAGGGATCGTCCGCGTCATTCACCTGGTTCAATAAGTCCTCGATTCCCGACGGGTCGACCGCATCGCGACGAAAGCAGGTGAGGGCAAGGGTAAGATGGGGCGGAAATGAGGATTGCCTTCTCCGAAGGAAATCTGCCTGTTGATAGGGCTCTCGTTCGTAGACGCACAGTACTTCGTCGCCGTCCGACTCGAACCAGCGCAGGAGATCATCCGGACGCCGCAGAAAGAGTGTGTCCGAGTTGGTGATCATAACCTTCTCCCCCGTGCTGAGCAGAAGATGGTCGGTGAGCTCCAGAGAGTTGATTACCTGGGATCGGTAAGCTCTCGTCTTCGGGAAGGAAGCAAGAAGATTGTCCATGGCCACGTCAGCATCGCGGCGTCGAATAACGCTGATTCCTTCGATGTGCCTCTTGATCGTAGCGACGTCCCTGTCGGTGAGAGAACCATCATCGTGAACGACCGCCGCAACATCGGATTCAAATCGCAGCAGGGACTTGGCCGCGGTAAGAAACATAAAGACGTGCTTATGGCAGGTCAAAGTGTGGATTTCAGTTCGGGAGGCAGGATTGCAGCGTAAAGGCTTCGTTGCATGGATGGCCTTGAAGTTGCGCAACAGATCGTTCTGATCCCCGCGCATTCGTCGATAGATTGCGCGCGCCGTGTCTTGGAATGGAAGGCGAGGATTGTCTGCATAGGCCTTCTTGATGGCTGCAACTAGCGGCGAAAGAAACACGACACTCTCCTGGACTGGCTCGATTCAATTGGCTCAACGTTTCAATCGACGGCTCCAAGAAGCCGCAATTTCCCTAAAGATAACCGGAAGAGGCTTGCTGATCTCCCAGGTGGGATAGTGCGTCCGCATCTTGCGTAAGTCGCTGTAATAGCAGATGTGGTCTCCATTTCGATTCTGATCCACGTAGCGCCAACTCATCTTTCTTCCGGTGACATCTTCTGCCATTTGAAACGCTTCGAGAATAGAGCAGGAGTTGGGCCTCCCGCCTCCCAGGTTATAGACCTCGGCCACCCGCGGTGATTTCCAGAATTCACGGATGAAAGCTGCGACATCTTCTGAATGAATATTGTCCCGGACTTGCTTTCCTTTGTAGCCGAAGACCGTGTACTCACGTTCTTCGACGTTGCATCTGAGCAGGTAGCTTAGGAATCCATGTAATTGGACTCCCGAATGATTCGGACCAGTCAGGCATCCACCGCGAAGGCAGCAGGTCGGCATCCCGAAATACCGTCCATATTCCTGCACCATCACATCGGCCGCAAGCTTGGATGCGCCAAACAGGGAGTGTTTGCTCTGGTCAATCGAGAAATCCTCGTTGATTCCGTGCTCAAATTCCGGGGGCGCAAAGTCCCAACGCATTCTTGATTCGCTTAGTACCAGCGTGTTAGGCCGATCTCCGTAGACCTTATTCGTCGATAAATAAATAAAGGGCGTTTCGGGGCAGAACTGCCGAGCAGCTTCAAGCATGTGCAACGTGCCCATTGCGTTTACTTCGAAGTCGAGAAACGGAATGTCGGCTGCGCGATCATGCGACGTTTGTGCGGCCGCATGAATAATTAAGTCCGGTCTCAGGTCTTTCATTAACGCCAGAACCGCTTGACGGTCGCGAATGTCAATCGCCGAATGAGTGTAGTCCGCAATCTCTGATCGGAGCAGATCGAGCATCCAGCCTGTGTCTCCTTCAGGCCCGAAGAACACGGCACGATGGTTGCTGTCGATTCCGGTAACGGAGAATCCCAGGCGCGCGAAGCAGCGGGTCACATCGGAGCCGATCAGCCCACAGGAGCCGGTTACGAGAGCCTTCAGCTTTTTCGTCATCAATGCCACTTAGATCCTATGTCTATTCTGATTCCACAGAAGTTGAAGGGGTTTGATTCGGTGAAATAGGAACCAATGGCAAATAAGTCCATTCTGTATTCAGGCAGACATTTCCGTAGTATTGCGTCAACGGTCCGGCTCCCGCGCCGCCGTTCAGATCGACCTGTAACACCATCTCTCGAGCGCAATGATCCGCATAATGATCCCCGAGCCAGATCGAAAACAGATACCGGTCTGGGCGGAAATTGTCTGCAGGGATCGCTACTTCAAAGCGCCCGCTTGAAGTTGGTTTCAACGACGGGGTGACGTGGCTCGCATTGCTGTCGGTGCCGAATATTGGAGTTCCGCGTGAGTTGTACATTACGAAGCCAAGCACGGGAAGCGTCATCGGAAATGGAGATTGGAATTCGGCAGATAGCAAAAGCGTACGGTCCCTGAGGATCAGTTCGGCCTTGGTAATTGTGGGTTCCGCTGCACTCGGACTCTCGACATAAATGTTTCCCAGGTCGCCACCGATATATTCCGCAATTACAGCTTCCGGAGTTGAGTCCGCCACCAGATGTCCGTTTGCGAAAGCAAAAGCTCGCTTGCAAAGCCGCTGGATCGACGACATCGAGTGGCTGACGAAAAGGATCGTCCTTCCTGTGGTCGCAACGTCCTGCATTTTTCCGAGGCACTTCTCTTGAAATCGATAATCTCCCACGGCTAGCACTTCATCGACCAGCAGAACCTCGGTTTCAAGGTGCGCAGCCACTGCAAATGCCAGCCGGAGGTACATCCCACTTGAGTAGTGCTTGACTGGCGTGTCGACGAACTGGTCGAGTTCCGCGAATGCAACGATCTCGTCGAATTGGCGTGCAATCTCTACCCGCTTCATTCCCAGAATTGCACCGTTCAAATAAATGTTGTCTCGTCCTGTCAGTTCAGGATGGAAACCCGTTCCAACTTCAAGCAGCGAACCGATGCGCCCGTGAATCTCAGCCCGGCCCGCCGTGGGTTCGGTGATACGCGAAAGGACCTTGAGGAGCGTGCTCTTGCCTGCGCCGTTCCTTCCGATTACTCCTACAATTTCCCCGTGCTTGACCTCAAATGAGGTGTCCTTGAGAGCCCAGATTTTACGCTCGTGGTGGTTCCCCAAGTCTTCCCGATGGCCCATCAGGCTACGTGCCGCGCGGAATGGTGCGGACGCTGCGCGCGAAATTGAATCGCGAAGGGACTTATAGGAATAGCGTCCTTCATTTCGTTGAAGGGCACCAATGCGATACTCTTTGCCGAGATTCTCTGCACGAATTGCAAATTCACTCACGGCCAATTGAACTCCGGACAATTCGGGAATATGCCAATCGATCCGTGCTGTCAAACCTCATGAGAGGATCCTTTAAGTTCGCTTGCTCCTCGAACCAGATGAGTGCAGCGCTATTGCATCTTTCCCGATTTGCTTCGTCTGGAAATCGTCGCGTTGGCGCTATGCTATCAGGTCCAGTACGCGACTGCGACGTGGACTGCCCGGCTCTTTGTGCCAGTTCTCGTCAGATCAAAAGAAGCTGAGTTTGGCCAAAGGAAAGGAGCAAACGACTGCACAGATCAGCGTTCATGTGAGCGAGGATGCCGGGCGCGGCCTCGGCCAACGGGTGCGCGGCAGCCTGTTGGTAGTCAGGGGGCACGAACGCGTCGATTACCCGGCACCCATGATTGGCAGGAACAAGATCATCCAGCATCACCAGAGCAGCGTCCCCATCGGTCCCGCTCTGCGCCACAGATCTAGCTCATAAAGAGAAATGCCCTCTTTAAACTCTAGTTTGCGTAAAGGCTCGAAGGCGCGCCTTCTTCCTTGGGTCCTTGTAAGCCATTGATTATAAATGGTGGCCAGAGACGGGACCGGTCTCCCGTCGTCCCCCATCGTCCGAACGCTGAACTCTACCCTCCCCGAACGCGCTCGGGGAAGAAGAGCCGCTTCCGCTACGCTCCAGCGCCCCTTCTTCCCCGAATACTCAACAACCTGACTGCCAACTACTGGCCCACTTTTACTCCGCCCCACTGGCCTGGTCTTACTCCGCCCTTGACATGCTCGGCCAGAAACACGGCTTCTGCCTTTGCAACTCGCTGGTGGAGCATCTGCCGATAGTACAGGTATGCGGGGATACTGCCTGCAAGGAGAACCAGAGCGCCTATGATGCTTTTCGGTCAGAAGAATTGATTTCTCGTAAAGCTCCTGATGCCGGCCTCGTCGAGCAACAGCTTGACCAGTTCCCGGTCGTTGGCATTGTCTTCCAGGTGGAGGATGTGGCCTGATCTGCCCGGGCTCTCAGACGCGTCCGGTTGCAAGAAGCTCATCACCGGCCTCCCCTGCCTTGCTTCCTTCCGGCCGCTCGTTCACGACTGCCCAGAACTTGCCCAGAGCCTTCACCGCCTCGAAGAATTCCGCGGAGCACACCGGCATGACCACAAAGGCACTAGCTCCAAGCTCGTAGCATTCTGCGATGTCAGGGCCTTGACGCGAAGACGTAAGCATCACCACCGGCAGATTCTTCAGGCGGGCATCGGATTTGATCTCGCGAAGCACTTCCAGGCCGCTCACCTTCGGCATCCTGATGTCCAGCAGGATCGCCACCGGCTGGGGCATCCCGTCCCAGTTTGTCCAGACCCCGCAGGCGCTCGAGTGCTTCGCTGCCATCCCGCAGAACCACCACGCGGTTGGCCAGGTTGTTGTCCTCCAGTGCGGCAAGCGTCAGCTCGATATCGTTTGCGCTGTCTTCAACCAGCCAGATGGGATTCAGTGAGTTCATTGGTTTTCTCCTGATTTCTGCCTCCCTGTGCAGTGAAGAATAAAATGTGGCGCTGGCTTCCTATCTCAATATCGGCAGTCGCACAGTTTCGCGTGAACTTCACTGCGTTCCCCAGCAAGTTCCCGATACGTTCCTGGAATTCAAATCATCCACATTCCGCTCTCTTCTGCCCGATAGCAGAAAGATTCGCGTATAGACTGCGACTCAACGAAACCCTCCTTCACGGCGATCCACGCAGCACTTCATCGCCACAGTCAATTGAGGTTCAGCGACGAATGGGAAAATTGTTTGGCGCCACGGCAGCGGCGCGGCAACGAGCAGCCTTGGGCAGGGTTGGTTGAACGTGGTCTCCCTTGGCGGACACAACATCGTATGGAGATGTGATGCGGAATGTGATCGAAGTAACGCGGCCACGCGTGATGCCATCGCCCTCGAGAGTTTGGCGTCCTCATGCAAATCGGAACTGCGCCGATACATAGCTCAGGTCGATGTAACCGATGATGCTGGCCGGTACTCCTCCTGGCAAGTACGGACATGGCAGTCGTGGGCCTGAGTCGGTGCGAAGTCTATCTAGAGACGGGAGTATCATGATCCACTCCGATGAACACAAGCCCACCCAGCGACCGGAAACGGACCCTCGTCTATATCCCGATCATTCACACCGTGGCGGATATGGGGACGTTGGGTGCTTCCATACGAGGCAAGAAACTGCCCATGCTGGGGCGGCAGGGTCTGTCGCGCAATGCGGCCGTGGTGGAGAAGATGTGGGACGAGATCGAGCGCGTAGCTGCGCGCCTGCCAGTGGCCCCGGGCTCCGTGCGTGTCTATCAGGACGGATTGCCGATTTGCCAGCACGAGCGGGAAATTGTGTCGGAGCTGGCAGAATCCGGGAGCCGAAACCACCGGTTGCTGTTGCAACTCCAGAGCCGTGGGGCGAGGGTGATGGGTACGGAATCGCCGGAACTGTTGGTGGAGGAATATCAGCTCGCAAAGGCCTCGCTTACCTCTGGGGCAACCGCAGTGGAAGCCAGTCGCCAGCACCAAGTGCGCGACACGGTCCTGGAGAAACGTGATCGTTTCATTGCGGATCGCATCAACGCTACCTTAAGTGATGGGGAAACCGGAATCGTGTTCATAGGGATGCTCCATTCGCTGACACAGTTTCTGGATTCGGATATTCGTGTCGCTTACCCGCTCGGTTTACCCAGAGTGAAGTAAAGAAAGACCGCATGAAGACGGTGCAAGGCAGAATACTAATCGTCGACGACGACCGCGAGATGGTCCGGCTGCTGGGCCAACTAGTACAACGCGAGGGTCAGACACCGCTGTTAGCAAAGGACGGAATCGAGGCACTGCAACTGATCCGTGCCGCGGACCCCGACGTCTTGCTGGCAGACCTCCGAATGCCGGGTATGGACGGCATGGAGTTGATGCGCAAGGCGAAAGAGATCGACCCCGATCTGCCGGTGATCCTGATTACGGGGTTTGCCGAAGTTTTCGGAGCGGTGGAGGCACTCCGCGCCGGCGCCCATGACTATATCGCCAAGCCGTTTCAGCATCAACAGGTCACCCGGGTTGTACTTCGAGCTTTGAACGAACGGCGACTGAAGGTTGAATTGAAGCAATTGACGGATCACGTCCATCAGGTTCTCTCGCCGCGTGAAAGTTTTGGTCCAAGCGAGGCGATCGGCAAAGTGATTGCTGCGATTGAACAGGTCGCAAAGTCGAATTTCAGCGTGCTCATCGTCGGCGAAACCGGCTCCGGCAAAGAGGTCGTCGCACGGGCCATTCATCAGGCCAGTGGCCGCGCGCGGCAGCCATTCGTTCCCGTCGACTGCGGCGCGATCCCCGAGGCGCTATTTGAGAGCGAGTTGTTCGGACACGAGCGGGGAGCCTTCACCGGGGCCAATCAGAAGACCGTGGGCAAGATCGAAGAAACGCATACAGGCACGCTCTTTCTGGATGAAATCCCCAACATGCCGTTGGCCTCGCAAGCCAAGTTGCTCCGAGTGCTCCAGGAAAAGACTCTGTACCGGCTGGGCGGCGTCAAGCCAATCCAGGTTGACACTCGGATGTTAACGGCAAGCGGCGTGGACCTCGAAATGCTTTGCGAACGTGGTACGTTCCGTCCAGACCTTTACTTTCGGTTGAACGAATACACGATCGTTATCCCGCCGCTGCGCCAACGTGGCGAAGACATCCCATACCTCGCCAAGCGATTCATGGACATCGCGAATATCGAGCTTTCCAAGTTCATACGGGGATTCTCGCCGGCGGCGGTCGAGGCAATGTTGGCCTACCGCTGGCCGGGAAATGTGCGTCAGCTTCGGTCGGTGGTGCGCCGCGCCGTGCTGCTGGCCGAAGAAGTGATTGACGAGGAGCATCTCGGATTGGGCACCAAGGCGAGCAAGGTGGTAGCAAGCAAGGTCGTCGTGAAGGAGGTGCCGGCGGAACATTCCGCCATGCTCGACCAGAGGCGGAGCGATCTGTCGCTGCGGGAGATCGTCCGAGGCAGCACGGTCCACGTCGAGCGGACTGCTATCGTTCACGCCCTGCACGTAACGGGGGGGAACAAGGCCAAGGCCTCGCGTCTTCTCCAAGTGGACTACAAAACCCTTCACACCAAAGTGAAGGAGTACGGAATTAAGTTTGAAGGAGTGCAAGCACGTGATTAAGAAACACGATGAGAAAAGAGCTGAAGGCGGCTTCAATTTGGGGCTGGGCGGGATACTCAAGGGATTCGGGGATCTGGTCGAGAAACTGGGAGAGCTCTCTGAAACCGGAGAACAACTCTCGCGCAATGGGGAGATCCACGGTGCCGGCAAGGAGGTCAAAGGCATCTATGGATTCACCGTCAAGGTGGGACTGGGAGATGACGGTCCGCGCATCGAGCCATTCGGGAACATACGCAAGGATCGGGAGTCCGGACGCTCGGTTGTTCAGGAGGTTCGTGAGCCCGTAGTGGACGTTTTCGAGGAAGAAGACCATGTCTTAATCGTGGCTGAAATGCCTGGCGTCAGCGTGGAAGACGTGCAAATCGTCGTGGAAGACGATCTGTTGGTCATTACGGCGGCGCATGGTGAGAAGCAGTACCGCAAAGAAGTACTGCTATCGACAACAACGGATCGCGAAAAGATCCAGGTCACCTGCAATAACGGCGTAGTTGAAATCAAGTGTGTGAAGTAAGGGAGTAAACATGACCACGGAGAGTGTAGACGTCGCAGTCTTAAAGCTGAAGGTTGCTGAGGCGCTAAGCCGGGATGTTGGGCGGGGGATCGCCCGCATGGGCCCGGAGGACCTCGAGAAACTCGGCATCGCCGTCGGCGATACAGTCGAGATTACCGGCAAGCGTGTGACCGTCTGCAAAGCTATGCCCGCGCATAAAGAATTGCGAGGACAGTCGCGCATCCAGATTGACGGGCTGGTCCGCGAGAACGCCGGAGCGGGTCTGGATGAGATTGTTTCGGTGAAGAAAACGAATTGCCGGCCCGCCGAGCGTGTCGTGCTCGCGCCGTCCAACGTCCGGCCCGCCGATCGCGACCTGGACTATATCGGCAGTCTGCTCGATGGTCTGCCAGTGCGCGAAGGAAGCCGGATTCGTGCACCGCTGTTTGGCAGCCGCTGGGCAGACTTCCGTGTGGGCACCACCACACCCAAAGGGTCGGTGCTGATCAATCCCACCACAGTGTTGGTAATCGGCAATCCGCAGCAGGCTCAGGAAGTAGCGGCGCGCTCCACTACCTATGAAGACATTGGAGGGTTGAAGCCGCAATTGCAGCGCATCCGCGAGATGATCGAGTTGCCGCTGCGCTATCCGGAAGTTTTCGAGCAGTTGGGTATCGACGCGCCCAAGGGCGTGCTGCTGCATGGGCCTCCGGGATGCGGCAAGACGCTGATCGCACGCGCGATCGCGCATGAATCCGAGGCAAATTTCTTTTCGGTCAGCGGCCCGGAGATCATCCACAAGTTCTATGGCGAGAGCGAGGCCCACCTGCGCAAGATCTTCGAAGAGGCCACGCGCAAGGGTCCCAGCATCATCTTTATCGATGAGATCGACGCCATCGCGCCGCGTCGCGAGAACGTGGTTGGCGAGGTGGAGAAGCGCGTGGTCGCGCAACTGCTGGCCCTGATGGATGGGCTGGCTAAACGCGAGCATCTGATTGTGATCGCGGCCACCAATCTGCCCAACCTTCTGGATCCCGCCCTGCGCCGGCCTGGCCGGTTCGACCGCGAGATTGCGATCCCGATTCCGGACTGCGTCGGGCGCGAGGAGATCCTCTCTGTGCACAGCCGGGGTATGCCTCTGGCGGAAGACGTGGCGATCGGCCACCTGGCCAAGATTACTCACGGCTTTGTTGGCGCCGATCTGGAAGCGCTCTGCCGCGAGGCGGCGATGATCTGCCTGCGCCGCATCATGCCCAGCATCGACTTCGCGCTGGCCCGCATACCTTACGAACAACTGGCTAAACTCGAAGTAGGCAAGGAAGATTTCCTGGATGCCTTACGCGAGGTCGAGCCCTCCGCAATGCGCGAAGTGTTCGTGGAGGTGCCCAACGTCCGCTGGGAGGACGTGGGCGGGCTTGCACAGATCAAGGAGCGGCTGGTCGAAGCGGTGGAGTGGCCGCTGCATTATGCGGACCTGTTCACCCAGGCCGGCATCCGTCCACCCAAGGGCATTCTGCTGACCGGGCCGCCGGGCTGCGGAAAGACGCTTTTGGCCAAGGCTATCGCCAGCGAGAGCAAGGTCAACTTCATTTCGGTGAAGGGGCCGGCGCTCCTCTCAAAGTACGTGGGGGACTCTGAAAAAGGTGTGCGCGAGATGTTTCACAAAGCCAAACAGGCTGCGCCGTGCATTATCTTCTTCGATGAGATCGACGCACTGGTACCGGCGCGGGGTACGGGCGGCTCCGATGCCCATGTGTCCGAGCGTGTCCTGAGCCAGTTCCTCGCCGAAGTGGATGGTGTTGAGGAACTCAAGGGAGTGCTCTTCCTGGGCGCGACCAACCGTCCCGACATGCTCGATCCAGCCATTCTGCGACCGGGGCGCTTCGATGTGATCGTTGAGATTCCGCTACCCGACGAGCAAAGCCGGCGCGAGATCTTCGAAGTCCATCTGCGCAATAAGCCGCTGGCGCCGGGAATCAACTTCCAGACGCTCGCGGCGACTACCCAGGATTTCAGCGGCGCTGAGATTCAGGGCTTGTGCACCAAGGCGGCACTTCGCGCTGTGCGCCGAGCCGTTGCGGGAAGGATCGGAAGCCCGGAAGATCCTGCAGCCGTGCTGATCGGACCAGATGACCTGGAAGCAGAGCTGGAAGAAGCGCGGCGTGGTGAATGAGAAGCGCCGACCCGGCTTATTACTTGTATTGCCTGACGCCCTCCGGCCGCCATATCCAGGCTTCCGCGACCGGGGTAGATGGACGCCATGCGACCCAGTTGCGGGTTTATGGGGAGAGTTGCGCAGCGTATTGCGAAGTCGATTTGGATGAGTTCGTGGGCGAGTCTGCGGAAGCGCAACTGCAGGATCTCGCCTGGCTTGGGCCGAGGGTCTTTCGACATGAAGCGGTGATCGAAGAGATCATGAGCCAGGCGCCAGTGCTGCCGGCACGCTTTGCAACCCTCTTCTCCTCTCTGGATAGCCTGGACCAGTTCGTTCTCGAACATCGGAAGGGAATTGCCGGATTCTTCACCGAACTCGGTGGCCAACAGGAGTGGGCCGTCAAAGGGCTGCTCGATCGTGCCAATGCGCTCGAGAAGCTGTCTCATCCTGCCGCGGAGGAGCCGGCCAGCACGTTGGGAGGGCGCTACTTGCAAGAGCGACGAATCAAGGCCCAGGTGGAGCGGGAGTTCAGTCAACGGTTGAAGATGTTCTGTCAGCACGTCGCAGCAGATTTGGCGGCGCAGGCCGGCACCTTCAGAGAGCGCAAGGTAGTGGAATCTGTAGCCGAAGGAAAAGAGGCCGAGGTCGTCTTGAACTGGGCCTTCCTCATCCCGCAGGCAGCAATCGAGGCCTTTAAAGCCAGTCTGAATCGGTTCAATGACGACGATGCGTTTCCAGGGTTGGTGCTGACGCTGAGCGGTCCGTGGCCACCTTATAGTTTTGTTCCGGACCTCCCCAGCGGTGCGGACGCATGAAATATCTTCTCAACTGCATCTGCCAAGAGGATGTGGATGAGCTGCCTCAAGAGCTGGGAATCCGTATTGTGAAAAGTCACGGTCTCGCGGCCGTAGTGTCACGGGTGGAAGAGCCAATTGCGGGGCCAAGTATCTCCTCGCTGTTGGCGTTCGAGAAAGTCGTCGAGGCGATTCACGCCCGTCACACCGTCGTTCCCATGCGTTATGGCTGCCTGATGGAGAGCGAGAAGCACGTGGTTCAGTTGCTCGACGATCATCGCCAAGAGTACGAAGCTCTGCTGATCCGTCTTCGCGACATGACTGAAATGGGAATACGTCTCCTATGGCCGGCATCCGTTGTACCAACCGTCAGCCATTCAAAGTCTCCGGGAGCCACGTATCTGGCGTCTTTGCGCAATCGCTACAATCACGACACTCCGGCTGCGGAGGAAGTTCTCCTGGCTGATCGGATCGTGGCTCCGTTTGTACACTGTTCCACTGAGCAGCGCCGCGAGGTCTCGTCGTCTGACCAAGGCCGTCTGCTGTCACTCTCTTTTCTGATGCCGAAGATCCGCGTCGGCGAGTTTCGCAATATCGTCCGGGATATCGCTCCGCCACTCGGTGTGAAGCTATTGATGAGCGGACCGTGGCCACCGTACAACTTTGTGACCCCCGCCGATTGATTCCACGGAATGCGCGCTATGGAACGAAATCCATATGGTTACTGCCGGAGCGAGCTGTCGCCAGCGATTGACGAGGCATCGGTTGTCGGACTCGATCAACTTGTAACCTTAATTGAGATGAATACGACTAATGATGTTGTTGTTTCAACGACTTACCTAACAATATGAAACACATTGAAGCCCACATTAGAGCGTTCCAACGGCGCCTATCAGGCTTATTTTCCTGATAGTTACCTTGGATCGCTCCAAGGTTACTTTGGCCATCAGCTTGCAACTGTCTAGGGTAAGTCGGACACAGCAAGTGTCCTATTCACGGCGGAAGCCGGAAAGGAGAACAAACAAAATGGCGAAAGTGAATAAGTCTACAGATTCATCCAGCTTGGCAGAAGTTGTTGACCGCATCCTCGACAAGGGCATCGTAATCGATGCCTGGGTTAAGGTGTCGTTGGTCGGCATCGAGCTGCTTTCGGTGGAAGCTCGCGTCGTAATCGCTTCGGTTGAAACTTACCTGAAGTATGCAGAAGCAATCGGTCTGACTGCCAGTGCAGCTTCACCGGCGTAGAAATACGCCCCAACGATTTCCAGCCCGCCGGCAAGAGACCTCGATTGGAGGCCTCTCCGGCGCGGAAATCCCCCCGCTATGAACCCCAGGACAGGAGTGAAAACATGTTGACGGATGATATGACACGTTTGTGTCGAGAGATCGTTGCTCTGCGCGGAATGCGCGCCGGTGCGATGAATGCATTGCAGAATGAAGCCGAGGAGCGGAAGCAGGCTGTCGCAGGATTGTGCTCTCAAATGCGCGATGACCGCGAGGCCATGGCGAGCCGCACCAAGAAAGAACGGATCACCTTTCTGAAAGGCGTGCGACGTTCGGTGAACGCGCAACGTCGCGAGATGAGGAACGACCTGGCTGGGGCGAGCAAAGCCTGGGCCGGAGAAACCGCCTAAGAATCCGCCGGCTAAACGGTTCACGCCGGCGGCCGGCAGGTTCTGCCTGAAGCTTGCTCCGACCAACTCAGGCGAGGACTAGCCGGCAGCTCGAGCCCATACACAGTAACCGCTACTCGAAGGAGAACGATCATGGGTGTCTTAACCCAAACGATGACGAAGCTGCGAAACGAGATTGTCTCGGCGAAACGTGCACGGCAGACTTCCCAGGAAGAGCGCGAACAGCAGGCATCTGATCGTCGCTCTCAAGTGTCCGCTCTGTGTACCGCGTTTGCGCGGGATCGCGCGGGCGCCCGACGTGCCTGGCTTGGCCGAACGACCACAGAGCCCGCGGCGACGAGGAACGAGAGGCAGTACCGACCGGCTGAGTTGGTGAGTGCGCCGGCCAAAGCGGAGCCGAAGCGTCACGCGGCGTCTGCGCCGAAGCCGGCCGTGAAGGCGCGAACTGCACACGTGACGCCAGCCTCCAAACGTAAAGTCAAATCTTCGAAGCACTAATCCTGCCAGCAGATAAGCCGATAGACAAAGAGAGAGCAGTTCAATAATGAGCAGTCCAATGGTAGATATGAGCAGCAAAGACTCTGGGAACGCGGTCGTGAGGGTCCAGCCGGGTGGGGACTGCATTGAGGCAGAGGCCAGCGATCAGTTCGTGGCCACGCCGAAGATTCAGGCTCTCGCCGAGCGAGCGCTTGCCTATCTGGAAGTCGGCTATGCGGTGCATTTTGCCGGCACAGCGGGCACCGGCAAGACGACGCTGGCTTTCCATATCGCGTCCAAACTTGGCCGCCCAGTCACTCTCGTGCATGGTGATGACGAGTTTGGAAGTTCGGACCTGGTCGGCAAGGATGCCGGCTATCGCAAGTCAAAGTTGGTCGACAACTACATTCACTCCGTGCTCAAGACGGAAGAGAACATGAATACGTTGTGGGTGGACAACC
>OBLU010000390.1_pt1 | contig 42033 bp, 45 predicted proteins | sample 1518681 | NCBI WGS metagenome assembly OBLU01 (sample SAMEA3539304, study PRJEB22396) | soil metagenome | biome: tundra; feature: field; material: soil | place: USA | collected 2010-05 | depth 0.15 m
TATTTATAGAAGTAGTACACAATATTATAAGATTACAATATCGAAATTCATCTCCCCAGCAAGCTGACGGAGTATTCTTTCAAAGCAAATAAAAAAGTCCCACAATGAAATAAGGTAAATTTATGAGTACATCATATTCCTTTACACAAAACGCCTGGAGGCGCCTGAGAAAGAACAGAGGAGCAATGGCAGGACTAATTATTATTTGCTTTTCAGTACTCATGGGCGTTTTTGCTTATTTTATCTCACCTGATTCCTCACCAAATGCAGACAGGCAGATAGTAGAAATTCAGGCAAGGAATCCGGGTTTTAAACAATTATTCCTTAAGGTTGATAAAGAAAAAAAAATTGTTCCAACGGGCTATTTTAACCGGTTGCTATTTGGAAAAGAAGATAAATTTATTTTCATACCCATTAATAGTTTCAGCGAAACCAGGGATTCTGTTATCGTGGAAAAGTTTATGGATGAAGGAGTAGAAGAAAAGCTGTCTTATTCGAAAACAATGTTACCTGAAAATAATTATGCAGTTACAAAAACATTCTGGTTAGGCACCGATAAATTTGGCAGGGATATTTTGAGCCGCCTTATTGTCGGCATCCGGGTAAGTCTTGCAGTAGGTTTAATCACCGTAATTATTTCACTTACTATAGGAATTATATTAGGAGCGGTATCAGGATATTTTGGAGGCCGCACGGATGATATTATTCTGTGGCTGATTAATGTAATATGGAGTATGCCAACACTGCTTCTGGTATTTGGGATGACACTCGCGTTGGGAAAAGGTTTCTGGCAAATATTTATTGCTGTCGGGCTTACAATGTGGGTAAATGTAGCAAGAACAATCAGGGGGCAGGTGCTTGCTTTGCGTGAAATGGAATATATACAGGCTGCGAAAGCCTTGGGTTTACGGGAAATGAGAATTATTGTAAGACACATATTGCCAAATGTGTTAGGCCCGGTAATAGTAATTGCAGCATCTAATTTTGCCAGTGCTATAATAATTGAAGCCGGATTAAGTTTTTTAGGAGTTGGTGTGCAACCACCAATGCCGAGTTGGGGCCTTATGATTAAGGAAAATTACAATTTCATTATAACCCATCACCCTGCCCTGGCACTTGCTCCGGGGATAGCAATAATGATTTTGGTTCTTGCTTTTAATCTTTTGGGAAATGGTTTGCGTGATGCGCTTGATGTTAGGAATTAAATTGAGTACATGTGAAGAAATTTCAATTTCTCATATTTATAAAAGAAAAACTTTCAAAAAGGTATTTCAAACATCATCCTTAGCCACCTGCACACTTCTATTAAAACTTTCTTCCAGCGAAATGAGTGTTTCTGTTCTTTCTATTCCTTTTATTTTTTGTAACTCATCGTGCAGCACAGACCTAAGCTGGTTAATGTCTTTACAAACAATTTCAATATACATGCTATAATTTCCTGTTGTATAATTAAGCCTGACAATTTCAGGGATTTTTTCAAGTTCCATCGCAACTGAATCATACAGTGAACTCTTTTCGAGAAAAATACCCACAAAGGCAGTAATGTCGTAACCTAATTGTTTTAGATTTACACTAAGTTTTTTACCTTTAACAATGCCAAACTCTTCAAGCTTTTTAATACGAACATGTATAGTACCACCGCTTACGAAGAGTTTCTTGCCCAATTCTGCATAAGGTGTGTCTGCGTTTTGCAACATTTCCTGAATAATTTGCAGATCCAGTTTGTCGAGATTTAACTTAGAAGCCATATTGTTTTAAAGTTTTGATTTTATTCATAAAAATACGGTTTTTATTGAAATAATTCTATTTTATTAAAAATTTTGTTGAAATTTTATTTTCATAATGCTTTGTTTATTAGATTTGCATCATATTAGTTCTTAAAAATTGTGGGGTGATGAAATTCTTGGCAGACATGCCCCCTTGTCTCGGGGGTGAGGATAACAGGATAAACATAGCATAGAGCCGCTTCTTCAGTAATGAGGTTGCGACCAGGGTCGACCACTGAACTTTGTGCTACGGCTAACTGCCTCGTGGAGGTTCGATCCCTCCCCCTACAGCTCAATACAACCGTTAATATATTGTTTATCAATATGTTAATGATTTTTATGTTTTTCATAGTTGCCTGTTTAGTTGCCCAATTCATTCTGATTTCCATAGTTTTAGCTATTAATCTCCGATAAGCTTCATTTATCTTTACAAGAGGTAAATTGAGAATGCAACAGATAGAACTTTAAATTTTATTGAATGACTTACAGGCATTGCCCAAAGAATGTGAATGGGCAGAATTTAAAGTTAACCATATTTCAAAAGTTTTGGAGTATTTCGTAATTACTGCATACCGGTCCAACCTATTCTTGCCCCAAAAATATATTTCAATGTTAGGCTTTGCATAGTCCATAATACCATAAGAAATGAAAATGTCTGCCGGATGTGATAAAATTCTTCCATATTCTATAAGCCTAAACCTTTATTGCGGAGACGTATCTGATTCTTTTGTTTTTCAGATAAATCCTTTTTCTGCGGGTTCAGATGATGCTTTAAAGTCTGATTATTGGTTAAGCGCAGTTTTTGTTCTAACCTCTCAGCAATATGAAGACTTTCCTGCACCCATTTGGGACATTCAACTTCCTTATATAATATCTGACCTTTTTGCAAATGAGCAACCATCCGGGCTTCATGAGTAGAAACATCAATCAAGGTAGCTTCAGAAAAATTCAACACTTTTGATTTTAAATAGGAAAGTCCCATCCGATAACGGTGTTCTATAATAGGTTCAGCTACGTTGTGGCCTCCTTCATTAACACGGGCATTGACACGTTTTTTATTGATTTCAACGTCGATAGTTCCCAAAAAAAACAATACTGTTTCATATCCATTTTTGCGCATCAGCTCTAGCCAGTCATAATCTGAAGATTTGGATAAGTTACTTTCGATTATAAAATCCTTCCTTTTCCTTAATGAAAGTTGCCATCCTTTCCTTGGCTAATTGTTCACCTTTGGCAATATTTTCAGAAGTATAGCCACCTAATTCGTGATGGATTATTGTATCTAAATTAATAAATGGTAATTCAAGATTGATGGCATTATTTTCAATACCAGTCTGGTACCAAGTGGTTTTGCCAACCCCATTGGCACCCCCCAGCACATACAATGTGGGCATGATTTATTTTTTTTGAGCTACCTTAACAATAGTCTTTTGGCCAGTGCGTGGATCTTCCTTGATGATTTTGCCATTTTCTTCGTACGCAATAAAACTGCCGAAACGAATGGCTCTGGAGCGCACAAAAGCCTGAACATCTTTGCTCATTTCTTCTATATTAAAATTTACCTGTGCTTTTTCCATAGTACAAATTTACGTGATTCCAGCAATAAAACAGGTCCCTTTCGACATCATTGGATGGTCCTCATTCTCCTGCTGAAGAAGAATTCCGCCGCTCTATCTACAACAATTTACGCAGAAGCCACCGGGGTATACCGGAGCAAATCTTTAATAGGATAAATCGATTAGTGCGTGGCCAGGAAATCCCGGCAAAGAAAATAACAATAGGTAGCGATAATAACCCAGAGTACCCAGAATAAAATTCTTCCAAAGATGATCTTATAATATTCTTTTTGATTCCACTCCGGGAAAAACAAAACCCGTTTTTCGTGGAGAACCTGCTTCGGCTGAGATTCCACTTTTTTTTTATACTGTTTATGCCTTCCTCAAGAATCATTGTTAAAGGAAGGGTGTCCAGTTTTGGCGCTGTAACTTTAATTTCAGTAAGCTTTTTATTAAAATCACTTATTATGGCTTTTAGTTCCTGCAGTTCTTTATTCTGGTCTTCTACCTGTAAGTTTATCTTTTTAGATTCTTCATCCAGTTCCATAAGCACTGTTTCTAATACTTCTTTTTCCATATTCATTTTTTTAAAATTTTATTATTTTTTTATAGGTGCTGTGAATGATATATTTTCTTTTTTTTCTTCATAAATTCATGAGGAATATTTGATTCTTTGGGTGCTGGATTAAGTAAAGCTTCCAGCATTTGACTCCGTCCAACATTCATATTTTTTGATGCATCCCCTGTTAAAGATTCCTCCTCTCGCCGGTCAGATTTTTTACATTGTCTTTGCAGTAGTTCTTTTTGCTCCTTAGGCTTTAATAATCAAATAAGTATTCAGTAAAATGAGAATTAACAAGCCTATGTAGGTCTATTAAAAACAATGAGAATATTTCAAGGTCAGGAGAGTAAAGAAGAATTTCCCCAAAAATTAAGTTTGCTATGACGTTAGATATTGAATTTTGAATAACAACATTTTGTAATTTAGACATCAAAGCGGTGTGCTTATGTTTGTGATATTCATTGTAGCCGAAAATTTCCATTATTTTTTCCCGGCAATGCGTTTCAGCATATTTCTGAAAATGAAATGATGGAAAGGAAGCATTGCATACCAATAATTCCGCCCTAATATTCCCTTTGGACGAAAAGTAGCTATCTGTTTTAAAAGGGAGCGGTTCTCATTTTTGACAATTGAAAATTCAAGCCACGCTTCACCTGGCAATTTCATTTCAGCAAATAAAAGCAAGCGGTAATTTTTTCTGTCTACCAAAAGTACCCTCCAGAAATCAAGCGCATCGCCGGGCTGAATATCTACATCACTTCTTCTTCCTCTTCTCATGCCAACTCCACCTACTAATTTATCCATCAATCCACGAATTCGCCATAAGTGATCAGCATAATACCAGCCTTGATTCCCACCTATCCCAAAGAAACGGGTAGCAATTTCTTCCTCTTGATCTTTATCAATTTCTATCCACCTGCGGTCTGTATAACAGCCATTGACAGGTACTTTCACATATTGATTCACCTCTAACCTGCTGAGACTGCTTGAAGCGGCATCTGTCCAGCTTGACACGACCATATTTTGTTCAATCCTCGCAAAAGCCAGTTTGATCGCTTCCCTGTAAGGAATTAGTTCCTGGGGAATAATGTCATGAATCGTATGTTCTTTACAAATCACATCAGTTTTCATGCTTTGTACCAGCTGGCTTGCAATGGTAAAATTAGCTGAGGTTGTAAGGTATAACCAATAAGCTGAAAGACCTGGGAAGAGTACCGGTAATGAAATAATGTAACGCTTATAACCTCTCACAGCTGCAAATTCCTCGATCATTTGTTTATACGTCAGCACATCTGGCCCCCCGATCTCGAAGGTTTTGAATAATGTTTGTTCATTCAGCAGGCACCTGTGTAAATAGTTTATTACATTTCGTATGGCAATTGGCTGACAGCGGGAATTCAGCCAACGGGGTACAATCATTACCGGCAACTTTTCTGTAAGGTCGCGGATGATCTCAAAAGATATACTGCCTGAGCCTACAATAATGCCTGCTTCAAAAATAGTATAAGGTATACCTGACCGTATAAGAACATCTTTAACAACTTTCCTGGCCAGCAAATGTTTTGAAAGGATTTTTTGATTGGTGATCCCACTCAAATAAACGATCTGCTTTACTTGTGTAAGTGATGCTACGAGAACAAAGCACCCGGTAGACCTCATTTCGTATTCCTTCAATGTTGTAGAGGTATCACCTAAAGAATGAATGAGGTAATAGGCTACATCAAAATATTTTTTATTAAAATGCTGTAGCGCATTTTCGGGATGAAGAAAATCAAATTCAATTATATTAATTTTATTCAGCAGGTCAGGTGACGGTTGAAAACGATGGTGATCTCTGACAACACAAGTTACCTCATGACCGGCTTCTACAAGGACCGGCAGCAACCTCATTCCAATATAACCATTGGCCCCGGTGAGTAAAATGCGCATCTTTTATTTTTTAAATCGGCGCGATGAATTATTTAACAGTACACATCATGTAAATATCAAAATATATGAAGAATTGCAAGATGATAACTGTCATACCTGGATATGAATTGCATCAATGTGACCTTTCAAATGTGGATAAAAAAAAGACTTTACGTGTAAAACCGGGAATCGCCAAACCTTATAAAGCAAATAGGAAATAAGAAAAATTTTGGCGATACCCGGTGAAATCCAGACATTGAATCAACCGCATTAAAAGTTTGCAATTCTGTCAATACCAGGTTGAAACAGGACACTAGGTTTTTGCGAGAAAAACAAGGATTCTCTATTAAGACTTTAAGATGGGAACTCAAGGCATGTCATTACTTCTTCCTAAATGTTCGGATATAATTAATGACATCCCATCTCTGGTCGTCCGTCAATGTAGTCTTGGCTAACGGCATCGGTTTTCTTCCTTCAGATATTTTCCAGAAAAGCTCTCCGTCTGTTTGATTTTGCACGTTATCAGAAGATAGATCTGCTACTGTTTTTTCAATTTTCATGGCGCTGCTCCCATCACCTTTGCCTTCCTTGCCATGGCAACGCACACATTCTGTAATATAGGATTTCTTTCCCCTGGCCAGGGAAGACTCATCTGGCGAATATAAATTCTTCTTTTCTTTAGCTGATTCCGGCACAACCCAGGGGGCCCGGTGTTGGGCAAAGGCAATGGATGCATAAAAAATTGCAATTCCAAGCAGCGTTATTTTTGATATCATTTGTTTTTTACATTTAATTTTCATTTTTCTTTATTTTAATCCAGTTCTTAATTATTGAATTGTTTTACCAATTCAACAATTAATAAAAAATAAACATAAGAGCCAGCCTGTAAAGAAAAGGCCCCTTTTAAATCAATAAAAATTGCGACATTAATTGCAGGGGTCCGTTTTAAACCTATGCATCAATATCCTGATTTTGCTCTTCCTAACAGTTAAGTTTCAACCTTGCCACTTTTCACATGATAAGCTATGAAACAAAGGGAAATGGAACACCAGAGCGTTAGTCCCAAACCCTATGAAAGGATATACTTCCGGTTAATAATAATTCCAGCGTTTGGTAATATTAAATCCGATTGAAAATTGACCTTTTGTATAATCATTTTGGTTATAAAAGTTATTTATCTGGGGAACAATACTCTGGTAGTTTCCAAGAAATATCTGGAAGGTGTGGGTAATGGTTACGATTTGTATTCCGAAACTAATATTGGGATGGGGGTTATTAGTAGGATGTTGCGTAAGAGGCTGATCATAATTGGCGATAACACCCATTCCATCCGTAAACATATAACAGCCCGAAGTAGCCACTGCAAAATGGTAATTTTTCATTTTTGGCTTAATTGTGCCATCCGAGCTCTTGTATCCTTCCACATTATTAAAGTATGATACATTGGGCGACACCTGAAGAGATAATTTATTGGTAACTTTTCGTGCTATGATCAACTGACTGAAATAGGAAATCCTGTCGGCACCGGTTACAAAATTACCCGCCTTGGGGAGAGTAGAAACCGCCATATCCCCATAAAAGGTAACGCTTACAGGACAGCCGTTAGATACCGCTTGCCTGGATAGGGCATACTTGATATTACCGTCCACCAGCATTCTTTCCTTGGTTAATCCAATGCCCAATTGCAATTTATCTATAGGAGTATAGTTGGCTCCTAAACGTATGTTGGCAGGAGCAAACAGTCCGTAAAAATCAGAATACCCGTTATTGACAATGCCAAAGCGGTGCTGAATGGTAATCTCTAACGTCTTCTTAACCGGCACCATTACAGTTTGATTGTCAATAATCAGGTTGCTTTTAAAGGTATTTCTTACCCGTGTAATAACACTATCCTGGGCTTGGCTCTGATTGCCGATAACCAATAAGCCAACAACCAATAGCCAGAAGCGATGATTAACTTGATTTATTTTCATTTTGAATGTTGTTTTTGGTTCGTTTTTTAATTGTTCTTAGCGCCTTGCGTAATCCATGCCAGTACCAGGGAATTAATGTTGGATGGGTTGTTGGTGCGCCCCATCGGCATACTAGGGCTAAGTTTTCCAGTTAGCCGTTCGTAAAGGATGCTGTTCTCTGGTGTTTTGATATCTACGTATTTACTCATCAATGAATTGTATGCATTGTCAGCCATTAAATTCGGAGCATGCCCACCCGTTGCATGACAACCGCTCAGCGCACAGTTTTTACTGAAGAGGGGCACCAGGTCCTTTGAAAAAGAAACCGTATCTGTAACCGGCACCGTCTCATTTTGGATAATCAAGGTAATGTCTTTTTTGCACCCGGCTATTAACAAGACGAACAATGAAAATGTAATTATTATTATTTTTTTCATGAAGAATGATTTAAGAAATTATGAATTATGAAGGCTAAATGATAAGGGTCGTTTAACTTATAATTCATAATCACATTGTTTAATTACTTCTGAAAATGCAACGTCAGTCCAGCTACAATAGCATGTTGATTATCGGCTCCGTTAAACATTGCGCCAATACCGAACGGTTGATCGCTGAGCGAGGAAAAATCAGCATCATTTGAGTTATCTGTGGTTTTCAATGCCCTCATTAAAAGCAACCTCCAACCTGTTCCTGTGTAAAAGGCATTAGCAGTTACATCGCCGCGGCTTCCTGTATAGGCGCCCACAATGCTACCGGGAATACATTTTGGTCCATCACCGGAACCCACTTGTTTATAATCTGAGCCGGCAGAAGGATCAATAGTAGATGAATTAGATAGCGTAAGAACTCCATTACCATCTACTGCAACAACTTTTAATGCCGCTCCTGAAGGGAGCGTATCGCTCAACATAATGGCGCTGTTATTATAGCTTCCGCCCGGTATTACCCATATTGGAACTGCTTCTTTGGTGCTTGTTCCGGTAATTGTTAAGGTTTGTTTATTGGAGAATCCACCATCTGCTTCCTGTGCTGTCTGAAATTGCGGCGGCACTGTGGATGCAGACCCATTATTTACCTGCCAATCGCTATGAACTTCATTCTTATCCAATGTACCGCTACTTCCTAATCCTACACTTGAACCATCATCTATAAAACAATCATTAGCCTGGTTAACATTCACAACCTGGAGCATGCGAGCCCTCCAGCAATCTAACAATTCAGTAGGACCGTTTGTGTACATTACGCCTCCGGTAGGGGTAGTTCCACTTCCATAAGAAGAATTAACATGACAAGCACTATAGCAGGAAAGTGATAAAAATGATGGAGTGGAATTTGCGATGTCAAACATCATTACAAATTGATCCTGCGCAAAGGGAGGTCTGAATGTGCCGTCAGAATTCAAAGTTGGAGCACCTGATTCCTGTGCCCAAAGTTTTGTAGCAGGATTAAAATACCATTGTGCACTTTCCACGTTTTTTTGTGCAGCGTCAAATTCAACAAGGTAATATATATTGTTGGCATCATACAATGAACGCATCGTAATATCCGTAGCATTGCCAACATACCCTATAAAAGTTCCATTTCCCAAATCAGGAACAACGGCATGTATTGTTAATTGTGGCGCATTGTCCCATGCGGCATCAATGGTTCCATCCCATGGGGAACCTCCAATGGGTCGAAGAGTAGCTGTTCCTTTAACAGAGTATAAAGTATCGGTATTCAATGTTGGTGTCGGGGTTGTTAAGTCGAGCACCTGGTTATGTTTTGTGCAATTCGACAGTCCTAATACTATGACTGTTACCATAATGAGGACAACTGCTAAATACCTGGTCATATTTTTCATGTTGAATTGTTTTAAAGTTGTTTTATTTTTTTGTATGTTTTGGTTGCACTTATTTTTTGGATAAGTTGCTTTACTTTTTTGTTGCTGGTCCGAATTGCCTGATATAATCTATTACCATCCAACGCTGCTCTTCAGTCATTTCTTTTTTGAAAGAGGGCATTGGCTTTTTGCCTTCCGTTAATTTCCAGAAAATGGCGCCATCGCTTTGTTTACTGAAATTTTCTTTTGTAAAATCGCCCACTGGTTTATCTAACTCAGCACTTTTGGGTCCGTCGCCTTTTCCTTTTTTTCCGTGGCAGATAGCGCAGGTTTTAATAAAAAGATCCTTACCCGTGGCAATGTTTTTTTCGTTGGCAATAACCGGATTGGTTACTTTATCTGCAGAAGGTGGAGCAGTCCAGGTTTGCTGATTTGGACCAAATGCGGACAAAAGAATAACTGCTCCGGTAATTATTCCGGTTACAATGGAACCCTGTAGTTTCATTTTGGTGGTTTTTCTGATATAAATTCTCATGATTTTTTGTTTTATTTATTTAAGCTTTAGTTGTTTAAAATATGTTTCAAAACATCAAGAAAGTACTAATCTCATTTTCAAGGTGTTGGATTTTTTATGGTCAGTTGCCCTTCTTTTTTTATTTTACGCAGCTGAAAGAAAATGAAAAAATAAGTAACCCATACCCCGCCAAAGAGTGTTGAAACCGTTATGACAAGTGGCAGCGGAGCAGAAGATTCCCAGAGCGCACGTGGAAATGGATTCTTGTCCACAGCAAGGGCAGTACCCCAGGATTCAGTTGCTTTTTTTTCCACATTCCCGAATTGTTCATTGTCCTCCATCCTTGCAGCCACAGTAATAACTCCCGCTGTATCGCCTGGAATGTTTTTTGGAAAAGCAAATGAAGCCTCGCCATTTTCGTCTGTAGTGATATTATTTTCCTCTGATGCCGGCATGAATCCAAACAAACGCTGCACATAAAACTTCAATTCCGCACCTTTCACTGGAATTTCTTTCCCGTTCTTCCCTGTTTCCAATAATTTAACAATTACCATCCTTGAAGTATCGTTCGGACTTAAGTTGAGGGTAAGGCTGACATCTTTGTAATGCACCTGTTCCATAGCATCCTCATATTGGGAGTCATTTTCAATTTTAGCCACGATGGTGAAATAGAGGCTATCATCTAATGGCAAATCTTTCTGAAGCATGATGGTAGCCTGACCTTTATAATCTGTTTTTGCGCTTTTAAGAAACTGCTGCTGTTTGTTATCCAAGAAATAGAAATTAACCCGTGCATTTTTTGCAGGAACAAATTTTTCTTCATTATTTTTCACTTTGATTACCGCCAACGCGGCCTTGCTCATATCAGCGTTCTTGTAATACGATAATTGAATAGTAGCTTCTCTCTTTACCTGGGTTTGTGATGGAATCTGAGCTGGCACGATGCTATAGAGCAACCCGGTAAAGGCTATTGCAAGGGCTGATTTTTTTAGAATGCTATTCATCTTCATAATTTATTTGATTTATTATGCCGGTTGTATTATTGGCTCGTTATTTTCTCTTGACTGTTCTCCATAAATTGATGCCAACCCTGCTTCTCTTTGTTCCCTGAGTTCAATTGCTGCTTGCTTATCGTGTTCAATCTGGATTCCCTCTTCCACTTCCCATACGGCCATCATAGGGAATAATTTTGAAAACAAAGTGATCACGAGAAATATTCCCGCCAGGCATGCAGCGGTGACTGAAAATTCCACATAGTTTGGAAAATAACTTGACCAAGTTCCCGGAACTTCCTGGATGGGCATATAAGGATGCAGGAGCGTTGGCACTACAATGAGGTATCTTTTTACCCACGCACCTGATACTATAATAATACTCGTAATAGAAAGCATCGTTATACTTCGCCCTTTGGGAAACGCCATAATAACAATGGGCAGCAATACGGTACCGAACTGGCAGGTCCAGAATGCTATTGAATAACTTCCTGAAAACAAGTCAGTCAGCAAATGTCCTTCAGCCGTTACCATATTGTAGGCTGGTATCCAGTATTCATTCAGGTTCAGGTACGCATAAATAAGCGTAAGCGCCAGAACAATGCGTCCCATCAGGTCAAAATGTCTTGGAGTAATGTAATTTTCGAGGTGGTATAGTTTTCTGAAGACGGCCATTCCTAAAATTACGCCGGCAGAACCCGAGTAAAGTGCGCCGGCAACAAAATAGGGACCGAATACAGTACTATTCCATCCCGGACGCAGCGTCATAGCGAAAATATAGCTAACAACAGTATGCACGGATACTGCTACAGGAATGATCACAATAGTCATAACGGTCATACTCTTTTCCAACCGGTGCCATTGCGATTTAGTGCCTGTCCAGCCAAGTGACATTTTTGTGTAAAGCCACTTTTTGAATCTTTTGAAATGCGAATCGCAGACGGTTAACCTGTCCCTGCAAAGCGCCATATCAGGTATCATAGGCAGAAAAAGAAATACTGTGCTGCCTACAAAATAGGTACAGATGGAGATGATATCCCACATTAAGGGTGATTGTATTCTACCGAAAATGACAAGGTTTGCTATTCGGTCCGGGCGCCCTAAATCAATAATGGGCATGATACCACCAAATAGAAGTGATACAAATGTGAGCAATTCAGCAGAGCGGGTAATAGGCCTTCTCCATTCTTGTTTTGTTATCCGCAAAATGGCAGATACCAGTGTGCCTGAGTGGCTGATACCGATAAAGAATATAAAAGTTGAAATGTATAATCCCCACGACACATAATTGCGCATTGCAGTAACTCCCAGACCATGTCTGAGTTGGTGGATATAACAATAAAGGCCCCATCCCATCACCATCAGTAAACACCCTATCCATATTAGCGTGGGACGCCTCCACTTTTGTGTTGGGCGGAGACAAACTTCCCGAACTGTTTCAATCTCTTCTTTCAAATTGTATTTATTGGTATCCATATCCTTATGTTGTTAGTTATCAATAGCCATTGAATTACTGATTACATCTGCATATTTCCCATATCCATCTCTATATGTTTTTTTTCTTTACCGGGTGATTTCATATCTGGTACAGGATATTTCCTGTTTTTAGGAGGCAGATAATATACACGCGGTTCGGTTCCCAATTCTTCAAGATGCCTGTATCCTCCATTATCTTCAAGCAGTTGGCTAAATCTAACCGTTACTCCAGATGCGTTGGTAACTGCATCTTCATTTTGATCCCCAAAATAGATTGCATCCATTGGGCATCCGCTTACACAGGCAGGCATCTTACCTTGCCTGATCATATCCGGGCAGAAGTCACATTTTTCCACCGTTCCCATTCTGCGGGGAACACTTTGTTCGGGGGAATAAGGCATATTTCCAACTGCGGCGTCCTGCTCGGCGCTGGGAGCGCTCCAGTTGAAAAAACGTGTAGAATAAGGACAAGCCGCCATACACATGCGACAGCCAATGCACCGTTCATTATCGATAAGTACAATGCCATCCTGCCTCTTAAAAGTTGCATTCACCGGACATACCTTTGTGCAGGGCGGGTTATCGCAGTGGAAACAGGGTTTTGGAAAAAAATACGGAGCGGTCGCTCCGGCGTCTTTCATAGTGAAAACTTTAATCCATTCGCGGTCTGATTCAGTATAATGCATTGCCTGACAGGCTTTCGTGCATTTCTTGCATCCATCGCATTTGGCTTCGTCTATTACCATCACGAATTTTTTGTTTGGTATGCCTCTTCGGGCTTCTTCGTTTGAGACAGGCGCAGCCCCGTAATCCTGCAGGTGAGTTTGATCTGCAATAAATACCTTTCCGTCTTGTGTAAAAACAGTTCTTTTTATACCTGATTTTGCTTTTTTATCGTTTGAAATTATTTTTGATATACCGAAGGTGCCTGCTGCTATGGAGCCTCCCGCAACAAGGCCAATTTTCAGGAAGTTCCTTCGGTTAGGGTAGTTTTCTGGATTTTGTTTTTCTTTTCCCATAATTATTGATTTTGGTTAACTCCTTCAAATTGCAATTTGCAACTACATGATAATTTCATTGGTATAACAAATAATGTGGTAACAATCGATGGTACAAAATACATATCGCCAATAAAAAATAATATGATTCTAGTCAGGAAAAAATTTACATTAAGGAGGAAAAAAAGCTGCGAAAACGCAGGTTTCGTTTTCTGCGAGAGACAGAATTTCGGAGTAACTGCCAGAAATTACAATTTGAAAAAATTGTGATAATTGATAAATAGCAATTCAGGCAATGCTATTAGTCGGTAAAAAATATATATCCCAGGATTTTGAAATTAATATCTTTCTTACCCTATCCGGTGAAAGATCAAATTTTTTTTTGCTATGGAGGGAAATTCTCACTTATGTGTGGGTTTTATTTGCCTCCAAGATTCATTTCAATGTAATTTTTTCCTGCAACTTAGGCAGATATAATATTTCGGCAATATAGACAGCCCTAGATTCTCAGAACTCCATCAGGATATCTAATTCCTAATTTATAACTTATTCAATCTTGTAATCGCGGACAATATCCTCTAACCCTTTAATGTTTAGAAATATGATTTCCCTTTTATTTCTGGCTATGAGTTTCTCGCTTTCAAAATCGCACAGTTGGCGGGTAACCTGTCCGGTAGTGGTGCCGGCAATATCGGCTATACCTTGCCTGTTTAATGAAATATTCAGCTTCTTTGTTTGCGGATTCATCCCAAATACCTCATAATAATAAATGAACGCCATTGCTACTTTCTCCCTTATGTTCATCTGTGCCTGAAATTTCACTCTCAACTCCGCTCTTCGTAATTCCGATGCGAAGAAAAATATCAGGTTATGTGCAAATTCCGGGCAATTCATACAGGCATCGTAAAACAATTCGTTTTCAACAAAACAAACCAGAGTATCCACTAAAGCAACTGCATTAAAATAATAATAGGTTTTTCCTATCCCCCTGTGCCCCAGTATTTCTCCTTCCTTTGCAAGACGAACAACCTGTTCCCGTCCATGCAAACTCGTGGTTACTACTTTTATTCCTCCATACTGAATAAAATGAATTCCATAAATAGGTTCGCCTTCCCGGAAAATGTAACTCCCTTTATTATACCAAAGCTGATTTTTTTGACTACTGATTTTATTCAACCACTCTCCAAAACATCCCTTCTTTATGAAACATTTTTCGTTTTTGCATTCATTACATTCTATTCTTTTTATCATAGCGGTTATTTCTAAAATAAAATCAAATACTTTCAGATTTCGGTTTGTACAAAGATTCCCGTTAGGAAGAACTCATTTATTCAAATTTAAAATTGATAATCCAAAAACCCTTATTCCTGCAAACTTATTTCATTCAGTAAATAAAATAATCCGTTATCCCCTCACCTTATCAAGAAGGTCATTCAGCAGAACAATTTCTTCCTCATTCAGCCCGGAAAGATATTTGTCCACTCTTTCATTTTCTTTCTCTATTTCTTCAAGTAGATCTAATCCTTTTTGAGTAATTACTACATCCATTTTGCGTCTATCCAAACCACAAATATTTCTTTCTACCAGTTCCTTTTTTCGCAGAAGTTCAACAATTCTTGATGCATCGCTCATACGGTCAAGCATCCGTTCACGAATAAATTTTACAGTAGCTGCACCAGGACTTCTACCCCGTAAAATGCGAAGAATATTATATTGCTGGATGGTTAAATTATACTGCTTAAATACATCTGAATGAAATTGAATCATCCACTTACCAGTAAAAACCAGATTTACGGATGCTTTGTGATAATTGTTCCTGAAAGGCTTCGCCTGTTGTATCTCTTTTTCAAGTCTCATCTTTTTATTTCTTTATCCCGCTTTAATATCAGAAGAAAGGAAATAATACCAGTCAAAAATTAATTTTTAAAGTAAAGAAATGTTCCTGCTGGCACCTATGTTCCAAAGATACTATCCCTATTTTTCGGGAATACCTATCATTTCAATTCATTAGTGGTATCAATAACACTTATTATAGAAAAGTATATTATTCTTTATTCTGTCAATCTGGGACTGAATTCCATCATTTCATAAAGCGCGAGCCTTAACAAATTGTTTCTTTTAAACAGCTTCTTTAGGATCACCGTACTCCTCGTTAGATTAGCAAACACTATCAGAAGTTAGGATATTTTGAGAAAAAATGTTTGGAAATTGCTTGCAAATAAACAAAGAATCTCAAACTTAAAAACACTGAAACCCTTTACTATCTTGCTCCCCTTACTGACGAATGTTGCAACAATTTATTGAAATATTTTGAAATTCCTATCATTTGACTGAAAGTTAGTGCTTTCTCAGTTTGAATTTGACATTTGGCCTGTGGGTTGGAAAATCCAGGTGCTTGACCCCCCATCCGCCACACAAATTTAACCATAAATATTGCCGGTGTCAGGGGGGTCAATCTTGGTGGATTTTCCACTTTGACATCTCTTGTATTTATTAATTCGAAACCTCCGATGAGATTTCTTTGACGTTTATATATCTTGCCGTTACCTTTGATGGTAACTATTTATTTCAGCAGTCTAAAAGAAATTTTTTCAAAATCTCTTCTCAAAAATAATCTCCGGTTGAAAGAAAAAAAATAGTATGAATAGAAAAATACCCCCTCTGATTGATTGAGTCTTTTTATGATGTATAATAATTTAAAAGTATCCTTCTCTCGCCAAAAATCGAAGTGCATAAGCCCCAATTATGATTACGGGGCCATGTCAAAAAGTCGATCGAGGTACCTATTACGCAACTCTTATCATTTTTTCGCTCCACATTTTTTTCATGCGCGTGCTTAATCTTTTGGCAGCGTCAAGTTTTGTAACCCGGATATATTTCATAAATGCTTTTTCTGTCTTGTGCCCTGTGATCTTCATCAAATCGATTACCGGGAAACCCTGCAGGTAATAATTGGTAGCGAAAGATCTTCTGGCTGTATGGCTGCTAATACACTGCCATAACTCCAAATTAGTATCATCAGCTAATCGACCTTTTTCGGTGAATTCTGCGATCCTGCAAACCTCCTTTATATAATCATTAAATTTCTGGTTGCTTATAGCATGAGGCAGTCTATTTCGATTATGCTCGTATTTCTTAAAGATATCCAGGATGACAGGACTGCAAGGAATGATTACCAGTTCTTTTGTTTTTTGCGTGATCATTTTAATAAAATATTCGCTGTCAATTTGCACAATATTTTCCGGCTTGATATTGGAAAAATCTGAAAACCTTAGTCCCACCCACGCTCCAAATACGAATAAATTCTTCACATTTTCCAGTTTCTTATTACCGGTGAAATCAAATCTGTAAAGTTTGTCTAATTCTTTTTCTGAGATATAAACAGCATCCGTATCCACTTCACTATATGAAAACTTTTTATGCCTGAATTCATTGTTCGTTGTGTATCTTAAATCCACAGCCTCACCCATGAAAACTTTAATAATTGAAATATCTTTTGCAATTGTGTTTGGTGCCAATCCAAGCTTATTATCCAAATTTGAGGTGTATTTGTAGAAAAAATCAAGATTAATATTTTCAAATGTTATTGGGTATTTTGCTTCCTGTTGAAAGTCTTTTAAATGTTTTGTTACTGCCTAATAAGTTTTAAGGCTGGATTTGCTTTTATCTTTTCCGCGGTTCTTGATTTCCCCATTTATGAACCGTTCAGCCAATTTAAAAAGCGTTGGACCTTCTTTTTTTTCGCCGGTAATGTTTTGCATAATAAATTCATCCAAATATTTTTTTAAGGTTTGAACCGAGGGAATTCCTTTCCCAATTTCTGTTGTGTAGGCTGAAAGGAGCACTTTTTGTAAGTTATTTAATAAATCATTTACCGAATGCTTGCCGTCCGGGGTGGTTTCTTTATTGCTTTTGGCTCGCTGTTTTGAGCTATTCCAATTTGCCGGCTTTATAGACCTTCCAAAAGCGTAAACTAATACCTGTCCCTGGTATTTATATTTTAAGTAGATAAGTGATTTGCCGTTGGGAGTGGCAGCTTTAAGATAAAAATTTACATTACCCATAGTTTTAACTTGAGAACATTAAGATAGGTCAAAATATCCTGGATGCCCCTATGGTTGCCCGTTTTTTTTGTTTTAACTTATGCACGTAAGTAAAAGGAGGTAAAGCAAAACTGAGGCCGTTATTGAATTCTATTAAGTTTGAGCTGGCTAAATATAAAAGGAGTAAAGTAGATTGGTGTACTCCTCCTACAGCAAAAGCCTGTAAATCTTATTTACAGGCTTTTTTATTTGGTTCTTTTCACCTCTTGGAATTACAAAACTATTAGATTATTTCTATGCATGTACCGAAGCTTCCTTAATTTGAAACCGGATCTTATTTACTAATTCATTCACATCAAAAGGTTTTGAAATAAAATCATCAGCCTTACAAAATTTCTTAACAGCTGAAAAATCGGTGTGGGCCGAAAACATGATGATGGGAATATCTCTTGTTTTCGGGTTTTCTTTTATCTTGTTACAAACTTCTATTCCGTCAATGCCGGAAAGAAAAACATCAAGTAAAATAAGATTTGGTAAAAAAGATTTGGTTCTTCGAACAACAGCCTCTCCTTTGGGTAAAGCCAATACTTCAAAACCATATCTTTTCAGAACTGTTTCAACTACCCAAAGAATATCAAAATTATCATCTACTATTAAAACCTTTTCCATTATCTCTCCTTCCCACAACAATTAAACCATTTCTTATATTGAATAATATTTTTATGAACAATTTATTAAATTTCAAATTCCCAGCACTTCTTTCAGTCTTGAATAGCCGGATCTGCTTGCCTGCAATTTAGCACCTGTACTGAGCAGTACAAGGTGGCCGTCTTTTTCATATGGGTCTATGCGGGTAATAAGTTGGGTATTTACGATATAGGACCGATGAATTCTTACAAATTGATAAAGTGCAAGCGACGTCTCAAAAAAACTCATCGTCCTTTTTTTTAGAAATGTGCCTTCTTTAGTTACAATTTTTACATAATCATCTGCCGCCTCGAGGTAATGGATTTGAATTACGGGGATGATCTTTATTTTATTGCCGTCTTTTACCACAATACGATTTTGCTGGCCTGCCGACTGCGCTGCTGCATCTATCAGGGCCTGCGGCGACTGTGTAGATGGTTGATTCAGAAATTTTCCTAATGCCTTGTCCAACCTTTCTTTACTAAAGGGTTTTAGCAGGTAATCTGTTGCATTTAATTCAAAAGCCTTTATCGCAAATTCATCGAAAGCAGTTGTAAATATCACTGCAGGAGGATTTTCAATAAGCTCCAGCATTTCAAATCCATTGATCTTCGGCATCTGTATATCCAGGAAAATTAACTCCGGTTCATATTGTAATATTGCTTTCATTCCCTCAAATCCATCATTGCACTCCGCGACAATATGTATATCCAGGAATGATTGTAAATATTCTTTAACAATACTTCTTGCCAGCGGCTCATCGTCAATAATTATAACGTTCATTTTATTTGAGGTATAAATATGGTTGTAATAAAATGACTCTGATCCTTTACGGCTTTCAAAAGATCTTGTCTTCCAAACAAAAGGTATAATCTTCTTTGAATGGAAGACAATCCAAATCCCGTGCCTTTCAATGGCTGAGACGTTTCCGGGTCAAAGGGATTTTTCACGACTATTTTAAGGTACTCGTTTTCTTTCACTACTTCCAACGATATAATGACATCTCCTATAGTATCATATAAGCCAAACTTTATAGCATTTTCCACAACCGGCTGCAGCAGCATTGCGGGCAATCTTAGTGATAACACATTATCTGAGTATTTTATTTCAGATTGTAACCTATGCCCAAATCTTACTTTTTCAATATCAAGATACAGCCTCAGGTATTGCATTTCTTCTTCAAGAGTACTCCATTGCTGATCATCTTTCTTTAATGTGCCCCGGAAGAAATCGCTTAATTGCTGGATCATATGCCTTGCTTTCTCTGGTTGATTTCCTATCAATGCACTTATAGAATTAAGGCTGTTAAACAAAAAATGCGGCTGCATCTGTTGCCTTATTTTAGATAATTCCGCTTCCTTCTCAAGGCGTTCTGCCTCAGCTTTCCGCTCATTCATTGCCAATTGGGCTTCCTGTGTGTACCATAGCAGGCTCATCATAGAAACACAGCCAATCATTAGAAACAAAATTCCAAATCTTATTCCTGCAGATTGGGAGAACGACTGGATATAGTGAGCATCATCTCTGAATATGAGCCACAAAACTCCTTTCGCAAACAAAAAGCTTACACCACTTAAGCCAAGGCTAACGGTAAGAAGATACCAATATTTCTCCTGGCGCGGCAGATAATATTGCATATTATTCAGAATAAGCAGGCAACTAAGTGTGACCAAAACGTTGTTAACTATTAAATCCACCAATACCTGGCTACCTGTCAGGTTAAAGTTTTTCAATACTCCAATTAATATTAAGGAATAAGCTACAGAAATGATGAGCCAATAGGTGATACCGCCGATAATTATATTCCTCCTTGATGTGCCTGATTTTTTCAATTCAGAATTAATTTAACGGGAGGCATTTCTGCATACTGCGTTCCAGAATATGATTAGCCCTTTGTTCTGTAATTTTTATATAATTCTCGGGCGCTTCTTCTTCACAAATGGTTGAATATAATTCTGCGCCATCTATAAATTCTGTCAAAAGATGTAATTCTGAAACATCGATAAATTTCCAAAGAACAGGTTTTTGCTTACTATTCAAAAAATTATCCTCTTCAAGATGTCCGGTAGTTCTCGCCTTTTGAAAAGCATGAAAATCATCTTCGGCATATATAAGCCGTAATTGTTCATCAAACTGCGGTGTATGTTTGCCATCTCCACAAATAATTCTATAAACCAATTTTGCAAGATACCATTTCATAGAAATAATTTTTTTAGATGAACACTAATTAGATTCCTGCAACTGCAGGTAAGGTTTTTAATAATTGGTTACTTCGATACCCCCAAAAACACAGGAGCCTTTCAGAATAATAACTTTTCCGGGATCAGGAAGATTAGCATTGATGTTTCTTTTATCTTCGATGCCGCCAAAGACGGCAGTAACTTCATTTTTTACATCCCAATTAGATGGCACTATAAGTTTGGTACCACCAAAAATATTATTAACCTCAAGTATTATAGTCTTTTGTATATCCGCTTTCAAAAGATTCAATTCCGTGCCGCCCATAAAACTCGTAATCGCACCTCCCTTAAAATTCTTAGAGAGAATGTTTTTCTTAACCCCGCTCAATACTGCATTAATTTCTACATATTCTGAGTTCTCTTCTCCACCTGATATGGAATAATCTGCAGGAATTTCTGTATTCGGCGGGTTTACGTAGTTGGAATCTCCATTTTGCTTTCTTCGTCTACTTTCATAACTGGCAATGAAGGAATTTCTCGGTCTCAAAATATAAATCAATCCAACAGCTATTAATATTAATGGAAGCAGGTAGTTATGAAAATTAAGCCCCGGATTTGTTTGATCTATCAAAAAGATTAACCCTATGGTAATTAATATATAAGACCCGGGATTTCGAAACCTGTTTTTAGCGCCAGTTAATATTCCTACGGCAATTAATATCATCGGCCACGTAAACAACCAGGAGGGAATAGGCGCCCCCATTTTATATGCTAACAATAAAATCCCCGCTGCCAGAAGTATCAGCCCGCTCCATATTCTGGGAGTTCTTCCTCCGCCAAACTGTTTTATCTCATTTTTGCTCTTTTCCATAAAATTTTATTTATTAATTCCTAACAAAAGTATATTTAGAAAATATTGATAAAAATAGCTAATAGGTTTAGATAAGGAAAAAATCGGTAAACTGTTGAATTATGACGGCAAATATTTTTCCGGAAATATTTAAACCGAAAATCAAACCAAAACAATCTCCTTCATGTTATAAATTATTTTTTAATCTATGGGTCAAAAAAAACTCAAGCGGTTCGGTGAAATAAAATCATTTTCGAATGTGCTGGAATATCCTGAAAGCATGGCAGGTAATTGGAATGTTCATTTTAATAATCAAAATCCAATATCCATCGAGCTGGCTTGCGGCAAAGGTGAATATACGATCGGTCTTGCCCGGTTGTATCCGAAAAAGAATTTTATAGGCGTAGATATCAAAGGAAATCGCATTTGGGTAGGCGCAAAATTTGCCATGGTTCATGCTTTGAAAAATGTTGCTTTCCTTCGCACTCAGATTGAAAAAATTGACTCCTATTTCTCAAAAAATGAAGTAGATGAAATATGGATCACTTTTCCGGATCCTCAATTGAGAATATCAAAAGCGAAAAAAAGACTTACCCATCCGCGCTTCCTAAGGTTATACCATAAATTTATTAAACCGGGAGGAAAAATTCATTTAAAAACCGATTCCCCTGATTTATATGATTTTACGAAAATTGTTATAGAATTATACAACCTGGAAATTATCTCAGACCTTGTGGATATTCATAACATAAATCACCATTATCCGGAATTGAAAATCATTACTCATTATGAAAGTCTGGATATAGCAGAAAGCAATAAAATATTTTTTCTGTGTTTTTCCCTTCCTGAAAAACTAATTGATAATGATAAAGGGTTAGATGATATATTAAAACAAAAAACGAATGGATAATATCGATACTTTTATTGAAGGCATAGATTTTTATTTTAATGAATTTAACTTTATTGTATTCACTGAAAAATATCATCTTCAAAGAGGCTTTTGCTGTGGCAATGGATGCAGGCATTGCCCTTATTTGTTTGAAAAGGTAACAGAACCATTAAGAACTAAATTGATAGAAAGAAAAAATAATGATTGGAAAGAAAAATAAGAAAGTAAATGCCACAAATGAATCACCCCGTTCTATCACGAGGCAGTACAGTTTTTTTGAAGATGTATATAGCGTTGTAAGACAGATTCCCAAAGGCAGAGTTACTTCCTATGGAGCTATTGCAAATTATTTAGGTACCAAACTTTCAGCCAGAATGGTAGGATGGGCAATGAATGGAGCACACAGTGTTAAACCAGGAGTGCCTGCGCATCGGGTAGTAAACAGAAATGGTATGCTAAGTGGCAAGGCACATTTTGGTTCACCAACACGCATGGAAGAGTTATTGAAGAAAGAGAAAATAAAAGTGGAGAATGATACCATTGTTGATTTCGAAAAATTGTTCTGGGATCCAATGAAAGAATTGGGGCTATAAAATGAATCACAGCCTTTTGTCCCATAATTTTTTCCTATTCCTGATCTTTTGAGACTTAATCTAATTATAGTAAGGTCTTATCATTAGATACACTACAACTCCGGTAATGGCAACATAAAACCAAATCGGCCAGGTAATTCTTGCCAGTTTCTTATGCCTTGAATAGTCCCCTGTTAGCGCCCTATATGCAGTAAATAAAATAAATGGAAGAATAATTCCAGCAAGTGGTATGTGAGTTGCAAGGATGAAATAATAAATATATCGCATATTACCCGCTAATGTTATTTCATCAACGCTCAATATGCCATCATGATTGAGATCGCCATATTTTGTATCACCGCTCAATAAGTGGTGGCATATATAAGATACCAGGAAGAGCAAAGAAAGAATAATAGCTGCAATCATTAATTTCTTATGTAATAAGAACCTTTTGGATCTTACCGCAAGTAAGGCAGCTACCAGCAGCAGGGCTACTGCTGAATTGATCAAAGCATTTAGTGTGGCAAAAATATGAGGGTTGAATCCTAAATTTAATACGAGTTTTACTTTTGTAAGAAGTGCAACAGCTATAAAAACAATTATAGAAGCGGTCCAGATAATAATTGCGGCTTTTTTATCATTTGGTTGTAATACAGGGGCAGGTCGATTGTTTGACAAAGGCGAATACATTATCTGATTATTTTATACCATTTTCTTAAGTGCTTATGCATCTTTCCATAATCCCTTGAAAAATTCCATGAAAGTTCTCTTTCTGTCTTTTTCAAGCATCAATAAGGGAATGTCTCTTACAAGTTTTTTTTGGGCAACTGTATCCAGACCATTATACCATCCTCTTATTATTCTTTCTTTGTCAAGGAGGAAAAAATCTTCGGTGTGAACAAATGATGTATCCACTGAAACATCTGCTATATTGGCTTTTATTTCATTGATTGCAAAATGATAAATACTGTCCCGGTTACCTGTCAGGACCCACCAGCTATCGGGATTTACATCAAATCTTTCAGCCCATTTTCTCAATTCAGGAACTGAATCATGATCCGGGTCAACAGAAATGGAAACAAACTGAACGATTGAATCATTATTAGTAAATGAATTTTGCAGTCTTTTCATTGCTTTTGCAAGCCTGGGGCAAATAGATGGGCACCGGGTAAAAAAGAAATCTAGAACAATTATTTTTCCCTTCAAATCTGCCAATGAAACCCTTTTTCCAAATTGGTTGGTGAATTCCATCGCACTAACCTGGTGCCATGCAGTATCATAATTAGTTTTACCATTTTTCTCCGATAGATGCACACTATCGAAAAAATACCTTCCCGGCATTTGTGTTGCCGTTTTACTATAATGATCTACCAGGAGGTAGCCTATAACCGGCAGCAATATAGCGAGTAAAAGAGCAAGGAAAGCTTTTCGTTTCATCTCTTAATATTTATAAAACAAAATTAGCCGTCGAAAAGTTCTGACGGCTAATCTAAAAGATTTTTAACTGAATGATAATTACCTCTCTCAATTCTTTTCTCCTGCTTTCATTGCAGGTGCAGGATGTTGTTTCACCTTTTCAATATAGGGTCTGCTGCCTGCATCTGTATTTCTTAAGTTTCTGAAACTGTTTCCATCGTAAATAAATACAAAAAGAAACCATATAAAAAGAAGCGCCGGAATGCCAAGTGTAAGTATAAGACTTCTTACTTCATCCCCCAAATGCATAAAAATGGAAATAATATAAAATGCTTTTGCAAGTGTAAGAATGCAAATAACGCCTTTTATGCTTAATATTAGAATCTCATTTGGGTTAGAGCTAAGGTCCATATTATAAATAGTTAAGCCTAGGCCAAGCTCAATTATAGTAAGTACAAGTAATACCCAAAAAGCCTTCCAGATTCTTTTTACCTGGGCTTCATCGTGGCTGATCTCAATTGCATTGGTTGTTGTTGCCGACATAAAAATTCATTAATTTCTTAAAAATAGTAATGTTACAATCTTTGTATTAAGTATATCAGATCAAATAAAAACAAAGGAATACAAATACCCAAACAAGGTCTACAAAGTGCCAGTATAAGCCGGCCTTCTCAATCATTTCATAATGCCCTCTTTGTTGAAAATGTCCCAGCCTTGTTTTAATATACATAACTGTATTTATAATAACCCCGGTAAATACATGGAAACCGTGAAAACCTGTAATTCCAAAGAAATAGCCCCCGAATGCTACCGGACCCGGTGTTCTTACCAGTTCGCCATTAAACATCGCTTCAGGCCCCCAGGGATTATGACTCGTGGTGGTCGCCCAATATTGAATTGCTCCATCAACTAATACCTTATGTTGGTGAGTAAGTAAGTGAGTCCATTCCCAGGCCTGGCAACTTAAAAATCCAAGGCCACCAAGTATTGTTAACAACATCCATTTCTCCACGCCTTTTTGATTCATCTTGTGACCTTCGTGAACTGCAAGAACCATTGTTACTGAACTGAAGATAAGGATAAACGTCATCAGACTTACAAATGCAAGGGGAAGGTTTGCTTCTGTAAATGGAAACTTATTGAATACATAATTATGATCTACCCAACGGTTAAGGCTAAAACGAATTGATCCGTAAGAAATCAGAAATGCTCCGAAAGTAAATGAGTCACTCATCAGAAAATACCACATCATAAGCTTTCCGTAACTAACATTGAATGGGCTTTTCCCACCACTCCAAAGGTTTGTTTTAGTTCTTGCCAGCGCTGTTTCCATTTATTAATCGTTAAAAGGTTGTTACAAAAATAAATTAATTGTTGAATTATTATTTATTCTTTCGGCACCAATACCAATCTAATTTTCATGATATTCTTATTCTTTTGACAATCTATTTTGCATTGCTACCCTGAATTACCTGATCAAATATAAAAATACCAGCAGGTAAATCCACAAAAGATCTACAAAATGCCAGTACGTATTCAGCATATCAATCGGAATTGCACTATAACTTTTTCTTTTGATGCTAGAGGCCTTTGCCAATACTATTGCGATTGCAATTACACCTCCAAAAACATGCAAGGCATGTAAGCCAACTATAATATACAGGAAAGAAAAAGATACATTCCTGGTCAATGTGATTCCGTTATTCCACAATTGAGTAAATCCTATGAATTGCAAAAAGACGAATGTGATACCCAAAAGAAGCGTTACCAAAAGCCAGCGCCTGTATTGTACCATATCCCGCTGCCTGAAATAATTACGGCTTGCGATAATTGTCAGGCTGCTTAAAAGAATTACTCCCGTTGAGTAAATAAATATGGTTGGCAATTCGAAAGTGATCCAATTGGCAAGATTGCGCTTAATTATATACGCGCTGGTAAAGGCAGTAAACATCATCACAATGCTTGCCAAGCCTATCCATAGGGTAAACTTATAAGGATGAATCCTGTTTTTTTGTTCTTTCATCACAGCTATCATAAATTATCAATTGATGCTATTTGGTTCTTAAAAGCCTGTGCATCATAACTTGTCAAACAAAAGAGACAATAATACTATCATCAAATAGAAATACGATCCGAACATTACCCTGCGTGCCGAACTAACGTTCATTTTTATAAAAAGTACCACACTTAATAATACCATGCAAAGATTGCAAACTAATAGAATCCATAATGACAAGCTCCCGGTAATATGAAAATAAAACGGTAACATCCCAACAGGTATCATTAGCATAGAATAAATGATGGATTGCAAAGCTGTAAATTTTGTGGGACCTTCTCTTCCAGGCAATAATTTAAATCCTGCCTTTTCATAATCTTTATGCGCTACCCAGGCAATTGCCCAGAAATGCGGAAATTGCCACAAAAACTGTATGCCAAACAGTATCCATCCTCCCGGGCCAAATGTACCGGAACCTGCCACCCAACCTACCAGGCAAGGCAAGGCTCCCGGAAATGCACCAACTAAAACTGAAATTGAATTTACTTTTTTCAGCGGGGTATATGCGAAAGCATACAACAATAAACTTAATATTCCCAATGATGCGCTTTGCCAATTGAAAAAAATCCACATCATCAATACTCCCGTAATTCCGGTAATTATGGCAAATACCCAGGCTTCATTTACCGGCATTCTTCCGGCAGCTACAGGCCGGCCTGCAGTTCGTCTCATTAGGGCATCTGTATCTTTTTCTAATACCTGGTTCATAGCATTGGCAGAACCCGTAATCAACATGCCGGCAATAAATAATGTAAGAACGCCGAACAAGTCAAATTTTACCTGGGGCGCCAGCAGGTAGCTAATTACACAACTGAAAACTACCATAAAACTTAATGTAAATTTTATGAGCTGAAAGTAATCTTTCAGCTTGCTTGCTATGGCAAAAGAAGTAGAATTTGAAATACCTGTTGCAACATTATCCATCTATATAAAACTTTTAAAATGCCCTGGCTGATGCAGGGCATTTAATTCAGGACTAATAATTGATTCACATACCAATACAAAAATCAATGCCTTTGTTCATCTGCACCGACCGGTTCCGTTTGGGGAATAAAATCTCTTCCATCTTTGCCATAATCATATGGCCAGCGGTGAACTTCGGGAATTTCGCCCGGCCAGTTACCATGTCCCGGATTAATAGGAGTGGTCCATTCAAGAGTATTAGATCCCCATGGATTGGGATTCTTAACCTTTCTGCCTTTGAAAATAGAATAGAAGAAATTAAGTAAAAAAAGAAGCTGTACAGAAAAAACTATTAATGCCACTACGCTTATAAATTCATTCAATCCTGCAAACATTTTAAAAGATTCCCAATTCGAAAAATCATAATAACGCCTTGGCATACCTGCTAATCCTTCATAATGCATGGGCCAGAAGATCAGGTAAGCTCCTGAGATAGTTACCCAGAAGTGAATATAAGCGAGCGTATTATTCATGTACCTGCCAAACATTTTGGGAAACCAATGATAAATACCCGCAAACATGCCAAACATTGACGCAACACCCATCACCAAATGGAAATGCGCAATTACAAAATAGGTGTCATGGAGGTGAATATCCAAAGATGAATTACCTAAAAATATCCCTGTCAAACCACCAGAAATGAATAAGCTAACGAACCCGATGGCAAAAAGCATTCCGGGCGTAAAATGGATATTTCCTCTCCACAAAGTCGTCAACCAATTGAATACTTTTATAGCAGAAGGTACAGCAATCAATAAAGTGAGCAATACAAAAAATGAACCGAGAAAGGGATTCAATCCTGTTACAAACATATGGTGAGCCCATACCATGAATGATAAGGTTGCTATAGCAAAGAGGGAAACAACCATTGCCATATAGCCAAAAATTGGTTTTCGTGAATTAACTGAGATAACTTCTGAGGTAATACCCATTGCCGGAAGGGCGATAATATAAACTTCCGGATGACCCAAAAACCAAAACAAGTGTTGAAATAAGATTGGGCTGCCACCCTCATTAGGAAGAATTTTTCCATTTACAACTATATCGCTCAGAAAGAAACTGGTTCCCAAATGCCGGTCGAATAATAATAAAACGGCTCCTGATAATAAAACGGGGAATGATAATACACCCAATACCGCAGTAAAGAAAAATGCCCAAATAGTTAGGGGTACCCTGGTCATGCTCATTCCCTTGGTTCGCATATTTAAAATAGTAGAAATATAATTCAACCCCCCGAGCAGAACGGAAATAATGAACATGGCAATGCTCGCAAGCCACAAATCCATTCCGATCTTGGCGCCGTCCGATGCACTACCCAGGGCGCTCAATGGCGGATAAATCGTCCAGCCTCCACTTGCGGGTCCTGTTTGTACAAACAAAGATGAAAACATTATTATTGAAGATAAAAAGAAGAACCAGTAGGAAAGCATATTCAAGAAAGGAGAAGCCATATCTCTTGCGCCTACCTGCAGAGGAATAAGAAAGTTTGAAAATGTTCCGCTTAAACCTGCAGTTAGTACAAAAAATACAAGAATGGTACCGTGCATGGTAACAAGAGAATAGTAAAATTCCTGATCAATTTTGCCGCCTTTACCCCAATGCCCGAGAATATTTTCAAGAAATGGAAAGGTTTGATCGGGATAGCCTAATTGAAACCTGAATATCACAGAAAACAACCCGCCAATTACTGCCCATATCATTCCTGTGATAAGAAATTGTTTTGAAATTGTCTTGTGATCCTGGCTGAAAATATATTTGGTAATAAAACTCTGTTTATGGTGATGCATGTGGGCTTCATGACCCAAATCGTGCACAACCAATTCTTTTTCTAATGCTCCGGCTTCGTTATTCATAATCGTATTTTTTTATTAGGCCCGAAGGCTTCAATTAATTGTCTATTATTTTAAACGCTGCGCCATTGTTTTAGTTGCGGTAGAATCATGAGCAGCAATTTTACTCGGGTCATGGTCTGGAAATGCTTTATAGTATTCAGACTTCTGAGAAGCCATATAAGCATCAAAATCTTCCTGAGTTTCTACTACAATTATCCCCCGCATTGTATAGTGACCTCTTCCACATAATTGGTCGCAGGCTATTTCATATACAAAATCAGGATTACCTGTTTTTTCCTTCATTTGCGCCGTGGTATATATGGGAGTAAACCATAGTGTTGTAGGAGTGCCGGGAACAGCATCCATCTTTAATCGAAATTGAGGAAGACCAACATCATGGATTACATCCTGCGAATTAATTACCAGTTTTACTGGTTTGTTAACTACTACATGCATGGTGGTTGCCACATGTATATCGTCATGGCTGGCGGCATCACCCCAGTCAACTCCAAGAGGATTTCCCTTTGCTGCATCTGTAAGTTTGTAATTCTTTCTGCCAAGCACACCATCTGCTCCCGGGTAGCGAATTTCCCATCCAAACTGGTGGCCGGTAATTTCGACCAATTGGGATCCTTTTGGCGCATCAGAGGTAAATTTGAACCAATATTTTAAACCAAAAACAACCAATACAGTTAAAACAAGTGCCGGAATACTTGTCCAGATTAATTCCAGGTTATTACTATGGGTAAAATATAAAGATTTTCTTTTGTCACTTTCCTGGTATTTAAACGAAAACCAAAATAATAATATTTGAGTAGCGAAAAATACAGCGCCGGTTACCCCAAGGGTAATCCACAGCATCGTATCTATGTTCTTGCCTTCGGCTGATGCCGATCCTACAGGAAAGAGAGTTTTGGGATAATATAATTTGTTGCAATACCAAACACCAATAAGCCCGGCAATAAGAAAGGCTATCATAAAAAAGCCATTTATCCGGTTATTCTGTTTCCTTGATTTTTCTTCTCCTTTCAAAATGCTTACATATTCGCTTGCCTTTGAAATCTGGAAAATAACCAGAAAAATAAGTGCTACTATCGCTATTAATAAAAATTCAATCATATTTTTTAATTTTTGCCGATGTATTCCTCATCAGAAGATGCAAAGGTACTCTTGGATTATTTTACAATTTTCATAAATTCTAAATTCATTTATCACCTTTATTTTTCTGAATATACTTAAGTATGATGAACCATACTTTCTTTAAGAAATGGATCATTCATTGCTGTCATCGGCACCTTTGATGCATACCGGCTGACGCCCCACATAATGAATCCAATAAACCCAAGTGGAATTCCAAATTCAAACCAACTTAAGTGTGGATTATTTTTTACAGTTCCCGGCATCACCATCAGGTAAAAATCGATCCAATGCCCGAAAATAATCAGGATGCACATGAAAGTTACAATGGTATAGTTTCTTTTTGCTGCTTTCTTCATAAATATTAAAAAGGGGCAAATAAAATTCAGAACGAGATTCAGGTAAAATAAGCCGCTGTACATTCCCTGAAACCTGGACTTAAAGTAAATAGTTTCTTCAGGTATATTTCCATACCAAATAAGCATAAACTGATCGAACCACAAATATGTCCAAAAGATAGAAAAGGCAAACATAAAAATTCCCAAATCCTGCAGGTGTTCTTGCGTTACAAATTCGAGCTGGCCCTGGTTCTTGAAATAAATTACAAAGATAGTAAGCAAGGCCATCCCAGAAACAAAGGTGCTGCCAAAGGTGTACCAGGAAAACATGGTGCTGAACCAGTGTGCATCAATACTCATGATCCAAAGCCAGGGAATTGTCGAGCCAACTGTAAGACCAAATAATATTATAAAAAAAGCGGCCCAGAATATATTTTTGTTCATCCATCTCTTACCGCTTTCATAATCCATAGTTCCCATGGAGTCGGATTCCTGGCTAAAATCTCTTAACTTCTTGCTAACTAATGACCAAATTCCGATACAAAGAAGTGTAGCTATGGTATAGAAAGTCGGATTCAAAAAAGCTGATTTTCCTTTCAGAATTTCATCATGGCTCATCATTTCTTTATCAAGCCATGGGTAAATATCACTTCTATGGCCAAAAACAATGCTTATAATAATTACCAGTGTCAGGATACCCATTAGCGGTACTACAGAAGAAAGGGCTTCAGCTACTCTTCTGAAGGCAGTCTGCCACCCAGCCATGGCCAATATGCAAATACACAGAAAAAAAGTTGCAGTGTTTAAAAGGAAAAGCCAGTATAGACCATTATGCAATAAAACAGCCCAAAATCTGGTACTGTTTAAATTATCTCCATGCGAACCAGCGGCCGGATTCAAAAATATCACTCCCAATATTAATGTCAGCAAACCTGCAATCATAAATCCTGCTGACCACTTTTTGTATACAGCCGGCTTTACATATTGATTTTCCATTTATAAGAAATATTTTTAGAATTAGATTTCTATTTTTTTGCCATTGAGGAATCTTTTGTCATTGCGCTTCCACTATCTGCAGATTTTGTAGAATCTACAGCTGCGCCAAGTTGCAACTGTTGAGATTTTACATATTGAATAACCATCCATCTCTGTTCGCGGGTAAGTTGTGAAGCATAGCTTCCCATGTTATTTTTTCCATAAGTAATGGAATGAAACATAGTCCCAACAGGCATTTCAACATATTGTCTTAATGTAAGATTCGCTATACCTCCTATCTTTCCGCCAGTTGCCAGGGGACCCTGGGCATCCAACTTAGGACCATGACATATAGCACAATTAATGTTGAATAATCTTTGTGCTTCTGCCATTTGCGTAGAGTCAAGAGGTGGCAACGGGTCTTCAATGTCCGCACTCATTTTGTATCCAGCAGAATCGTTTGGTAACGTGTACGGTAATAAGTCTCCTCTTCTTATGGTGCCTTCTACGGGGTACTGAACATAATTTATACCTTCTGTTTGCAAATCATTTGGTGCATAAGCCTGGTAAGCGCGACTATAGGCCATATCCGGCATGTATGTTTTCCCGGGTTCGCGTTTGCTGTCGCAGCTTTGGAATACTGTGACGAAGGAAGCCGTCAATATTAAAGTAAACAGGATTTTAATTTTTTTCATATTCCAAAAATAATTACCAACCAATTTTATGTAAACTTTATTAATAATTCACTTAAGTTTCAGTCATATGTTTAATATCCAACTTCTTCGGTTCTGTAAAGCTTCTGCTCCCTGTCGTACCGCCCAAACCACCATCCGGTTTCTGCTTCCTGAACACTTATATCTATTGCACCGTTATTTTGTAAAAAGCTTTGAATTTCTGTTTCGTTGGTCTTTGCTGTGCATTCAATTACCATTACCATTAGATCGTCAGTAGCCCTTATGTGAAAATGATGTTTTTTTACACCAGGCATCAACTGGCAGAGCCAGCAAAATGTATATACCATTCCGACGGCAGAAAGCAACACAGTAAGTTCAAAAACAATGGGAATAAATGCAGGCAACGAAAAATGCGGTTTACCTCCAAGGTTCAATGGCCAGTCAGTGGTAAAGATCCAACCCATACCGCCAACCGCGATACTTGTACCGGTGATTCCATAAATAAATCCCATTGTATGAAGGCTGGTTTCCCTTAATCCCATTGCATGGTCCAGACCATGAATCGGGAAAGGTGTGTAGACATCATGAATTTTATACCCTGCTTTTCTGACATTTTTAACTGCAGGAAATAAAACATTTTCATCTTCAAAACATCCTACAACAAATTTTTTTCTCATATAGATACCTCCCTGAATCCCCTGATTGGGAAAATTTTAAAGTATTTTTTTATTTTTCACCTATTACTATTTTTCACAAACTGATCAAACTATTCTAATGCGCATGTTCCACTTCTTCCAAATAAAATTTTTCTGAATCCATTTTTTCAGTTTCTGTCATTTTCTTTTTGTAATTTTCTCCACTTGTTTTCAAAATAGCCTTAATTTCTGCGACTGCTATTACCGGGAAATATTTGGCAAATAAGAAAAAACAGGTGAAGAAAAGCCCGAAAGTACCCAGGTAAAACCCAATCTCCCAAATAGTAGGGCTGTAATAAGTACTCCATGAGGCAGGTATAAAATCCCTGTAAATAGAAGTAACAATAATCACAAACCGCTCAAACCACATCCCCACATTTACTAGTACAGCCATGAAAAAGGTAAACGTTACATTCCTTCTTAGTTTCCTTGACCAAAAAAGCTGAGGGGAAACCACATTGCAAAACATCATTCCATAATACGCCCAGCCATAAGGGCTGAAAATATTCACCCTGTTTTGACGAAATGCCCACCACTCATATTGATTCTGGCTATACCAGGCAATAAATAACTCGGAAAGATAAGCGATACCAACAATAGAACCCGTAAGTATAATAATCTTATTCATAGCTTCTATATGGCCAATGGTTATATAATCTTCAAGGTGTAATACTTTCCTGGTTATTATTAAAAGTGATTGAACCATAGCAAATCCTGAAAAGATAGCTCCGGCAACAAAATATGGCGGAAATATAGTTGTGTGCCAGCCAGGAATTACAGACGTTGCAAAATCCATGGATACAATTGTGTGAACGGATAATACAAGAGGGGTTGCAAGGCCTGCCAAAACAAGAGAAAGACTTTCATGACGTTGCCAGTGCTTGGTACTTCCTGTCCAACCAAAGGAAGCAACGCCATAAAACATTTTTCTAAGTTTGGTTTTAGCCCTGTCTCTAACAGTTGCCAGATCAGGCAATAATCCTGTATACCAGAATAGCAATGAAACTGTAAAATAAGTTGATACTGCGAACACGTCCCACAAAAGAGCTGAGTTGAAGTTGGGCCACAGCGGTCCCCGGCTATTTGGATACGGCATTACATAAAACCCAACCCAAACGCGTCCCATGTGAAAAATTGGAAATTGCCCTGCGCACATAACGGCAAATATGGTCATAGCTTCTGCTGCCCGGTTCACGCCTGTTCTCCATCCTTGCCTGAATAATAAAAGAATAGCCGAAATCAAAGTTCCCGCGTGACCTATACCGATCCACCAAACAAAATTGGTGATATCCCAACCCCATCCGATGGTATGATTGAGGTTCCATTGTCCTATTCCATAAGTAACTTCACGATATACAGAGTACACACCAAAAAGCAAAAGACAAACTGCAATAGAAAATCCCATCCACCATAACTTGCCCGGCTTAGCTTCTATGGGTCCAATAATTTCTTCCGTTATCTGGTGATAATTCTTATCGCCAACTACCAAAGGTTCCCGCAGTTGTGACTCGTATTTTAATAATGACATAATCTGTGTTGCTTTTGCTACAGGTAATTTATTATTTTCTTAAATATTCATAGATGGGTTCTCCCTGTTTTTTCAACTTATTTTAGTGTTGGATGAACCTACCATTCTATTTGTATTTCTGATCTTTTCAAGATAATTTACATTAGGAAGCGTATGTAATTCTTCAAGAACATAAAACTTACGTTCCTTTTGTTCCCTGATTCTCAATTTAGAAATTTTACTTTCGCTATCATTTACATTTCCGAACATGATCGCTTTAGTTGGGCAGGCTTGCATACAAGCAGTTTTAACCTCTAAATCTTTAAGCGGTCTGTTTTCCTTTTTTGCATTTAGTTTACCTTCCTGTAATCTTTGAACACAAAAGCTGCATTTCTCCATTACCCCTCTTGAGCGAACTGTTACGTCGGGATTCAGAACCATCCGGGAAAGATCATCGTTTAATTCCATCGTAGCGTCTGAAATAATGCCACGCTGGTTATCGGGGAAGCTATCTGCTCCATTATAATCTGCAAAGTTAAAGCGGCGCACCTTATATGGGCAGTTATTTGCGCAATATTTCGTTCCGATACAACGGTTATAAACCATTTGATTGATTCCTTCGCTGCTGTGGTTTGTTGCCGAAACAGGGCACACATTTTCACAAGGTGCGTTGTCACAATGCTGGCATAGCATTGGCTGAAAAACTATGTCAGGGTTCTGCGGGTCTCCGGTAAAATATCTGTCAATTCTGATCCATTGCATATCTTGGAATCGTGACACATTATATTTACCAACTGTTGAAATATTATTTTCCGATACGCATGCAATGGTGCAGGCTGAGCAACCGATACATGTATTCATGTCAATACTCATGCCCCACTTAATTCCAGGCTTATCATAATAAGGATACAGGGTTCCATCTTTTACAAAATCTTTTCCATACCTGCTCAATTCTTGTTCAACTTCTTCATTCATTTCGCCGGGCCGGGCTATGAAAGCTGAAAGAGTTGTTTCTCTTATAACAGGTCTTCCCTCCGTAATTTGGTGAACCTGTGTCTGAGCAATTGGAAATGTGGTGCCGGTTTTTTCAAGCGTCACCGCAGCATGGTAAATAACCGCAGTCCCGTTATAATTGGCAAATGGATAAATATTAACTCCGGAACCATTTGCAGCAGGACCGATATATTCAGAAGTTCTGCTTTTATCTATGCTTTGCCTGCCATATCCCATTGCCACAGCAATTACATTTGGGTGAATTCCGGGAATGATTAGTATGGGTAACTCCAATGATTTACCATTAGAGGTAATTTTAATAACTGGCTTTTTTGGATGAACTTCATATTTATCCATATCCTTCCTGCTGAAAATATCCACACCAAACAAGGATTTTCCCATCTGTGGAGAAATCATAGCATAATTATCCCAGGTTGCTTTAGAAATTGGATCACTCAATTCCTGTAACCAGGCATTATTTGCACGACTGCCGGTACCCATTGAAACTTTTTCATACAAAACCATTTCAATGTCTGATCCTTTAATTGTACCAATTTTTGATGCAGCTTCAGAAACATTCCCTGTAAATGCCACAGCACCCGATAGATTAGTTGTGCCAGGAGCCATAACTCTTTCTGACAATGAATCAGAAATATCCGAAGTTGCTGCTGCTGCTGCTGTTGCGGAAGTTAAATCCGACGTATTCACAAATGAAGCCTGAGTTCTTAAAGCTCCATTTTCGATTACACCATCCTGTAAGAATCTTTCAAAATTTCCAAGGCTACCCAATTTTGTTATCCAATAGTTCCTGAAATAGGCTTCATAATCATTTTTATCGCCTGTAAGTTTTAACAATGAAGACTCAAACTGCCTGGTTTTAAATAAAGGGTGAATAACAGGTTGTATTGCACTTATGTATCCTGCCTGCTGTTCCGAATCGCCCCAGCATTCAAGCCAGTGATGAGAAGGTATTACGTACTTGCATAATTCCGTGGTTTCGTCCATTTTTTCACTATAAGAAACAGTGAATGGGCACTTCTTTACACCTGCAATAAATTTATCTGCATCATGATAACTGTAAGCAGGATTTGCGCCATAAACAAATAATGCAGCAACATTTCCGGAATTAAGATCATTGGTGAGCGTAACTATTTCCTCGTCTATACCCTGACGATAGTTAACGGGTGTGGTCCAGTCAATAGTTTTTCCTGCTGCACCTATTGCTTCATTTATTGCGTTTACTATAAGCTGGATATTGGGGTCGTTGCTGCCGCAAACCACAAGAGCTGCTCCTTTATTTGCAGAGAGTTCTTCTGCTGCCTTTTTAATTCCCTCAGCTACTGGTCCAGAGATGAACGAAGGCGTTCCTCCACCTAATGCACCCAGCAACGCCAGCGCTAATGCCCCGGTTTCTGATGGCTTATGCAAATAGCGTTCGTCGGCATTTGCCCCCGTTATACTGTAATGACTTTCAAACTGAAAATGCCTGCTCATAGAAGGTTTGTCCTCATCAATTCTCCTCGTGGAGGCATACTGGTTTGCAAAAACGACCGGGCTCAACCAGGTTGTTAAGAAATCTGCACCAAGACTTACGATTACCTTTGCATTTTCAAAATGATACGCGGGTATTGCCTTTCTACCATACGAAGCCTGGTTGGCTAAAATCATTCCGCTATAAGAAATTGCATCATATTGTACGTGGCGGCTGCCAGGATATTTTGCAAGGAATTCGCCAATAATTTGCCTGGCGGTAATGGATGTAAAGGATGTCGTTAATAAAACAACCGGCTTTCCGGAAGCTGCAGTCATTCCGTCTGCAATCATATTATCAATAGCTTCGAAAGTGGCTTCTTTTCCGTTTGCAAGCGGGAAACGAAGGCGTGTTGTATCATACAAATCCAATACTGATGATTGGCATTGTGCTGTCGTTCCGCCTTTGGTAAGTGTTGAGAGCTCATTGCCTTCAATCTTAATTGGCCTGCCTTCTCTTTGTTTTACGACAACAGGTATTGCATCACCGTCATTTAAATAAGTGGAAGCATAATAATTTGAAATACCCGGTAACATATCATCGGGTTTGTGCAGGAATGGTATGCTCTTTCGAACAGGCATCTCGCAACTTGCTGCAAGAGCTGCGGCGGCTGTGCTAAAACCCATAAACTTCAGGAAATCCCTGCGAGGCGTTTTTGCATTAAAAATATTGTCATCAGCGAGGTCTTCAAAAGGTAATTCCTGTTTGAATTCATTTTTGGGTGCCTTTTTCTCTATGTCGTTTTGGTTAAGCTCCTCAAAATTTTGCCAATACTTTTTATCGCTCATTTATTTCTATTTGAAAAATTCTAATACTCTTAAGGTTGAATATTTTTTATCTGAAATTAAATTTTATCTATATGCCTGCCTTATCAATAATGGCACTTCATACATTCTGTTCCTCCAATCTTTTCAACTGTAACACTATCGTATTTATGATCTTTTATATCCTCATGAAATTTCTCGTAGATGCTATAGAATTTATTTCCATGACCCTGGTCATCATTAAACTGAACATTGTAATTACGGTGGCAATTGATACACCATCCCATGCTTAAGTCTGAATATTGTTTTACTTCATTCATTTTTTGAATTTCACCATGGCATGTCTGGCAATGAACCTGCCCTACTTTTACATGTTGGGAGTGATTAAAGTAAACGAATCCCGGCAGGTTATGAATTCTTACCCATTCGATGGGCTTTCCGGGTTTGTCATAAGTTTTAGTATCAGGGTTCCAACCTGCGTATTGGTATAGCTTTTTGATTTCTTCATTGGCATTTACCGTACTGCCATCTTCTCTAATAATTGGATCGCCTGCATATTCCTTAATAGCCATATGACAATTCATACAAACATTTACAGAGGGAATATTTGAATGTTTGCTGTCCTGCGCACCACTATGGCAATACAAGCAGCTTATTTGATTGGTTCCGGCATGCACCTTATGCGAATAGTAGATAGGTTGTACCGGCTGGTAATCTTGTTGGCGGCCTAACCCCATGGCTCCCTCAACAAGCCAATATCCACCCAGGAGAAATAGCAGTATAACACCCATCAACAGGTAAGTTTTATTTCTATAAAAAGGAACCGGAGCAGGCGTTTTAATACCTTCCTTTTCATTGGTAAGTTTTTTAAGATTACTGTTTACCTGTAAAAGAACAAATCCAATTACCGCTAATATAAGTGTCAGTAATCCGTACAAAATAGAATCATCAGATTCAGGTTGATTTGCTACAGTACTTCCGGGAGCTGCTGCAGGGGGCTGGTATTTATCTGCCCAATCAAGAATTGCATCAATTTCTTCTTTTTTCAGATCAGGAAATGCAGTCATTACAACATTACCGTGCTCTGACATTAGTTTAGAAGCATAGGGGTCAGAATTAACCATCGAAGTAGTTTGGGCAACCCACTTATAAACCCAATCTTTTGAGGGCTCCCTTTCTCTTGCACCTTTCAGCGCAGGACCTACATAAGCTTCAATCGGCTTATGGCAACTTGCGCAATTAGCCTTGAACAACGCTTCACCATCTGCTGCATAAAGAGTTTCCAATGAAGAAACCGATGTAATAAGAAAAAATAAGACGGTTATTCTAAGAAAATTCCGGGCGAGTTGGTTCATACAATTAGTACCTGTCTTGATAATGGAAAAAACTTAATAGCACGCAAAAATAAGGCAGGATGTTGACAATGTGTTAACATTTTTTATTTTTTTTCCCCTTTGGCCAGCCTGTCTTTTAAACGATTACGACCGATGCAAGACTTCAATTTTCTTTCCCCTATAATCAAAATTGAAATATTCTTTTTCACAATTATCGTACTTTTTCTTATTTATAAAATGCATCTTTGATATTTTCTTTTTGGCCCTATATTAAATCCGGGAAAGAAGCAACAAAAACCGAAAGCTAATAATTTTATTTTAAGACACTATTTTTTTTGTGCCTTAATTTGATGACTACTTTTAATTCTGAATTCTTGAAAAAATCGAATTTAGGAATTTAAACATTATGCTAGTAGATTTTGAAATAATACTTCCGCATAAATTCAGGATATTGAAAGGTTGAAAAGAAGAAACCTTAATAATGGTTACAAAAAGGAAAACACAATCGTTAATTAATGTGGCAATATTTGCTTCCGGCCATGGAAGTAATGCGCTGAAAATTATTCAATATTTCAGAAATTCCAACCGAATCAAAATTTCATTAGTAGTTTGTAATAACCCGGCAGCTGGTGTTTTGAAAATTGCTGCTGAACATAAGATCCCTGTTCTTCTGACTGAAAGGCAAAATTTTAACCAGAGCGGTTATGTTTCCGAGTTAAAAAACAGGCAAATCGGATTTATCGTTCTTGCCGGTTTCTTATGGAAAGTTCCTCCAATATTGATTAATGAATTCCGGAATAGAATTATAAATATTCATCCCGCCCTATTGCCCGCCTATGGAGGCAAGGGAATGTATGGAAACGCAGTTCATGAAGCAGTTATCGCTGCCAAGGAAAAGCAAAGTGGAATTACCATTCATTATGTAGATGATTTGTATGATCACGGTAAAATAGTTTTTCAAAAGACCTGCTCTATTGATGAAAACGAAACTGTCGACAGTCTGGCTAAAAAAATTCACGAACTGGAACATGAATATTATGCAAAACAAATTGAATATTTGCTGGAAAAATAAAATAGCAACATATTGCATCTATACCGGATATTCAATTCCAAATTCAGCGTTAAAAAATTAGCAGGTTGAATTTAGAATAAGCCAATGATGTAATATTACGGTTTGAACAATTTTGAAACGACCAATACTTTATTATTATTTCTTACTGTTACTATCTATACAGGTAATATCTGCATCAAATGTTTGTGGTCAAATTGTTATTTCAGGGTCGGTTTATGATTCTTCTAAACTTTATGTTGTTCCCGGTGTAAGTGTGTCGAGTACCTCCGGTTTGCGAACTACTACCGATTCTTTAGGTGCCTATCATATAAATGTATCAGAAAATGATTCAATTAGCTTTTCTTATAACGGCAAATCAACATTAAAATTCCCGGTAAATACCATCAATAATTACAACGATTTTGATATTTCTTTGCGAGTGAGGGTAGATGCAAAGTATAAATTATTACAGGGTGTAACGGTGTATTCGAATACGTATTACAGCGATTCTGCGGAAAACCGCATGGAATACTCAAAAATATTTGGTTATGAAAAGCCGGGAATTCGATCATCGTTTGAGTCCGGAGGCCCTGCAGGGCTTGATCTTGATGCACTTATTGGCATATTTAATTACAGGAAAAAAAGAGAAAATATTGCGTTTCAGAATAGATTAATTGAACAGGAGCAGGACAGGTATATAGATTACCGATTTAGCTCGAAGGTGATTCACAGAGTAACGGGACTAGGTGGTGATACACTCGAGCGGTATAAAAAATTATACAGACCATCCTATGAATTTGTCGCTACAAGCACTTTAGCTCAGTTTTATCAATACATGCTGAATACTTCATATGCCTTCAAAAAGGAAGAAGGCATTCAATAGTTGGTTTCTGAAGTTTCGGGTTCCAGGTCAAGCGGTCAAAAAGTTTGTTGATTTACTCAAGTGAACGACCACATTCTTAGAATATGGCTTCGGAAGAATATGGCAAAGCCTTTTAATTCCAAGCCAGTTCCTGACTTGTGAAAAGTTTTTTGAAATGACATTTTTTGAACAGCATTTTAAGCTGGTTCTGTCTGCTTGTCACAGGAAACTTTCCAACCTGTATCAGCAACTCTTAGAATTTTACAAACCAGAAGTTTTTCTGGTCAACCGTATATTCTGTCAAAGAGCTAAAACAATAATAATGATTCTTAATTGTAAAACATAAATGACATTACCACCAGCAAAGCAGGTGGTTTTTTAAGGATAAATAAAATCCCTTGAAAGCAAAAATTAACCAATACAGGTGGGAGAATTTTTTCGCCTTAAGGGGGAAGGTAACCTGAGCGAAAAAGAGGAAAAAATTTTATGATTACCTATTAAACTTTAATTACCCCTAAGGAACTAATCCGGAAATGCCTATCATCACTAATTTTTTTTCCGGTAATAAATTTTTTGCAACTTTACTTTCAATTACTAACAGGCAGCTGCGAATGTCCGAGTACACCTTCTATTTGTTTAATGTATAAAATCATTTTATGAAGAAAATGTTTTGTTTTCTGGCAGTAAATTTATTTTTTACCTCTCTTTTTTGCCAAATACATGACGGGCTTTATCGATATCCTGATGTTTCGAAAACGCAAATTGTTTTTACTTATGCCAATGATCTTTGGGTAGTGCCAAAGGCGGGTGGCCAAGCAATAAAATTAAGTTCTCCCGCTGGTGTTGAAAGTTTCCCGAAGTTTTCCCCTGATGGGGAAAGGATTGCCTTCACCGGGAATTATGATGGCTCTAAAAATGTATATGTAATGCCAGTTACTGGAGGTATTCCTTTAAGATTAACTTCCCACGGATTTCCTGACAGGGTAATTGGCTGGCAACCTGACGGAAAAAGAATACTGTTTGCGTCAGGAAGGGAAAGTGGCAGGGATCGGTTTAACCAATTGTATACGATTTTTTTTACCGGTGGACCGACGGAAAAACTGCCACTTGCCTATGGCGAATTTGCTTCTTATTCTCC